>CAAGKR010294462.1_pt1 | contig 18058 bp, 13 predicted proteins | sample 2556971 | NCBI WGS metagenome assembly CAAGKR01 (sample SAMEA5207829, study PRJEB30636) | soil metagenome | biome: forest; feature: boreal; material: soil | place: USA | collected 2011-09 | depth 1 m | reverse complement strand
GCGGTCGCCTAGTCCGGTCGAGGGCGCGGCACTGGAAATGCCGTAGACCCGTAAGGGTCTCGAGAGTTCAAATCTCTCCCGCTCCGCCATCCGACTCAGACACGGTGGGTGCCCGCACCGGGTGACCACGAGGCCCGTCATTACGTTCCGAAAACACATTTGGCTCCGGGTGCCGGATACAATCGCCCCTCACCAAAGGCGGAAGTGGCGCTGGTTAATGGAGGCAAGCGTGTCAACTGCGTATCCTCGAGTCCAAACTTCCGCGCCACGCCTTCGATCCCTGGTCAGGCGCCTTGCTTATTCGTGTATGGCAACCCTGCTCGTGGGCGCATTTGCTGCGACCAGCGGTCCAGTGGTCGTTGAGGCGGCGGCCCCGACCGGAAATGCGACCATCAAAGTTGAGGGTGGTCTGGCGAGCGTAGTCGCGAGCCCTCTGACCCTAATTCCGGCATTCGACCCTTCAATAACGGACTACGTGCTGCGCTGCGCGGCTGGCACCAACACGATCCAGATGACGCTGAATGCCGTGCGAGGAGGGAGCCTCAACGTAAACGGCAACCGCAGCAGCACCGTCACTATCCAGGAGAGCCTCTTCGAGAACCAAGCGCTAGTGATTAGCGCCAATCGCCTTCACATTTCCGATCAACAAAGCATTAATGAGGGCTCAGACAACTCAGATCCAGCAAACACACAATACTGGATTCGCTGCCTGCCACATGACTTCCCGCAACTCGACGTGTCGAAGCCTGGCAACCCACCGCCTGGGTGGTACCTCACAAGCAATTTGAACTCGGCTTCCGGCAGCCAGCCCTACTCAATGGTGCTGGACAACAACGGAACTCCCGTGTGGTACCGAAGGCCCGGGCGTGGGGGTGTGACAGCCGTTAACGTGACGCCACTTCCCGACGGCACGATTGCGTGGGCGGGCGCGCCTGCGGAGTTCGAGGTCTACAACCTCAGGACACAAGCGACGCGCTTGGTCTCGCCCCCCGACTCAGCCTTTGATGCCCATGAACTCCACGCGTTGCCGAATGGCGATGTGATGGTTCTGTCGAATCCTGACAAGCCGAATGTGGATCTGACCCCCCTAGGTTTGAGCTCCAACACAACCATTACCGACTGTGTGATCGAGGAGTTGGACCCGGGGGGTGCAGTCGTTTGGCGCTGGCGAGCCAGCGACCATATTTCACCACAAGAGTCGCTCCATCCATCGGCGGGCGGGGACATCTTTCACTGCAATTCAGTAGATACCGATCCAGAATCAGGCAATGTCCTCCTGTCTAGTCGACACACCGACGCCATTTATCTGATCAACAAGGCCACGGGAATGATCATTTGGAAGATGGGCGGCAATTCACTGAATCACGATCATGCTCAGATCCTCACGATCACGGGTGACCCCGAGGGAGTGTTTCACGCCCAGCATGACGCGCGCTTCCGGCCCAATGGTGACGTTTCTCTGTTCGACGACCAGACTTGGGATACTAATCTCGCAGCTCGTGGTGTGGAGTACCAGGTTGACAACGCAGCGGGGACCGCGACGCTCGTTTGGGCGTATCAATCTCCGGATGGCCGCAACAGCCAGGCTACAGGCAGCTTTCGGCGCCTGAACGGGGGCGCGGACAACCTCGTGGGTTGGGGTATCAGGTCCAACGCGATCCTGTTCACTGAAGTGGACGCTCAAGGTCGCGTCATGCTGAGTGTCACTTTCCCGAATGATGAGTGGTCGTACCGCGCAATCAAAGTGCCGGTCACGGCGCTCGACCATGGCTTTCTTCGAGCCACTGCCGGGCTGCCCCCATTCGTGCGACCGACGTCTCCGACGATAGCTTTCGTGGGATCGGCCCCCGGCCCAGTTAAGGCTGGCGCCGCCGTTACCATCACGGGGACTGGCTTCACCGGGGCGACAGCGGTCAGCTTTGGGCCGAATCCGGCCGCAGCTTTTACGGTCAACAACGACAGTTCAATCACCGCTATCGCTCCAAGTGGGAGCGGATTGGTAAGCGTCACCGTTACGACTCCGGGAGGCACAACCCCGACAACGGCCGAAAGCATCCTGACGGCGGTTGACTCCGGCTTGGAAGGGGACATCGGAAGCTGGAGGAGCGCTGTCAGCCTTGCCCCGAGCACGTCATACGCTCAGTCGGGCGCGTATTCGTTGCAACTGTCCCCACCTAGCGTGGGCGGTCAGTCGGTCGCAAGTGGCCGGTATGCCGTTCCGGCCAGAGCGATGGTCACTTCCAGCGTGTGGGTCCTGACTCCGCGGCAACAGGACCGTGTGAGGGCCTTCGTTGCTTTCTACGACTCGAACGGAGCGCTTATCCAAATAGCCAAGGGCGCCACTGCCACAATCGTGAGCGGTGCATGGACGCTGCTGGCCGAGACCACAACCAGCCCGCCGCGTACTGTGTCTGCCGCGCTTGGGTTGGAGGACATTTCGGGAACCGACGCGGTTTATTTGGATAGCGCCTCCCTCATTGGCTCAGACCAATACGCATACCAACCGCCGAATCACGGAGATTGAAGGAAAGTGACCGGTCCTAGACCCTCCCGGTCCGCCAAGGAGCTCGAGGGAATGGATTGGCTGGACTCATGCGCGGTCTTGCCGAGCCCGAGCCTGTGGTGATGACCTCACCCGCGTTGTAATCAACTGGCTGGGTGTCCACCGCATAATGTGGCCGGAACATGAGCGTGGAGTGGACGGTCGAAGCCAAGCTCTTGCTGCTTGAAAGACCGCCCTGGTTTGAGGTTTACCGAGAGTCTGGTCGGCTGCTAGGATTCGTCACCAGCAGTTGATGGCAATCATGATGGTCGGCGGAGTTGTCGAGCTCGCGAGCGCCGCAACTCTCGCGCTGGCTTCGACACGAAAAGCCAACGGCGTGGGCGGAGGTTCCAGGGTTGGACTGGAAGACTAAGCGCGTTCTCGTTACAGGGGGAGCCTCCTTCATTGGATCCACGCTTGTGGACCGACTACTGGAGCTTGGCGTGACAAGAGTGCGGATTGTGGATGATCTCAGCAGCGGGACTCGCGAAAACATCCAGGGCCATATCGACGCAAGGCGCGTTGAGCTCATCAATGCCAATCTGCTGACCGCCGGGGTCGCCGAGTCCTCAGTCGCGGGCATAGACATCCTCTTTCATCTGGCTGCGATCCATGGAGGCCGCGGTTACGTCGATTTGCATCAAGCCGAGTGCTCGAAGAACCTAGCCCTCGACGGCAACCTGATACGGGCCGCGCATCAGGCGAACGTGGAGAAGTTCGTGTTCGCTTCGTCTGGGTGCGTATATCCCCTTCACATGCAGCAGGACGTGAATCGCGAGTTGTATCTGACCGAGGAGATGGTTGGTCCGCCCTTCGAGGCGGATGGCATGTATGGCTGGGCCAAGTTGATGACGGAAATGACACTGAAGGCTTATCACCGCGACTTCGGCATGAAGTCAGCGTCTTGCCGGTTCTTCACTGTGTACGGCGAACGCGGGGTGGAGAATCACGCCGTCATGGCGATGATCGCCCGCGCGTTCATCGGCCAGGATCCCTTCGAAGTGTGGGGCGACGGCACTCAGATTCGTAACTGGACCTATGTCGGTGACATTGTGCACGGCATGATCCTATGTGCGGAGGAAATCGAGGACGGCCTGGCCGTCAATCTTGGGACTCACGAGAGAACGCAGGTCATCGACGCAGTGAAGGAAGTTCTGCGCTATACGAGCCACAAGGCTGAGATTCGGCTGCTCCGGAACATGCCTACTGGTCCCCTAAATCGAGTAGCAAGCACCGAGCTGGCTAGGAAGACGCTCGGTTGGGAGCCTGAGACCAGGTTTGTAGATGGGCTGCATCGGACCATCGACTGGTACTTCAAGACTAAGAACCGCGAAGTCGTCCGCTCGTACCTGGCCAGGATGCTGACCGAACGTGGCAACTCCGGCTCTGCGCCACAGGGCCAGATGGCTGTGGCGGGCTAAAGTCGCCTCGAAGGTGGGGCCTCTCATGATCTTGATCGAGGGCGCGCCCGAACGGAGGGGCATTGCCCTGCACGATGGGACTCGCCGGGCATCTCGCCACTCAGCGCATGAGCTGATCGTGGCTACAACGTTCCCGTTAAAGCCGCGAAGGCTTGCGGAAACCATCCGGTGGTACTAGAGCGTTAACGGCAGGCGTGACGATTTAGGCCGTGGGCCTAGTTCGACGTCGGTCGCCGCCTCGGCAAATTCCGTTTATTGCTATGCAGGATTGCCGCCGTCTGATCAAGTGCTTCGTCAAAAATCCGATCCCATTCGAACTGCCGCGCAATTTTTGCTGCAGCGACGCGCGCGTGATCAAGAGCTACCGGGCTGGTCAAGTAACCAACAATGGCAGCTGCAAGCGCATCGGCGCGATAGGGGACAATTACGCCCGCGCCACCCAACACAATTGTTTGGGCAAATTCTGGAACATCCGTCATAACGATTGGAAGGCCACAGGCCAAATAGGTCTTTAGCTTGCCGGGGTCCGCGAACTGGGTGAAGCTTGTCGGGTCCGGCACGTAAGGCGCTACCGCGACGGCCGAGTCCGCCAGCCTGTCTTCGATCTCAGCGTGACTCTCGACAAAGCCGGCAAATTGGACCGAATCCTGCACCCCGAGGGTGTGCGCAAGTCTTTTCAGTTCCCTTGCGTAGGGCCCGTCGCCAATAACAAGAAGAGTAGCTGTCGGAACCTCTGCACGAATGGCGGGGAGGGCTTCGATGACCAACTGGAGTCCCTGTTTCTCGAGTAGGTGGCCCATGAACGCAATCTGACCTTGAGATGCCCACGCTAAGGGTTTCCGCCCTATGCGTGACACGTGCGCGCCGACTGGAACCACGATCTGAGGCGCGGCGGAACCGGGCCCATCGCGATTGTCCCGGGCTCGTCCGATAGCTGCGGAGACGTTCCAAATGACATCGACATGGCGCGACACGAAGGCATCAACGCCGTGGTAGATCTTGTTCATGATGGGGTTCTTGAACCTCTCCGGTACGAAGTCAATGCTGTACAGGACTACATTTCTTGCGCGGCCCCGACGACGTAGGTAGAGTCCCGGCAGCGCGAGCAGGCTGTCTCCACCGATGTACAGATCGAACGGCGGATCCACACGAGAAGCCCATCTAGTCGTACGCACGACTTCCATGAAATAGCGAGTAGGACCGTCTGGGCCGGGGAGGTTGCCCTCGGCGGCCAATTGCCCGTCTCGGTAAATCCGAAAGTACGACGGCAAACGTCCAGGAAAGAGGGGATGGGCTATGAACAGGAGGTGACGCGTTCGCGGCCGCATGTACTCTTCAAGTTCAAATGCTGGCCCAGTCGCATAATAGTGAGTGGCAATCGCAACACGATCGACAACGGTTTCTCTCAAGTGCCTACGGCCGCCTCGACAACTGTCGGCCGTTCGCGGCACCCGGGAGCTTCATTTACGGTCTGGACGACACGAGTGTCGCGTTCGTGGCCAATCGACTGACCCAGTGCGCTTCGCGAATCATGACTTTGCGCGTCGTCTGAATCGTCGGCGCTTTAGCCTGGCAAGTAACTCCGCAGGGGACGAATTCAACAGATAGAAGGCAAACAGAAGCCTTTCAAGCCTGTTGTAGTTGTGTGGATACTTCTGAAGACGCCTTGGCAGAACCTGCATCTGGGCTTCGCGCAAGGCGATTTCATGCCAAGGGAGCGTGCGACTTCCAGCCAGATGGACTGTCCCGTCGTATCCCGTGAAGAAATGGGTAATGTTCTGGAGATCCTTCCGTAGCACGTTGGGGTCGTTGTCCTCGATCTGGAATAGCGGAAAGTAGGGGGCGTCGACGAACAGGGCATTGAACTGGAGGACGGAAATCAACTCATAGTTCTTGGTGCGACCAAGTTCTGTCAGCGAAAGTAAGCTCGAGCCTTGGTTCACTGAGGGGCTTCTCGGTTGCACAAACCTAACCTCGGTAGGGATCGTCGGGTTGAACTCGATAAAGACCAGCTTCGGTCGAAAGGCCACCGTTGCCTCCCATACATGGAAGTCGTTACCATCAATATCCACAGAAAGGAAGTCGAGGTTCTGGGGTACCGGGAGTTCACCGAGTAGCATGTCCAAACAGTCATCCTTCGACCATCCCACGTTGGCGTTGACAGTTGTGACCTTCTGGCTTTGCTCATATTCCCGCTCGAGGCTAACGAACCTGTCCTTACTTCCTTCGATCAGTACAGCGGAGTAGCCATAGTTTTCTATGAGGTTGCGGGTGTTGCTTAACGACTTCGCGTCGTAAGCCCCGAACTCGACACACCAGTTGTCGCGCTCTGGAAGAAGGCCCAGCGCTTGGGCAATTACACCATCCTCGCCGGACTGCGAATACACATTCGAGGCATGCTCCAAAAGCCACGAAGGATTTCGGCTCACGTTAGCGGTCACTCGGCGGCGGGACTGGGGCGTCCGTGGACTCGGATGATGTTATCAGCGATTGTCATGCATAGGTTCTCTCGCAGTGCTCGCAGTTGCGACCGAAGGTCATCAATCGACGGATAGTCGCCATTGCCGGTGAAATCCGAAGCGTCATCGATCAGCACAACATGTGGCTTTTGGTCTGCGAAGATACCTGACAATTCGGCCATGATGGGTGTTTCAAGGGGCCCTCTTGCGGTGATACCTCCGGAGAAGTGGCCGTCCAGCCAGAACAAAGCGGGAGACGTCAAACGTGAAACTATCTCGCTGATAAGTTCGGCGCTGTCACCGAGGTACAGATGTACGTGGGCCTCGCCACCGAATCTTTGCACAGCCCGCCGGTACAGCGCTGGCTCGAGCTCAACCGTGTGGATGTCGCGAAAAGAACGGCGCACGCCCCACACCATGTCCCCGAGATATGTTCCTGTCTCTACGAGAGTGTCCAGTCTGTAGCGGGCTGCATATTCCCTCACAATGCGTTGTTTGATCACGTGAGGGACTGCGCCCTGCCGGCCTCCAGCTGTCCAAAGTTGAAGCTCTATTTGCTGATAGAGGGGTCGGACTGTGGGTGCGAGTGGGCCCTTGGCAAACCAATTACCCGCGCTCGAGATGAGGGTCATTCAAGTGCATCGTATTTCACATCGGCGAGGATGTAACGGCAGGAGGAGACTCCGGCGTCTGAGCGACTAAGATGCCCAGAGCTTTGGAGCACTCGCTGAAGGCTCTCGCAATTCGGGCTCTACCCGGGATCAACCAGACTCGGCGCTTAAGCGCTGTAGTTGGCGTCTTGCTGTTGTTGGGCCTTGGCTTTGTTCCAGAAGGGAGCGTAGCTGACCGCCTCGCTCTAATAGCTCTGGTCGTTCTTAGCTTCGGGACAGCCGCGGGGTGGTTGGAACTCCTCTCACAGGGCGACCGTCGCCAGGCACCGGACAACCGGGTTCAGCATCAGAGCGACCGGGCATGGGGTTTGGTGGCGATTGTGGTTCTCGTCGTAGCAGGCCTCGCGGTGCAAACGTGGTTTCGACCTGGCACAACTATTGGGGGCGGTGATCTGGTACCGCCAAACGGTACGACCTGGCTAGTACGACTCTTCGAACCATGGACCTGGGGCGGCTCCACCCTGGGGGAACCATCTCAACTTCCCTTGAGGCTTCCTTGGGCGGCGATGCTCAGCTTGGTTCACACGCTGGGGGGCAACCCAGCGCTAGCTCAAAGGATCTTCTACACCACCCTGTACGCCGCAGCGGGCCTAGCAGCACTCGGCCTTCTTGCCTCCCTTCGGATGGGTCCAGTCGCGGCATTGGCCGGCACAGTGGTTTACCTAACTAACCCATACGTCGTGACTTGGGTCAATACCTACGACGTGTATCTTGCAGCGCTTTTCCTGCTGCCGGCGATCCCCGCTGTTCTGGTGGCGGCGGGCACCGGCCGGTTTTCAATGTGGTGGAGCGCATTAATGGTTGCCGCAGCATCGCCCCTGTTGGGATTCGCCTTCTCCGAACCACCTCTGGTTGGAATGATCCTTGTTGCCATGTTCTCAGCGCCGGTGCTGGTCGCTTGGGTCGATGGGAAAGACGCCGCGTTACGAAGTCTTCGTGTCCTGCTCCTGGTCATCCCTCTTCTGCTGGCCACTTCCGCGTACTGGATGGTTCCAGCGATTGTTCACCTTTCTGAGGCCCATCTGAGCTCCTCCGGGATCTTGCTCGGCTTCAACTGGACTGGTGGTGAGTTACGTACAACTATTCGCAATGCGTTCTGGTTAAACACACGCTGGTTATGGATCGCTCCTGAGTACTTCCCATATGCCAAGGCGTATGACGCGTTTCCGCTATCAGTCTTTAGTTTCGTTCTACCCGCGCTCGCCTTCAGCGCATTGGCTCTAGCGCGGGCCAGGCGCAGCCGGGATCACAGCTTACGATTAGTGGTCGCGGCGGCAACCGCTGCGTTATTCCTTATCTTTTTCAGCACCGGTACTAAACCGCCGGGCAACATCATCTTTGACCGGTTATACAACCTGCCTTTTGGTTGGTTTCTGCAAGAACCGGAGCGATTTATCATGGTGGTCGCCCTCGTCTATGGGATTTTGATCGCGGCGGTAGTCGACGCTCTCTTCGATCACCAGTCAATCACCGACCTGGCGCGTTTGTGGCGCCTCGGAGTGCCGGCTTTGCGCCTTTCCGTTGCGCCCGTAGCTCTCGGCACGGCGCTCCTAGTCGGGTTCCCTCTGTACACGGGCGCTTTGGTGCCTGACACTGGACCACCGCTGCCAATATGGGCCAACCACGCGCGCACACAACACGTAGCGATGCCCAACTACTGGTCTGAAATGGCTCAGTTCACCGATGCATTGCCAATCCAGGGTGCCGTACTAATCATGCCGCCTGACGATTATTACGAGATGCCGTACACGTGGTACTACGGCTCCGATGCGTTCATCGCTGAATCCTTCACAAGGCACGTCCTCGTGCCAAGTGACGCCCAATCGTCCCAGTTGTCTGGAGCCGTTAGCTTGACTGGCGAAAGTATCTTGCGTCGTGATTGGCGGCAGACCGAGGCCTTGCTAGCTGCGTTAGACGCACCCCTTATACTCGTTCGCCGGGACATCGTCACGCCCTATCCGCAACATTCGATACTTTCCCCGGCCGACCTCGCCGCGGCACTGAGCGCAGCACCAGATTTCGTCATGGTCCGACAAATTGGAGCGCTCGAACTCTTTGCGCTAAATAACACACTGACCGATACGCAGGTCGGGATGAATTACGTGATGATGAATACTCAGGCCCCCGACCTACGCCTTCTCTCGGTCATTCCACCGAATACGGCCTTGGTTACGGGACAGTCGAATGGCGGAGGCCCGTACGCGGCTCAGGCTCCTCCCTTTGATCAGTGGCAGTCGCAAGGTAACGCGTTAGTCTGGCAGCGGTCGTTGGCGTCCGGCTGGGCCTACCGAATCGCAGAGCTTCAATCGAAGACTGTGGTTCCACTCGACCATTCGGGAACTTTCCTTGCAAATCCTGACGCACCTCTCGTATACAGTTCTTCTGCCAACCAGTTCACTGCCCTGTCGGCTACACCTGGGGCTCGGGCAGCTATTTCCAACGGAGATTTCACAAAAGGACTTTGGGGGCCGGTCATTGACTGCCACCCTGCGACTCCGGGACAGACTAAGCCAACGCTGAGAGCCAACCTGGTAGCGAATGGAGCCCCTGGTGGACTCCCAGCCCTTCAGCTATCGGCATCCAGTGGCAGTGCATGCGTGAATCGAAGTCTTGACTGGCACGGCGGGGCGCTGCTACTCAGCTTGTTAGTTGACCAGGTCCAGGGCGCAATCCCCGACGTTTGCTTGTGGGAACTGGGTCCAAATCGCTGCGCATTAATCCCATCAATTGTTGCAAACGATGGCTGGTCGACCTACCAAGCTGCAGTCACGCCCGATGTTGGAACTACAAACCTATCACTTTATCTATATGCGGATGCCTATCAAGCGCAAGGCCCAACCATTAGCGAATACGCGCACGTAAACATCGAGGAAATACCGAGACTGCCCACCTTCGTGGTCGCTTATTCACCGAACGTGCCTGACAATGTGGTTACTGTTTCAGCAATGGGACGAGGGGCAATTGCAAACGGCGATTTCAGCCAGGGACTTTGGGAGGCTGTTGCAGACTGCAATGCCATTGATCCGGTCCAGGCCAAGTCGCGCTTGAGGGCCGACGTCTTACCGAATGCTGCGCCGGGAGGTTTGGCGGCTCTTGAACTGTCAGCGTCTTTGGACAGCGCTTGTGAGCGGCAGACGCTTGACTGGCGCGGGGGTTCGCTGTTGATAAATATGATGGTCAACCACGTCCAGGGTGCGAGTCCTCAAATCTGCGTTTGGGAGGTAGGGCCCAACCATTGTGCGTCGCTCTCCTCCATTCCAGAGAAAAACGGTTGGTCGACATACCGCGTGTCCGTCAGCCCTGACCCTGGAACTAGGGCAGTAATTCTCCACTTGTACGCCGATGCGAGCCAGCCAGGGGGGCGCACAACTACAAACGAATACGCAGATGTGCGAGCAATCGAGTTGCCAGCGCAGTCGGGCTTTGCTTTGCTAGCCAACCCAGATTCTGGGCCCCCGTCGCCCGCCCAGCTGGTAGTAGTTCACAGCACTTTCTCAACCCAGTGGCAAGGCCCGACCAACAGCAAGCACGTGCTGGTCGACGGGATGCTCAACGGATGGCTCATGCCGACCGGGTCGAAGGCCTTCACCCTCTACTACGCGCCAACCAATGCGTTCCGCGCGGCTGGATGGATTTCGCTGGCGGCCTATTTGCTAATGCTCTTAATGTTGGTTCGGAGCTCAGCACTTCGCCTAGCCGGACGGCTAGGTTTCAGATGGCGTCAAGACGCCAACCGCTGAGACCGAGAATGTTCGACTGCCGTGTTCGATGTATTCGGTCGCTGGCGCGCGGGGCGCGATCGGGGCAGCGACGGTCCGCACAGCTGGGTCAGCAAGCAAAACGGTCGATCCTCTAGTCTGAGCGCCGAGTGGACACCGTTGTCCTCGCACCGGCGGGGTATCTCATTGATCCTGAGATCGGATCGGATTATGAGCGGCCGTGGCGCCTGGCGCAGGGACTCGCACGACGGGGACTTCGAGTCGTAGTTGTCGCGCGGCAAATAAACAGAACGGACGAGCTCGGCCCGCTTGTTGAGTTGCACTGTCCCCCTGGCGGCCTTCCGAGTTCTCCACTTGGACGCATCCTTGACCGCGTAAATCTCTACTCGCATGCACGACGTGTGGCATACCGGGAGGTGAGTTCGGGGCGCGTTTTGGCTGTTCACCACCTTGGGCCTTGCGGCAAAGGATCGCCGAGTCTCATTGGCCAGTTGCACGTTCCATTCGTGTACGGCCCGGTGCCCGCGACTCTGCCAGCTGAGCACTACGATGAAGAATGGCAGTCATGGCTTCGCACTCCCGGCACGCGGGCCATCCAAGCGCGGCTCAGCAAGGCCCTGATTGGGCAGGCTCGTCCGGCAGCCCTATTTCTGCGGCGCAGGACAATCCGCAGAGCGGACGCTATCACCGTTGAGGCGCACACCGAGGACCTAAACGGTCATCCAAATATCGTGGTAATACGGCCGGGAATCGACGTCGATGAGTTCAAGCCACGCGATCGCGGTGAACCTGAGGCTGGTCGCGTCGTAGCCGTTGGTAGGTTTCTTCCTCGTAAAGGCTACGACGTGCTAATTCGTGCGGTCGCCCGGGTGGTTAGAAGTCTTCCATCGACCCACCTGCTTCTCGTCGGCTCGGGACCGCAGGAACAGTCTCTGCGATTGTTGGCTAGCCAACTGGGCATTGATGCTTCCGTAACCTTTACTGGCAGCGTTTCTCGGGCGGATCTGATCAGCCTCCTCCAATCCGCTGAAGTCTTTTGCCACCCGGCGAAGTGGGAATCCTTCTTTCCGGCTGCACCGCTCGAAGCAATGGCATGTGGATTACCCATGATTGTCTCGACGGCTGGGGCTCTGCCCGAACTTGTTGGCAATTTTGCGGGAATGGTGCACACACCTGGAGACGATGAGGAGTTGGCTAGCAACTTACAAGAGGTCCTGACTAATGGAACACGTAGGCGTGCGCTAGGGACCGCCGCTCGAGCCCACATCGTCGAGCACTTTACGTGGGACACTATGTGCGACGCTTATCTTGACCTCTACAGACAGCTAGCAGACAGAACAATACGGGCGAGGTCTTCTATCGACCGCTGAGGGGCTCAACTCGACACCGGCCTCGTATGCCGGCCCTTCCGCTTGCTTGCCCACTCCGCAAGGACGCTCCACATCACGGCCGTCGCTTCCAGACTCTTCAGCGCAAAGACGCCCGACGCTAATACTGGGTGGTGCGCCAAGCGTCGCCAGTTTCTGAGGAAGGCTGGTCGGAACACCAAATTCGCATAGCTGAGTCTTGATACGCCACCTTTACGCAAATAGAGAAGTGATGACGCCGTGTAATAGCGTTTCTTTGCGACAACAGTGCGGATTCGCAGCCTTCCTTCATCGTGAGAGATGTAGCTGGCGCTGCGAGGCAAGGTGCGGCCTGCAGCAATCCTGATTGAGAGATCCCAGTCCTCAGGACCGGTCAGATTCTCGTCAAACCCTCCGGACGCTTCGAACGCTCCTCGCGAAAAGAAGCGCGCGGCCTCAATCGCATCGTCTCCCACGTAGCAACTACGCTCTAGCGCGCGACAACGGGCCCAGAACCCCTCGCCGACCGAGGTTTCGGGAATGACAACCGCGGGCGCTCCGGTTAACCTGAGCGCGTCTAAGCAGTCGCTCACGACTCGCGGGGCGAGGGTCATATCAGAATCCACGAATAGCAGGAATTCACCGTGCGCGAGCGATGCCCCGTGATTTCGTTGAGCACTGCGTTCCGGACCGAACCTTTCGATGATGTCGGCCTGGCGCTGGGCGATCTCGAGCGTTTCGTCAGTCGATGCGTTGTCGACTACGACTAGCTCGATCGGTCGATAGAACTGCGAACGGACGCTCACCAGGCACGCCTCGAGAGTCCGCGAAGAGTTTCGCGTGGGGACGATGACCGAGACCAACGAGCTCCGCGCGGTCATGCGGCCAATGTTTCTTCGAGGGCTAGCTCTACTAACCGAGCAGCCTCATCGAATGAGAACGTGGCACTCCAGCGCCTTCCTTCGGTCGATAGGCGAGCGCAAAGGCCTTGTTCGGTTGTCATTCGTATCATTGCGTCTGAGAGACTTTTAGGACGGGGCGGTACAACCAAACCCGTCAGGTCGTCACGCACCGAGTCACGCAGTCCTGGGACGTCATAGACGATAGCCGGTGTACCACAGGCGTTCGCTTCTGTGACGACAAGGCCCCAGCCTTCGCGTACCGAAGTCATGAGTAGAGCATGTGCCTCGGCCATGAGGCGGTGCTTTTCCTGTGACGACACCCGGCCCAAAAACACCACGTTGCGTTCGACGCGCAAGTCCCGGGCGAGTTTGGCGAGTGACCGCTGGTATCCGTCGGGCCCACTGCCGACCAGCCAAAGGGTTCCCGTTCCAGTCGCCTGGCGAAATTGCGCCAGGGCCTGCAGCATATGCCCGATTCGTTTAGAAGGAGCCAACCGACCGACGTACAAGAAGGTGGGAGTTTCGGCTTTAGGACGAGAAGGGAAGGCAACCTTTTCGATTCCGATTGGGATGAGTGTGATCGGGCCCTTGAATCCAAGGGCCCGTAAATCCTGCTCGGTGGACCTGGAGATTGTAAAGGCCGGCGTGTGCCGGTACCCCCTTAGATAAATTGGTTCGATTGCGAATCCGACAGCGCTGACAGGAAAAGGACTTTCGTACCACCAGACCCCGCGCGCCAGTTGGAAGATCAGCATAAAGGCCGGTATCCCGGCCCAGAACGGAGTGAAAAAAGGCATCGTGTTGACTTCGTCAATGACCGCGTCGAAACGACCACGAAGGGACCTGCGATAGCGTTTGAATGCATGCCAATGGACGGTCCACTGGCGGCCAGCGCGCACGATGCGAATGCCGTCCAGCTCTTCCACAGCGGCGGCACCAGGAAACGAGGCGCTAAACCATTCAACTGTGTGCCCCATGATCACCAGCCGCCGTGCAACCTCGTAGGTAAGCGACTCAGCTCCGCCCGCGCGCGGATTAAGGGGACATCGCCAGTTGAGGATCAGAAGCCGCAGCGTCAGCTCCCGGTTAGGGCTCCAGCAGGCTGCTCGCCGTCATCTGCCCCTCGCCGGAGTTGAAGTCGACGGCGCTGGTAGTAACGCAGTATGCGGAGACGATAGAAGATCGCCGCGGTGTCCCACGCAACGTTCCACGCGGACCTGAGGTTGACGGTGCTTTCGAAGCTGTAGTCGAGGCTAATCGGTGCCTCGACCACGTTCTTGTAGCCGAGCTGCCGCGCGACCACCAGCAGCTCGAGGTCGAAGGCAAACTTCTTGATGGCCAGAAGTGGCAAGGTGTCTTGCAGCACCTGCCGGCGGAAGAGCTTCAAGCCGGTTTGGGTGTCCCGCACATCGAGGTTGAACAGCAGACGAATCAATAGCTGGTACGCCCAGCTCTGAAACCGGCGAAATCCAGGGTAGGCAACTTTCGATTGCGGGTGGCGTTTCGAACCTATCACTGCGTCGCAATTAGTAGTCTCCATGATGTGGATGAAGCCTCTGATGTTGGCCGGGTCGAGCTCCATGTCGGCATCGATAAAAGTCACCAACGTTCCGATCGACTGGCTGACTCCAAAGCTCAGCGCGAAGCCTTTGCCAATGTTCATGGGGTAGTGGAACACCCGAATCGCGGGCGATCCGAGACGTCGGGCTTCGCGAACAGTGGCGTCAGTGTTCCCGTCGGAGACGACGATGACTTCGTACGTCGCATCAAGTTTGTTTAGTTCGTCCAGCAAACGAGTGAGGCTTTGATAGATCCGCTTGCCCTCGCGATACGCAGGGACGACGACGGATAGCTGGACCTGAGGGGGCGCCTGAGGCATTGTGTCTGGCGCGCTTGGCTCGGGAGCCGGTTTCATCACTTCGATGCCCATCTGCTCACCGTCAAATGGCCCATGTCTGACGTGGCCAGTGGCTCGGGAAGCGGAATCCCGGTCGTAAGCGCCTTGCGCTCCTGAACTAGGTACAGACTGCCGAGCCCGACGAGGATCAGCGCCATGCAGGCGTCCATGACCTCCACTACCTGGCCTAGGTTCTTATGAAAGGCGACAAGCGCCACGGGTTCCAACAGGGTGAGCGGCAGAAGGATCGCAAGGAATCCCGGCGTGCCGCGTGATTGGTGTGTCGCAATCAATACAGCCACGCCGCCCAACAGTGTCATGCCAACGGAATACCAAGCTAGATAGCCGGCGGCTTCCGCATACGCAGGGCCCGCAAAGGCGGTCAACAGCCAGGTCGAGGCCAACGAGAGCAATCCCAAGCCACCGAGCCCGCCCACCGCTACCAACACCAACGAAGTGCCGACGAGGTGCGAGCCGCTATGCCCCTGGGCATTTCGAGAGGTTATTTTTGGAAATAGGACCAGCGCCACACCGCTGGCGCCCCAAAAGATGGCGTGACCGAGAGCGGCAACAGCTGAGAACTCGCCGGCGGCGCGGGTCGGGAAGAAGTGCTTAACGATCAGGACATCTGCGCTGAGCAGGACTGCAAGCGCCAAGCTGCTTGGGACGATAACTGCGAGGTACGTCACCGCCGGCCGTAACCAGTCCGCGACTGGCTTGGTGAAGGTTCTGCGCCGAACCAGGCTAAGGGTAACCACGTAGGCGGCAATTGAAGCCAGCGATATCCCGGCGATAATCCCGACCGGACCCCAAATGATGCCTAGCGCTACCGCGCCGATCAGTTTGAGACCGGCCTGACCCACGGACAGGGCCGAGAACATAAGGAATCGCTGCTCGCCCTGGAATTGGCCCATCAACAAGGGCAAGGCCAAGCCGCACGGAAGCCAGATAGCCGCCGCGAGCAGCAATTGCGCCGGCACATTGAGGAGGGCGGCCAGCAGCGGGGATAGGATCACGAGTCCGGCGGCGAGGGCCGTGCCGGCGAGAACCAGAGCCCAATTGCCTCGCCGCAGCAAAGTCGTGCTGGCCGCGTATTGACCAGAAGCCAGGTCACGGCTCGTTTGGCGCGCCATCAAGAGAGTGACGCCGCTGGCCGGTAGACCTATCAGTGTGATGAGCGTGACAACTGCAAATACGCCGCCGTAATCCGCAGGCCGGAGGCGGTGGGACACGATCGCTTGGAAGGCGACCCCGAGGACTCCAGCGGCGACGGTGCCAGCGGCAACGATGAGGTTGTGTGTAAGGACACGCTCGCCGACGAGCGTCGCGGCCAGGCCGCGCCACCGTGTGGTTCCAGTCGTAGCGAGTGACCTGTTCACGACACCCCTGTGAACTCGGATCGGTCCGTGGCGACTGGGGAGCGTTAAGCGGGACCAGTCGGCTGCCGACGGTAGGCGAATACTATATGGCGTCACATTCTCTTGGCGCGATTCGATCTCAGCGCGCACGTCCGGATTTGACCTGCGCAAAGCCATTCCCGGTCTCCCCGCGATCTGGGCAGGTTTCCTCTCTTTGCTGATCGCCGGACCTTGGCTGAGTAGCGGCTACATCTTCGGCACTGACTGGCCTGGGCCGCGGCGCTTCGACTTCCCAGCTGATCTGTCCGGCTCAGCCCCTTGGCAGGCGGGCCTTGCCGTGATCTCTCGAGTAGCCTCCAGCGAATGGACCAGCAAGCTGTTTGTTCTGAGTTTGCTTTTCGTGGCGGCCCTGATGGCATTTCGCGCCGCGCCGATCGAGGGCTTTGTGCCCCGGGCGGTCGCGTCGACCATTTATGTCTTCAATCCCTTCGTCTTTGGGCGACTGCACTACGGCCAGCTATTTCTGCTCGCAGGCTACGCGCTCTTGCCTTGGGTCGCCATTCAGCTGCGCGAGCTACTTCTCCGACCTAATATGAAAGCGGGTCTTCTGCTGGCTCTCAGTTTGGCCTTGCTTGGGATCACCAGCACACATATGTTCCTGCTTGCCAGCGTTTTGCTGGCGACCCTCCTGACGGCACACGTCATCGGCGCGGGTAAACGCCTGGAGTACTTGAGGCGACTTGGTCCAAGCCTCCTGCTGGCGGTTGGCGCGACGCTAGTTGCGAGTTCGTACTGGGTGGTCCCGCTCGTGCTGGGCCGTGGCCCGATTGCAAATGCCGTGGCGGGTGTCACCACCGCGGACTTGAGCGTCTACGCCGCGGTCCCCGATCCACAGCTGGGACTGATTCCGAATCTCCTCGGTCTGTATGGCTTTTGGGCCGAGAACACAGGCCGCTTTACTTCTATGAAGAGCTTCGTCCCTGTCTGGCCTGCGATCCTTGCGCTTCTTCTCGTAGTGGCTGCCATCGGTGTGGCCTGGGCTTTCAGGCAGCGCCGGGACCAGCTCGGGGCATGGGTGGTTGGCCTGTTGATCGCAGCTGCCACAGCCCTGGTGCTCGAGATGGGAGTGTCGAGTGCCGCGACCCGCGGATTACTGAGCTGGCTGGACGCGAGCTTCCCCGTCTATAGCGGCATGAGAGACGCAGCTAAGTGGGCAGCGCTGCTGGCGCTTGTTTACTCGCAGCTCCTGGCGCTGGGGGCGGTGGCGATTCTTGGCTGGCTGGGACGTCGCGTGCACGACGCACAGAAGGCGGAATGGGTCGGCAGCGTCGCGGCCGGCCTTCTCCTGGCGTTACCGCTCTATTTCGGGAACGGGCTGCTCTTCGGGATGCATGGCGAGATCAAGCCCTCGGAGTACCCCGCCGGGTGGTACTCGGCCGACCGGGTGCTTGCAGCCGATACTCACCCTGGCCGGGCCCTGTTCCTCCCGTGGCACGAGTACATGGCGTTGTCATTCGTGCGCAATCAGAACTCGGTCGTGGCCTCTCCGGCGCCGACCTTCTTCTCAATCCCGGTCGTGGTGAGCACTGATCCGGGCGTGCCGGGCGTTGCGCCGCCGAAAACCCTTGATCAGACTCTCGTGACGGGCCTGGTCCGGGACGGCTCTCATGGACGATGGGCTGATCTGCTCGCGTCGATCGACGTCAAATACATCCTCGTGGCCAGGGAGGTCGACTGGCGGTC
>CAAGKR010124765.1_pt1 | contig 18082 bp, 21 predicted proteins | sample 2556971 | NCBI WGS metagenome assembly CAAGKR01 (sample SAMEA5207829, study PRJEB30636) | soil metagenome | biome: forest; feature: boreal; material: soil | place: USA | collected 2011-09 | depth 1 m | reverse complement strand
GTGCGCCTGGGCACCGACCGCATCCCCGGCGAAGGCCTGCGCATCGGCACCGTGAGGCGCCCGCCCCGGGGTATTCTGAAGACGGAGTATGCCTCAAAGAACTTCTACGACGTGTGGCTGCCGACGCTGGCACCGAGCCCGGACACGGTGAAACAGGCGCTGGCGGCACGATCCGAGCGGGATTGGGACCGATTCGTGAAAAAGTACCGCAGCGAGATGGGCGGGACCCACGAGACGGCCGCGCTGAATCTGTTCGCCGCCCTGTCGCATCATGCCGACTTCTCCGTGGGCTGCTACTGCGCCGATGAGTCTCGATGCCACCGCTCGGTGCTGCGCGCCCTGCTGCTCGAGCGCCGCGCCCAGCTGAAATAGCTCGCAACAGCGCGGCGAGCTCACTCCAGGAAGTCGAACAGATCGCTCAGGCTGCGTGCCTCTGCAGTCGGCAAAATGCCCAGCCGCTCGACCGGGTCACCGGCGCGATTCACCCACACCGTGCGGTAGCCAAACCACGTCGCGCAGCAAGCGTCCCAGCCGTTCGACGAGACGAAAACCAAGCGCTCGGCGGGACAATCGAAGGCCGCGACGCCGAGACGATACACCTCCGGCGCGGTCTTGAATTTGCGCACGCTGTCCGCACTCAGCACATGCGTGAACATGCCTGACATCCCGGCCGCGGAAATGGCGCTGTCGAGCATCGCCAAAGTTCCGTTCGACAGTATGGCGAGACGAATTCCGCGTGCGCGAAGCCGTTGGAGCGTGGGCAACGCTTCGGGAAAAGCCGTCAAGCGGCCGTAGTGCCGCAGCAGGCGCTCGCATTGATCTTCGGCAAGGTGCAGCCGCAACCGCGCGCAGCAATGAATCAGCGCGTCCTTGGTGACCGCCGCAAAATCGACGTAGCGATCGCACAGCGTGCGCAGCTTCGAATAGTCGAGCTGCTTTTCGCGCCATGACGCCGCGAGCGCTGTACCGTAGCCCGGAAACAATTCCTCGGCGATCGAGCTCAGCGAGCCTAAGTCGAACAGCGTCCCATAGGCGTCAAAAAGAATGCCGTCCGGAGGGCGGCAGGATTCGTCGCCGTCTGCGCAATTGTTACCGGCCAATGGATCGCCGTATCGGTAGCTAGGTGCGGCCCAGATTTTCCGCTGCGAAATTCCAGTTGGCAAGCTTGTCGATCACGGCATTCACGTAGTCGACGCGCCGGTTCTGGTAATCCAGATAGTAAGCATGCTCCCATACGTCGATGGTCAGCAGCGGTTTTGATCCCAGCGTGAGCGGTGAATCGGCGTTGCCCGTCTTGATGATCTTGAGCTTTTCGCCGTCCTGCACCAACCATGCCCAGCCGCTGCCGAATTCCCCCACGGCGGCCTTCGACAATTCCTTTTTGCAGGCATCGACGTTGCCAAAGGACGATTCCATCAGGCGCTTGAGCGCTGCCGGCGGCTCCCCGCCGCCGCTCGGCCGCATGCAGCGCCAATAAAAACTGTGATTCCACGCCTGTCCGGCATTGTGGAAGATGTCCGCGTGATCCGGCTGATTGGCGGTTGCCCTGACGATTTTCTCGAGCGGCATGTCCGCAAACTCGGTCCCCTCGATGAGCTTGTTCAACGTATCGACGTAGGTCTTATGATGCTTGCCGTGGTGAAAACCGAGGGTATTTGCGGAAATGACCGGCTGCAGCGCGCTCTGCTCATAGGGCAGCGGCGGCAGCGCGATGGGGGATGCGGTGGGGGTTGCCGTGTTCATGGACGTTCCTGGGGTGAGTGAAGTAGCGTCTCATCGTAGGAAAAGACCCGCGCCGGCACCATCGGCATCCGTTACCGGGAGACGTAGGCGTACTCTGACTCAGAAGGCGTACGGCACCACCAGGTGCACGTCGTGCAACCGTAGACGCACGTCGTGTAACCGTGCCAGCGACAGCGAGGACACATGAGTGCCGCCGCTCAGGCCTTTGACGCACAGCCGCACGTCGCCGCTCTTGGTGTTGATCCGCACGCGGGCATGCCCATCCTCGTTGGTGAACTGCAGCCGCGATCCGGGACCGTAGCGCGACTCGGCGGGTTTGGGCCCAAAGCAATTCTTGATGTCGCCGCTGAAGGATTGCACATCGAACTCCGCGGCCGGCGCGGCGGCGAACATCAGGCTCAAGTCGCCGCTCACCGATTCGCCTTCGATCTGTCCGTCGGGCGCCAGCGCCAGCGTCGCTTTCATATCGCCGGACACGCTTTTGAAGCGGCCGCGCCTGACGTCGGCGAGTTCGATGCTCGCTTTGCCGCTCACGGTGCTGATGTCCACCTCGCCGCCTCCGCCCGCCAGCTGGATATCGCCGCTGATGCTCCTGATTTCAATGGCCTTGGCGGCACGCACGGTCAGATGAACGTCGCCGCTCACCGTGGTTGCACGAACGTCGCCTCCGGCATCGCCGCTCAAGTTGCCGCTCACCGTTTGCAGCTTCAGATCGCCCAAGACTCCCGTGGTCTTGAAGTCCGTGCTGACCAGCGTGACCGTCACCGCACTCTTGGCCGGAACATGCACCACGAGGCGCGCCTCGTCATCGGAACCCCAGGCGTGAGAGGAGCGCGACACGACATGAATGGACGTATGGTTGCCGGCGCCCGTCACATCGACCCGCTCGACGTTATCGCCCGCGGTGCCGCTGACCTCGATCTCGCTCCGATCCCAGCCGTCGAGCTCGAGCTTGCCCGATACGACGACGATCTCGATCTCGCCGCGAGGCTCGGCGGCGCGGCGCTCCTCGATGGTCCGTCCCGCGTGGACCAGCGACCAGGGGACGATCAGCGACGCCAGTGCGCAGATTGCAATCCGGCCGGCATAGCCCGCCGCAGAAGGTGATTTGAACATGGGTCAGGTCCTCGTCATCGTGGTTTGGGTGGCCCGCACGACGTTGTCGTACAGGTCGAGTTCGTCGTGCCAGGTGCTCTGCCAGAGCTGCTCCAGCAGCGGGCTTCCGGGGTCGCTCGCCAGTGCCTTGCGGATATCTTCGTGAGCCTGACGAATGACCGCCAGGCTGGCCTCGATGCGCGCGCGCGTGGCCGGATCGAGCAGCTTCAGCCGCTCGCGAAAAGTGGCTTCGAGCGACGCGCGCGCGGCCACGTAGCGCGGATTCCGCGGTTCGTCGAAGTTCGAAGCACGCACCGCGACCGATGCTGCGGGCACGGCCACGCGTTCCTTGAGCACCGCCCAGGTGAGAGCACTCGCCACGCAGGCGCCGGCCAGTCCGGCCGCTGCCGCCCACATCAGCGGGCGCGCACGGCGCGGCATGCGCTGCAGGCGGCCGGCGATACCGGGCCAGAGATTTCGCGGCGGCGCGATGTCGCGCGGCAGATTCGCGAGCCGTTCATTGAGGGCCTTGGCCCAGGGGTCGTTCATGACATCTCCAATCCGAGGGCGGCGGCCAGCAGACCGCGCGCGCGGTGCAGTTGCGCCTTGCAGGTGCCTTCAGCAACGCCCAGTGTCTGGGCCGCTTCGGCGTGACTAAATCCATACAATCCCACCAGTACCAGCACGTGGCGCGCGCCGTCCGGAAGAGCCGCGATCGCCCGCTCCAGGTCCAGCGGTGCTTCGCTGCCGGGATCGGCCACCTCCGGCAGGCCGGTCGCGGGTTCGGCCACTTCGTACGCGACGCGCAATCCCCGGCGTCGTGCGAGGACCGTGTGCACGGCGATGCGGTGCAGCCAGGTGGAGAATCGACTGCGCTGCTCGAAGCCGGTGAGGGCACGCCAAGCGGCCACGAAAGACTCCTGCGTACAGTCCTCGGCTGTTTCGCGCTGACCGGTGAGGCGCAGGCACAGACCGTAGACCCGCGGGGCGAACTGCCGGTACAGCTGCTCGAAAGCGGCCAGGTCGCCGCCGGCCGCAGCGGCAATCAGTTCGACCGGCTCAACCGCCGCGTCCATCGCACCTGCAGCCCGCAGCATTTGAACCGTCCCCACTTAAAGTCACCTGATGGCCTTCCTATAGCCATTAGAGGCGAGCGGGAGGGCAAACGTTTAAAGGGCTCGCGGGACTCGCGGGACTCGCGGGACTCGCGGGACTCGCGCGGCGCGGCGGCGGCAACCCGGGTGTCAGCGTTTGACTTCTTCGACGACGGCCTGACCCGAGATGCGCGCCTGCAGGAGGGCCCAGCACAGGCCGAGCGTCAACAAGCACGCCATCATGATGAGGACCACCCAGATGACGGCGTTATGGTCGGAAAGGCTGAACCAGCCCCAACTCGTGAAGAGCCAAACCATGGCCGCAAAGAAGGCTATGCCCAAGGCGACGCCCACCGTTCCCAAGGATCGCCAGGTGGCGTGCAAAAAAAACAGCCACAACGCCGACAAGACAATACCCACCACCAATTGCAGCGGCTCAAGGTGGGGAAAATGGCCGGCGATCCAGCCAACGAACGAGTATCCCGTCGGGTTGAACGTGGCAAGGACCAAGATGAGCGACGCAAGGAAGCGCCCGATTACCCCGCCGATGCTCAGATTTCGCATGCGACCCTCCGCTCGATGTTGAGCCCGCTATGACCCCTGGTAGAGTGCGGCGATGGTGTTCACCGCAGTCTCCGCTTCGGCGCGGTCGGGCACCGTGGTAGCGTCATTGAAACCATAATAGTCGTCGTTACCGATGACTTGGAAGACCATTCCGTCGCGACGCGGGACGAAGGCAACGCCCTTGTAGATCAGTCCATAATTGACGTCCGGCTGGGGAATCATGCGCGCCAACTGTCCGCGCACCGGCGTGATGGATTCATCGCCGAACAGCGCGCGCGCGCCGTAGCCCGTGGCGTTGATCAGTACTTTCTCCCGCAATTTGGCCAAGTCGGCCGGCGTGTGAAATTCCGCGATCTCTATCTTTCCGCCGTTGGCGAGGAAGTCCCCCATGAGCAACCTGGCATAGGCCGTGATGTTGAACATCATCAGCGTATTGCGCCGCAGATAGTGCTCGCCCAACGGGTGACTGCCGGGCGTGAAGTCCTCGCTGCGCGGTATCAGATCGGCGATCAGCTCGCGTTGCAGCTCGGCGAACTTCGGCCGCGTATCGTTCTGCAAGCCGCCGCGGCGCGGGCTGGTCGGGTCATCGGAGACGTAGTAGCTGTCGATGAATTCCACCGGATTTCCCGGCAGGCCGAGCAGAGTTTGGTATGTTTGAAACGATCGGCGGGCCATGTTCGCCCACAGCTGCTTGAACTCCGGCGTCGCGTTGTCCTCGAGGCAAATGCGCGAATCCGGTGTCCACACACCCGTGGCGAGCGATGAACGCACATTCGGCGGCAGCTCCTTTGCATAGATGGTGACCCGGGCGCCGGCACGCTGCAGCAGCAGGCTGGAGGTGAGCCCCAAGGCACCGCAGCCGATCACCGCGAAGTCGGTGTCGCCGCCCGCCGCCATCGCCTTCTCTACCGCGATGCTGCTCGATCCCCAGGAGAGCGACCAGCCGCTGCCACCATGACCGTAGTTGTGCACGACGATTTTTTGTCCAATCCGCTCGGCCTCGATGCGGGGTCCCTGAGCGCGGAAAGGCCGCGTGCAGACGGTGATTTGGGTGATCCGGTCGATGCCGGCGCGCAGCGGCGCCAGCTGCAACGTGGCAGCGGCCGGTATGCGGCGTTTGACGGCAACGCCGCCGCTGCAGCCGTCGACGGCGCCGATCAATAGCGCCGCACCCGCGCCCGCCAACAAGCGGCGCCGTCCCAGCTGCCTCTGGAGCGGCGTCATTTGAGCTCTATCTCCACGAACCGAAATTCGAAATCGTTGGCATTGACGACGTTGTGGGCGACGCCGGCGCGGCGCGCATAGGACGCACCGGCCTCGAGGGTTGCTTGTCTCGCACCTGCGGCTTCCTCGAGACGCAGAGTGCCGCTCGTCAGCGGCACGACGATATAATCGTACGCGTGCACATGGTGTCCGGTGTCAGCCCCGGGGGCAAAGCGCCATTCCGTCACGATCACACGGTCGTTCTCGACTTGAACCTTCGCCATTGCCTTCACGATTTCTCATCTCCTAAGGCGCTTGACGCGCGCCGCCGCACAAGAATAACGCATCAAGGGTTGCCCTGCGTGCTCGCAGCAACGGTCGAAATGAGCTCTCATCTGGGGTACGATGAGAGCTCAATGCCGCCGGTGATCCTCTGCCCCGCCTGTGATTTGGCGCATCGACACACGACCCCCGCAGCCGGACCGACTCGCTGCGCACGCTGCCGTGCGCCGTTGCAGCGTCCCGTGCACACCGCGATTGAGACCGCCATCGCCTTGAGTATTTGCGCCCTGGTGCTTTGGTGGTTGGCTAACGCCTATCCGCTGGTCACCATGCACGTCGGCGGCAGCTCGCGCGAAACGACGCTGATCGGCGCCGCGCAAGGTCTATACGCTCAAAATTACAAAACGCTCGGCGCCCTCGTCTTCCTGACCACCGTCATCGCGCCGTTGCTGCAGATCGCAACGCTGCTGTATGTATTGGTTCCATTGTGGCGCGGACGTTCGGCGATCGGCCAGAATGCGCTCATTCGCCTGCTCTCGCGGGCACGGCTCTGGAGTTTCATGGAAGTATTCATGTTGGGCGCGCTGGTCGCGCTGGTGCGCCTGTCCAAATTTGCGCACGTGGTGCCGGGAATCGCGCTCTGGTCCTGCGCGCTGCTCATGCTGTGCCTGTCCGCGCTGGCGAGCATCGCCGCGCCCGAGCAGCTTTGGGCATGGACCGTGCGGAGTCAAGAATGACCCCTCTCGCCACCGGCCGCAGCCTCGGTCTCATGATCTGCCTGGATTGCCGCTTGACGGTGCGCGACGCGAAGCTGCCGCGCTCGCAGTGTCCCCGCTGCCACGCGCGCCTGCACCAGCGCAAGCCGCACAGCCTTGCCGTCACCGCGGCATTGCTCAGCGCCGCCGCCGTGCTCTACGTCCCGGCCAACGTGCTGCCGGTGATGGATACGCGGACCTTGTTCGACAACGAAAGCGATACCATCATGAGCGGCGTACTGGTGTTGCTGCATTCCGGGTCCTGGCCCATCGCCTTGCTGGTATTCATCGCCAGCATCGTCGTGCCATTGCTGAAAATACTCGCACTCGGGGTGCTGCTATTGACCGTCTGGCGCGGCTCACCGCGCGGCCGTCTGCAGCGCAGCCAGCTGTTTCGGATGGTGGAGTTCATCGGACGCTGGTCGATGCTCGACGTTTACGCAATTTCGCTGCTGGCCACGTTGGTGCAGGTCCGGTCATTCGCGTCGATCATCGTCGGCTGGGGAGCTTGGGCCTTCGGGGCGGTCGTGGTGCTCACGCTGCTCGCGGCGCGCAGTTTCGATGAGCGGCTTTTGTGGGATTCACCGCAGCATGACTGAACCGTCGCACCCCGGCTTGGATGAGCTTCCGAGCGCCGTGCCGGCGCGCTCGCGATGGGGACGGCTGCCGCTCATTTGGATCTTGCCGGCCGTGGTGGTACTGGCCGGCGCCTTCGTCGTCATCCACGAGAAGCTCGCTCAAGGAATCAGCATCGAGATCCGCTTCCACAACGCCGAAGACCTGGAAACGAACAAGACCAAGATCCGTTACAAGGATGTCGAGATCGGCGAAGTGACCGACATTCACGTAGCCAAGGATCGCAAAGAGGTCGTCGTCACCGCGATGATTCACCGCGACGCCACCGAGTATCTCGTGGATGACACCCGGTTCTGGGTGGTGCGGCCGCGGGTGTCTGCCTCCGGAATCACGGGCTTGGGAACCCTGGTTTCCGGCGCCTACATCAGCGTCGACGTGGGTCGATTGGCGATCCGCAGCCGACGCTTCGTCGGTCTGGAAGTGCCACCCATCGTCACGGCGGACCTGCCGGGGCGGCAATTCATTCTGCATGCGGACGACTTGGGATCATTGAGCATCGGTTCGTTGGTCTTCTACCGCCACATCGTCGCGGGCCAAGTGGTGGGCTATGAACTCGACCGGGGCGGGGGCGGCGTGACGATCAAGATATTCCTCGACGCACCCTTTGACGGCTTCGTCACCGGAGGGACGCGCTTTTGGCAGGCGAGCGGCATCGACATGTCGCTGAGTTCCGACGGGGTCAAGCTGCGCACGGAATCCCTGACATCCATCCTGCAAGGCGGCGTGACATTCAGAGCGCTGCCCGGCAGCGCAATGGCGCCGGTTGCCGCCGACACGACGTTTACGCTGTATACGGACGAAGACCGTGCGATGCGCCCCACGGAATCGGAGATTCGCACCTTCGTCATGTATTTCAAGGGGTCGCTGCGCGGGCTGTCGGCCGGCGCGCCGGTCGAGTTGCACGGGATCGGGGTGGGCGAAGTCAAAAGCGTCGACGTGGAGTACGACCGCGATGCCGCCTCCCTGCGCTTTCCCGTGGTCGTGGATTTGTATCCGCAGCGCATACGCGGCAGAAAAGCGCGCGGCACGCGGCTTTCGGCTGCCCAGGAGGGTCCGGAAATGGTCAGCCGCACGCTCATCGACAGCTTGGTGGCGCACGGATTGCGCGCCGAATTGAAGTCGGGCAACTTGCTGACGGGACAGAAATACGTGGATCTGGATGTGCACGCGGATGCGCCTGCGGAGAAGATCTGGTGGAAGGAGCAGCCCGCTGTTTTTCCCACCGTCTCCAACGGTCTCGACGAAATTCAGGACTCGGTGGCGGGGATTGCTCGAAAACTGGACAAAGTACCCTTCGATCGGATTTCGCTGCGATTGCTCTCCACCATGACGACTCTCGAGCAGACCTTGAAGAGCACGGATCAATTGATGCGGCACGTCGACGGCAGTCTGGCACCGCAGATCGAGGCGACCTTGGCCGAGGCCCAGGCCGCCATGAAAAACGCCAAGGACCTGCTGGCGCAAGACGCTCCTCTGCAGAGCGATCTGGGTGCGATGCTGTTGCAATTGTCGCGAGCCGCGAAATCGGTCAGCGCCCTGGTCGATTACCTCGAGCGCCATCCGGAATCCCTGCTGCGCGGCAAGCCGGGAGATTCACCGTGAAATCACTCACCGCCGTGTTCTCGTCGTGCCTGCTCTGCGCGTGCGCCGCGGTGCGGCCGGACCATTACTATATTTTGAGTTCGCAGCCGCCGGGCGACATTGCGCCACGGTCGGCGTCCGCCAAGCAGGTGCTGCTCAGGGTGTCACTGCCTTCCTTGGTGGATCGTCCCGAAATGGTGCTCAACACGGCGGGGGATGCCGTCACGGTGCTGGAACATGAACGATGGGCCGCTTCGCTGACCGACCTCGCCGCCCAAACACTGGCGCGGGACCTAGAGCGGCGCCGTGCCGATTTGCTGGTCACGGGCCCAGGGCTGAGTCATCCCGGCGGGGCCGCCTTCAAAGTGACTGTCGAGGTGGTGCAGGTGACGGCGCGCAGAGGCAAACGGGTGAGCATCGATGCGCACTGGCGGATATTGGACGTGCTCGCCGGCAAGGAGACGGTGGGCGGCGACGTGTTCAACGCGTCTCTGGCCGAAGAAGACTACGCAGCCATCGCACGCGCGTTGAGCGATTGCCTGGGTCTGCTCGCGGACCGGTTGATGGCGCAACTGCCGCCGGGGGAATGATCAATACACGGTACGCCTCGAGTCGTCCCGAGGCGCACCGTGTACGGCTATCGACGCCGGCGCACAAGTCGCGCCGACGCGCGTCAGACTGTTACGGCTGAATCGCGATATCGTTATGGACCGATTTCACACCCTCGGTGTCCTTGGCAATCATGCCCGCCATGTCGACCGCATCTTGGGTGGGGGCTCGCCCGCTCAACCAGACCACGCCATTCGCATCGGTATCCACCTTGATCTTGGTCAGGGTGGTCAAATGCTTCGCCGCCAGTTTCGATTTCACCTTGGTCGTGATCACCGAATCCTTGACGAAATGGTGCTCCCCGGCACCGGACTCGTCGGCGAGCACCATCGGCGCGCAAACAACACCGGCGGCCAAGATGCCAGCTAGTATCAAACGTCTCATTATTTTCTCCTGCAAGTGTAGCCCACATTGGGCTCCATTCTCGGTCGCTAGAATGGCTGAATACGCCGGCCGCATCTGTAGGCGCGGACAGTCAGCGCGTGACGGTCATATCCCACACCTCTTTAGCATCCGGCGTGCGTGACGCCACCGCGCTTACCGTGCTCGGGCGGTCGCCTTTTGCGGCGGCAAGGCGCGCCTCCTGTTCGGGAATCGACAAAAGCCGGGCGGTATTTACCAGCGCCATGTGCGTCAACGCTTGCGGGAAATTGCCGAGCATGCGCTTGCGCCGCGGGTCGTATTCTTCGGCAAACAGGCCCAGGTCGTTGCTCAACGCGAGCAATCGCTCGAACAATGCCTCGGCCTGCGGGCGACGCCCGGTCAAGAGGTAGCAGTCCGCCAGCCAGAACGAGCACGGCAGAAACGCGCCCTCCCCGGCCGGCAGCGCGTCGACATGCGTGCCGGTCGCATACCGCATGACCAAACCGTCCACCACCAAGCAGCGTTCGATGGCCGCAATGGTGCCGAGAACCCGCGGATCATCGGCGGGCAGGAACCCCACCTGAGGGATCAGGAGCAGACTGGCATCGAAGTACGGGGACTCATACGCCTGCACGAACGAATTGCTGTGTGAGTCGAATCCCTGGTCGCAGACCTGGGCATGGATGATGTCGCGCAGCTCCCGCCAGCGCGCGATCGGACCCTCGAGGCCGTCTTGTTCCGCATCCTTGATGGCCCGGTCGAAAGCGACCCACGCCATGACTTTCGAATGTGTGAAATGCCGGCGCGGTCCACGAACTTCCCACAGGCCGTCGTCGGGGAGCTCCCAATGGGACTCCAAAAATTTCAGCAAGGCGACCTGCACCTTCCAGGCCTCTGGTTCCGGCGGCAAGCCGGCGGCCCGCGCCAGATGCAAGGTATCCATGACCTCGCCGTAGACATCCAGCTGGAATTGTTTCGCGGCAGCGTTACCGACGCGCACCGGCGCCGAGTTCATGTAGCCCGGCAGCCACGGCAATTCCTGTTCATCGAGGCGCCGCACGCCCGTAACGCCGTAGAAAATCTGCAGATCGTCGGGCGCACCCGCGACCGCACGCAGCAACCACTCGCGCCAGGCTGCAGCCTCACCTTCATAGCCCGCCAGCAACAGTGCGTTCAGCGTGAACGTTGCGTCGCGCAGCCAGCAGTAGCGGTAGTCCCAATTGCGCACGCCCCCGGGCTGTTCGGGCAAGGATGTGGTGGGTGCCGCGATCAGCCCTCCCGTCGGCTTGTAGGTGAGCGCCTTCAGCGTAATCAGTGAGCGCGCGACGGCGTCGCGCCATCGGCCCTGATACGTACAGCGGCTGGACCATTCGTGCCACAGACCTTGGGTCTCCGTGAGTGCTTGCTCGGCATCGACCGTCCCCTGCGTCGCGGCATGAGAGGGATGGTAATTGAGCACGAAGGACTCGCGCTCGCCCGCACTTACGCAAAACTTCGCGACGCTGTGCAGATTCTCACCCTCGATGGCGACGGAGGCTGACAATTCCAACGTGTCCGGTCCCGCGGTGAGCAGCAATACGCCGCCGGATTGGTGAACCCATGGCACGATGGAACCGTAATCGAATCGGACCCGCAATTCCATGCGCATGCTGACGCGGCCGCTCAAGCCCTCGACGATGCGAATGATGTCCCAGCGCTGGTCCGACAGCGGCATGAAGTCGATCACGCGCACAGATCCTTCGTCGGTTTCGAATTCGGTCTCGAGCACCAGGCTGTCGCCGCGATACTTGCGCCGTACCTGACGCACCGGCGCGGCCGGAGCTAGCAGCCAGCGGCCGTGCTCGGGGCCTCCCAGCAGCGCGGCGAAACACGCCCCCGAGTCGAATCGCGGCAGGCATAGCCAATCGATGGAGCCATCGCTGCCGACCAAGGCGGCTGTATGACAATCGCCGACCAGGGCGTAGTTCTCGATCGGCAGAGACATTGCTTCACTCCTGAGGCGAAGCATATGCAGCGCGCCGTCCTCTGCCTACCCCGTGCGTGCGTCGGCGGTTTCCTACAAATCCACCCACAGTGCTGAAATTCGGGTACCGTTGCGGTGCTAATCCACGCGGAGTGCCGCCATGAAATATCGCCCACTCGGCGACAGCCAGATCACCGTTTCGGAGATCGCGTTCGGTTCCTGGCTCAATTTTTCGAGCGGCGCGCAGAAAGACGCCGCCATCGCCTGCGTTCATCGTGCCCTCGATCGCGGCATCACCTTGATCGACACGGCCAATGTCTACGGCCGCGGCGCCGCCGAGCAAGTCTTGGGCGAGGCGCTCGCGGGTATCCGGCGCGACAGTTACGTGCTGGCCACCAAGCTCTACTTTCCGATGAGCAGCACCGATCGAGGGTTGTCTCGCGCGCAGATTTTCAAGCAGCTCGACGCGTCGCTGGCGCGGCTCCGGGTGAGCCATGTCGATCTGTATCAATGCCATCGGTACGACGCCGACACCCCGCTGGAAGAGACGATGCAGGCCTTGAGCGAGGTCGTGAAGGCAGGCAAGGTGCGCTGCATCGGCTTCTCCGAGTGGCCCGTCGATCGCGTGCAGGCGGCGCTCGCCATCGCCCCGGTAAAGTTCGTATCGAGCCAGCCGCAATACTCCCTGCTGCATCGGGACCCGGAGCGGGCGCTGATCCCGATGTCGACCGGCTGCGGCATCTCGCAGATCGTTTGGTCGCCGCTGGCGCAGGGCGTGCTCACCGGAAAATATCTCCCGCGCGCCGCGCTTCCCCAGGGCAGCCGCGCCGCCGACGCCGCGATCAACGGCTTCATCAAGCCGGAATGGCTCCAGCCGAAAGTACTGGAGGCGGTGCAGAGGTTGCGGCCACTGGCGTCTCAAGCAAGCCTCACGCCCGCGCAATTCGCGCTCGCCTGGGTATTGCGGCAGCCCAATGTCGCATCGGCGATTACGGGCGCCTCACGCCCCGAACAAGTCGATGAGAACGCAGCCGCGTCGGGACACGCCGTGGCGCCGGACCTGTTCGGCGAGGCCGAGCGAATCATGGAAGACGCCATTCCCAATGAACGGACGTAGGAGCGACTGTGGATTGGCGAATATTTGCGCTCGGCTCGGCTTTTTTCGCCGCGCTGACAGCCATTTTCGGCAAGGTCGGCGTGTCCGAGATCGATTCCGATCTGGCAACCTTTCTCCGCACGCTCGTCATTCTCGTGGTGGCGGCGTTCATCATCTTTGCGCGGCACGAGTGGCAGCGGCCTGACACCCTATCTGCGAAGGGGGTGATTTTTTTGGTGCTATCGGGAGTCGCGACGGGTCTGTCGTGGCTCTGTTACTACCGCGCGCTGCAAACGGGCCCTGCATCGCGGGTTGCACCAATCGATAAGCTCAGCGTCATTTTTGTCGTGCTATTTGCCGTGTCATTTCTCGGCGAACGGCTCACGTGGAAGGTTGGTTTGGGAAGCGCCTTGATCACGCTTGGCGCCGTCCTGATGGCGCTTTGAGCCGAACCAAAGATGCCCGCGTACCGCCGACAACGGCGCGGTCGCCGACGTCTGCGCGGTGCACGGGCGAGAATGCCGCGCCCCCCGGGGGGGTCGCGCCTACCTCGAAGCATCCTTGTTCGAGTCCTGCATGTGCTTCTTGGCATCGCCAAATTTGGCTTGAACCTCACCGACGTTCTTGTTGATGTTGCCTTTCACCTGCTGAGTCGTGCTGCCGGTTGCCTTACCCGCAACCTCTTGCACCTTGCCGGCTACTTCCTTGGCGCGGCCTTCCACTTGATCTTTGTTAATGCCCATGGTCACTCCTTAAGACAACGTCGGCGAACTGCCGACACGCCAGCGATGTTACGCGACATGAGCTTTTGACTTGTAGGATGGGACATCAATCCGCTGTCGGAAAACCGACAATTCGAGGCGCCGTCCGCCGGCGCGGTCAGTGTGGTTGTTGCCGCCTAAGCCTGTCCTGCGGTCTCGGCCCATATTTCCCGCGCCCACCGCATCAATAGCGCGGCTTCCGCCCAACGATCCGACAGCTCGCGCCCTTGCGCATCGGTGAGGGCATAGTCGGGGGGCCCAAGTTCGCACAGGAAGACCATTGCGGCATCATCGTCTGCGTGGCGTGCACACCAGGACGCAAATCCCTGCCGCCACCACTCGCGAAACAGCGTCACCCACTTCGCGTTCTGCGGAAAACTCAGGGCCACTTGAATCTGTCCGCGCGCCGCCACGCGGCCCTGGAACGAGTCGGAACGCTCGAGCACCGCGGTCATCAGGGCCTGCAGTTGCGCCGGCGGCGGACAGGGCATCTCGCGGTCCACCACATAGTGCGACAGATCGGCGGCCAAGCGCATCTGCGGAATCGCATCGAGCAGCTGCACCGTCGTGTACAGGTCGTTGGTGATGCAGTTGCGGTGCGTCTCGAACTGGATCGGCATCGCTTCCTGCTCGGCGAGCCGCAGCCAACGCTCGATCACCGGCACCATGTCAGCGAGCTTGACCGGCATTTCCTGGCCGATCACGACCACAAACGGCGCGGCGATCTGCTGTGCCAGTTCGAGCGCTGGCCGCAATGCCTCGGTCGAAGTCGGAAAGGCCGTCAAGCCACCGGCCAAACCCGTGCGCCGAAAATGCGGCACGGTCGCCCGTGCTTGCTCCAGGGTGAGAGCGCCGAGATCGATGGCCATTCCCTCGAAACCGGCCTCGCGCACGCGATCGAATTTTTCAGCCAGAGCGGCCTCGGGTACGGCCAGCCGGTCCATCGCCCACAACGCTTGATAAACCAGCAGCCGGTTAGCCATGCGGCGGATCGGCAATCCAGGCGCGATCGTCGGCGTAATCGGCTTCCGTCCTGCCGTGCGCGAAGGCGCGCAGCACTGCCATTTGAAAGCCCAGGTAGGTCATTGACGGAGGCGCCGAGCCGCGCGACGTGAAAATTGCTTCGTGCAGTTCATGCAGGCGGTGGAACGGCACCCCGGGGAAAGCATGGTGGGCGGTGTGATATTGCATCTGCCAGCCGAGCCAGCGCATGAGCGCGTTGGTGCGCGTGCTGCGCGTATTGATCAGTACGTTGTCTTCGTGGGGCAGGCCGAGGTGCTCGATCGTGTTCTGCAGCTGGTGAACTCCCTTCATCGCCAGCATCGGCGTAAGCCAGAGAATGGCAGCCGCCCAGCTGTGTGCCCAGACCGAGACGCCCGCAATGCACGCATAGCCGGCAAGATGCAGACGCGCTTCGCGAATCAGCTCGGCACGGCGTGTCGCCGGCAGATACGGCTCGGTGACGATTCCGGCGGAGAAGCGCACGATGCGGCGCCAGCGCGTGTACCAATAGGTGACCCCTGACATCCACTTGAGGTATGAGCTCAGCGTATAGCGCTCGCGCGCCAGTTCACCATCGCGCGCCCAATCCTGGGTGAATCGGTGGTGAGCCATGTGCTGCACCTGGTCGAAGGTGCGCGGATAGAAAAGCACGAAGCCGAAGATCCGGCCCACCCACTCATTCGGCCAACCCGTACGGAACACGGTCCAATGACTGAGTTCATGCTGTCCGGCATACAGGAAGTTGAGCAGCACGCCGTGAATCATGAACACCGGCAGCGCCAGCACGCTGCCGCGCGTCAGCCACAGCAGCGTGCCCGTGACTCCGATGGCCCCGACATGCGACAGCGTCTGCAGCGCACCCCGGCGATTCGATGCGACACACAGGCTGCGCAGCTTGGCACCCTCGATGACATCGCGCCGCACGAAAATCTCGTTCACCGCTTGAGCCTCCCTGCGGAAAACCCGCATCCTACGACGCCGATGATCCGATAGCCATGGCCTTAGGAATGCACGGCGGCTACTGCGCGTGGTCCGCCTCGACCTTCGCCACCGCAGGTCGCGCCGCCACGATTTTCGCGTGCGCCTCCAGCCTTGGCAGGCGACCGTACAGTTCGACCTTGTTGCCAGGGTACCAGCCGGCCAGCATGTAGAGGTATGGATCGGCGCTCGAGTAACTTCCTCCGAGCACGTAGGGCCCAAGCCCCTGGCTGATGAGCCCCAGATAAGCGCAGTAATCGGCGGTAGCCTGTTCGCGGATCACCTCGACATCCGCCTCTCCGCGCGTCGAATAGCGGGCTGAATAATAGATCCGCAGCACCGCCTCGTAGACATTGGCCGAGAGAAACACAATCCACTGCAGGAAGGCGGCGTGGCGATTGGAGCCGGCCTGCGGCGCCAGGGCAGCTTTCGGATGACTCAGCGCGAGGTGGATCAACATCGCGGCCGACTCGAACATCACGGTGCCGTCAGGCAGCATCAATGCCGGCACCCGGCCGGTGGGATTGGTCGCACGGAAGCCCGCCACCTCGGCCGCTTCGGTGCCCACCCAAATGCGCTCATAGGGAGCGCCGATCTCTTCGAGTGCGATCTGCACGGCGAGTGACCCTGATCCGGGCCGTCCATACAGCTTGTACATCGAGTCATCCCCCTTCTCTTGATGCTTCGCATAGTACGTCCCGGAGTCTCGATTGTCGCGAATTGCAGTATCCTTTGCGCTCGTCGAACGACAAAAGGGATGACCATGCTATCGAGACGCGTGTTTTTTAGGGGTGCTGCCGGTGCCTCGCTGCTGGCTATCGGCGCACGCCATGCGCTGCCCAATGCAGTGGGCGCAGAGCTGAAATCCATCACTGCCGATGCCAAACCGATCTCGGCCGAGGAACGGCGCGGCAGGATCGCGAAGGTGCAGACACTCATGGGGCAGCGCAAGATGGCGGCCCTGCTCGTCGAGCCTGGCGCGACACTCGACTACTTCACGGGAATCCAGTGGCGCCGTTCCGAACGCATCACGCTCGCCATCATTCCCGCGCGCGGCGACGTGGTGGTCGTGACGCCTGCATTCGAGGAACCCTCGGTGCGCGAAACCTTGCAGGTGGGAGGCGATGTGCGGCCTTGGAACGAGCATGAGAGCCCGTTCGAACGGATCCTTCAAGGTTTGCGCGACCGCGGCGGCGCCTCCGGAGTCGTGGCCGTGGAATCCACGGTGCGGTTCTTCATCGTCGACGGCCTGCGCCAGGCGTCGACCGCCTATTCGTTCGTCTCGGCCGATCCCCTGGTGCGCGCGTGCCGTCTGATCAAGTCGCCGGCGGAACTGGCGCTCCTGCAATTGGCGAACGATGTGACCATCGACGCGCTGCGTTCGGTGCACGCGCGCGTCGAGCGCGGCATGAATGCGGCGGATATCGCCGCCCTCATGGACCGCACCAGCGCCGCTCTCGGCGGCTCGCCCGAGTTTTCGCTGGTGCTGTTGAATGAAGCTTCCGCCTATCCGCATGGGTCGATACAGGTCCAAACCGTGCGCGAGGGCTCGATTGTCTTGATGGACTGCGGCTGCTCGGTGCACGGCTATCAGTCCGACATATCGCGAACCTGGGTGGTCGGCGAGGCGAGCGCCCGCCAGCGCAAGGTGTGGAACACCGTGAAGCGCGGCCAGGAAATCGCGCTCGAGACGGCGAAGATCGGCGTGCCGACGGGGGCGATCGATGATGCAGTGCGCCGCTACTACGAGCGGGAAGGTTGGGGTCCTGGCTACAAATTGCCGGGACTCTCGCACCGCACGGGGCACGGCATCGGGCTGGACGGACACGAGCCCGCCTACCTGGTGCACGGTGATGCCACGCCGCTGCAGGCCGGCATGTGTTTCTCCGACGAGCCGGGAATCTACATTCCCGGTGAATTTGGCGTTCGTTTGGAGGACTGCTGGACCATGGCCGCGTCGGGCCCCAAGCTCTTCACACCTCTGGCGAAATCGTTGGATGAGCCTATTTGAGCCGCGCGCGGCGTACGCTGCGATGATCGTCGTGCCATCATTGCTGATCTGGCTGTATTTGTTTTTTGCGCATGGCCGCTTCTGGCAATCCGCTCCGCAACTGGCGCCCGCCACGCCGCCGGAATTCCCGGATGTGGATATCGTGGTGCCCGCGCGCGATGAGGCGGACACGATCGGGGCGGCGGTCGGCTCGCTGATCGCGCAGGATTATGCAGGCCGGTTCCGAGTCATCCTGGTCGATGACAATTCCACGGACGGCACTGCCGCCTTGGCGGGCGCGGCGGCACGGCTGACCGTCATCTCCCTGCAGTCAAAACCTGCCGGTTGGTCCGGAAAATTGTGGGCC
>CAAGKR010159607.1_pt1 | contig 18087 bp, 19 predicted proteins | sample 2556971 | NCBI WGS metagenome assembly CAAGKR01 (sample SAMEA5207829, study PRJEB30636) | soil metagenome | biome: forest; feature: boreal; material: soil | place: USA | collected 2011-09 | depth 1 m | reverse complement strand
GCTCACTACGAGCCGGGATACCCGGCTCGTAGCCGTTCGCTCTGCCTTCGTCAGTGCTGTAGCCCCAACTTACGGTGGTCCCAGCTCACGATCTTCTCGACGTGGATCTTGACGCCCACGCGTTTGCGGATAAGACCCTCGACCATCGCGATGCCCTCGGGTGTGCGCTCGAACGGCCGGCCGTCCGACTGCCGCTCCACGATGCTCACGCCGATCTCGAAGATACGGTCATGCTCCTCGACGATCTCGGCAGTGCCGACCAGCTCGACGCCGCGCAGCTCGTCGTAGGTGTCGCCCTCCTCGATGAGACACGTGATACGCGGATCGCGCCGGATGTTGAGCACCTTCTGGCTCTTCGCCTTCGTCTCGAGCGCCGGGGCACCTTCGAGGAACGCATACCACATCGCCACGAGATGAATTGTGCCGTTGGCCTTCATGGTCGCGCAGTTCATCGTGTGCCAGCCGCGAATGAATTCGTCAGCCTCGTCGGGCGTCATCTTGATGAGGTCGCGCTGGTTGACTCCGTGGCCGAACGGAGTCTCGGGTGTGGCTGCTTCGGTCATCGTGCTCCTCTGTCCCGGAGGGGGGTTCGCGGCGCCTGCGTAGACTCGCGCAGATGCAGGTCGACGTGTCAGTCGAGCCCCGCACGCCGGCATCGGCCTTCGCCGCCGACGTGCGCGCGTTCGAAGCGCTCGGAGCCGACGGGATCTTCGTCCCCGAGACCAATCACGAGCCGTTCCTCGCATGCACTCTCGTGGCCGAGCACACCACGACAGCGCTTCTGGGAACCCGGATCGCGGTCGCGTTCGCCCGCAGTCCCACCACCGTGGCGAGCGCTGCCCACGACCTCCAGCTCTACTCCGAGGGCCGGTTCGTGCTCGGCCTGGGCACGCAGATTCGCGCTCACATCGAGCGGCGGTTCTCGATGCCGTGGTCGAATCCGGCGGCTCGGATCCGCGAGTTCGTGCTCGCGGTCCGTGCGATCTGGGCGGCATGGAACGACGGCGCGCCGCTGGCGTTCGAGGGCGAGTTCTACAAGCTGAGCTTGATGACGCCCGTATTCTCGCCGCCGCCGAGCCCGTACGGTGCGCCGAAAGTGCACCTTGCCGCGGTCGGCGATCTCATGTGCGAGACGGTGGGTGAGGTGGCCGACGGCATCGTGCTCCACAGCTTCAACACTCCGCTCTACCTGAAATCTCGGATCATCCCCGCGGTCGAACGTGGCTGCGCGAGGGCGCGCAGGAGCATCGCCGACGTCGACTTCTGCGCGACGGTGTTCGTGGTCACCGGCGCAGACGACGCGGCAATCGCCCGTGCCGACGTCGCGACGCGTGAGCGCATCGCGTTCTACGGCTCCACGCCCGACTACCGGGGCGTGTTCGACGCGCACGGTTGGGGATACCTCCAGGCCCAGCTGCACGAGCTGTCGATCGCGCGCGACTGGGTGAAGATGTCGACCCTGATCACCGACGAGGTGCTCGAGGCATTCGCGGTCGTCGGTCCACCCGAGGAGATCGGCCCCCTCGTGACGGAGCGCTACGGCGGACTCGTGCAGCGCGTGGCGTTCACCACTCCGTACGACCTCGACCTCGCCGTGCTCGCGCGGGCTCTCGCCAGTTTCGACTGACGTCTCCGACTAAACGCGTCTGTTCCGACGTCAGCTCCCGGCGATGAGGCCGGCGTCGACGGCGAACTCGGCGCCCGTGATGTACGAGCTCGCGTCGCTCGCGAGGAAGAGCACGAGCTCCGCGACTTCCTCTGGCTTGCCGGTGCGAGCGAGGGGCAGCCGCTGGAACCGGTCGGGGTTGCCGACGGGGAGCATGTCGGTCTCGATCGGACCCGGGTGCACCGAGTTCACCCGGATCTCGGGACCGAGCTCGATCGCCGCGACCTTGGTGAGCCCCCGCACACCCCACTTCGACGATCCGTACGCTCCATGCCCGAAGAAGCCGGTCATGCCCGCGGCCGACGAGATGTTGACGATCGATCCGCGACCGGTCTTGCGTAGTTCAGGCGCGCAGGTGCGCGTGCCGAGAAACGTGCCAAGAAGGTTCACGCGGAACATTCGCTCGAAGCCCTCGACCGTTTCGTCTTCGAGCTTGACGATGTGATGCACGGCCGCGTTGTTGACGAGCACGTCGACGCGCCCGAATGCGCTCATGGCGAACCCGAGCGCGTCGGCCCACGCGTTCTCGTCGCTCACATCGAGATGTACGAAGCGCGCGTCGTCACCCAGCTCCTTCGCCAGCGTCTCACCCTGATCGTCGAGGATGTCGGCGATCACAACCTGCGCGCCTTCGCGCACGAACAGCCGTGCTTCCGCCTCGCCCTGTCCGCGGGACGCGCCGGTGATGATTGCGATCTTGCCGTCGAGTCTGCTCATTCGGGGCGGATGCTAGCGTCGACCGCCGATCGCGACGCAAGGAAAGTGGGAGAGCATTCATGGCGGATCTCGGGTTCGACGGCAAAGTGGCGATCGTCACCGGCGCCGGCGGTGGCCTCGGCCGGCAGCATGCGCTGTTGCTCGCCAAGCGTGGCGCGCTGGTCGTCGTCAACGACCTGGGTGGTGCAATCGACGGAAGCGGTGGGAGCGCGACGCCCGCCGAGCAGGTCGTCGAAGAGATCAAGGCGGCGGGCGGGGAGGCCGTCGCCGACGCGCACTCGGTCGGCACTCCCGACGCCGGCGAGGCCATCGTGCAGACCGCGATCGACGCGTTCGGCCGCATCGACATCGTGGTCAACAACGCCGGCATCCTCCGCGACAAGGCGTTCCACAACATGGACGCCGACATGATCGAAGCGGTCCTCACCGTGCATCTCAAGGGCGCGTTCTACGTGACTCGTCCTGCCTGGAAGTACATGCGCGAGCAGGGTTACGGACGTGTCGTCAACACCTCGTCGTCGGCGGGCATCCTCGGTAACTTCGGGCAAGCCAACTACGGCGCGGCGAAGATGGGACTCGTCGGCCTCACGAACGTGCTCGCCATCGAGGGCGAGCGCTACAACATCAAGGCCAACGCGATCTCGCCGATCGCGCGTACCCGCATGACCGAAGAGGTGCTCGGCCCGCTCGTCGAGAAGGTCGACCCGTCGCTCGTGTCGCCCGTGGTCGCGTACCTCGCGCACGAGGACTGCGCGGTGAGCGGGCACGTCTACTCGGTGGGCGGTGGCCGCGTCGTGCGCTTCTTCGTGGGAATGAACAAGGGCTATACGCACCCCGGGTCGCTCAGCGTCGAAGATGTGCGCGACCACTTCGCCGAGATCGACGACACGTCGGAGTTCACCGTCCCCTGGCAGGCCACCGACGAACTGCGTGTCCTCCGCGACGCGCTGGCGTAGACGCAAGCGGACGTCTCCCCCACGCATGCCACGACGGAAGCGGCTGACGAATGTTGCGGAGGCACAGGCGCGCGCGAAGCGGCGGCTGCCCCGCAGTGTCTACTCCTTCATCGAGGGCGGCACCGGCGCCGAGTACACGGTGCAGGACAACCTTGCTGCGTTCCGTGAGATCACGTTCCGGCCACGAGCCGCGACGGCGTTCGAATCGCGCCGGCTTGCCACCACGGTGATGGGCGACGAGCTCGCGATGCCCGTGATCGTTGCACCCACGGGGCTCATCCGCATCGCCCACCGCGGCGGTGAGGTTGCGGCCGCGCGCGCGGCCGGCACCGCCCAGACTGCGATTGGCGTGAGCACGCTCGCGAGCTTCCCGATCGCCGAGATCGCTGCGGCGACGACCGGCCCGGTGTGGTACCAGGTCTACTTCGCCGGCGGTCGCGAGGCGACCGAACTCGCTATCGACCGCGCCGCGAAGGCGGGCTGCTCCGCGTTGCTCGTCACTGTCGACCTTGCCGCCGCGGCGGGCCGGGAGCGCTCGTTGCGTGGTGGCGCAATCCCGACACGCGTCGACCTGAAGACTGCGCTGCGGTACGCACCCGAGATCATCCTTCGGCCGCGCTGGGCGCTCAACTACGTACGCGACGGACTGAAGATCGAGGTGCCGAATGTGCGGCCGACAGCCGACGGCCCCGCGCTCTCGGCGGCTGCGGCGTCAGCGAGCATGCGCACGTCGACGCCCACGTGGGACGACCTCGATTGGATCCGTGCGCAGTTCCCGGGAAAGGTGGCGGTGAAGGGCGTGATCACCCCAGACGACGCGCGCCGCGCCGTCGACCTCGGTGCCGATGCAGTCATCGTCTCGAATCACGGTGGCAACGCGCTCGACGGCACGCCCGCGACACTGCGAGTTCTGCCGGAGGTCGTTGCCGCGGTCGGCGCTCGTACCGAGGTGCTCATGGACGGTGGCATCCGCCGCGGCGCCGACGTCGTGAAGGCGCTCGCTCTCGGTGCGCGCGCGGTACTGATTGGCCGAGCGTGGGTGTGGGCGCTCGCGGCCGCGGGTGAGGACGGCGTGCGCGACATCCTTGCCATGTTCAAGAGCGACATCGACCGGACGCTTGCATTGCTCGGCTGCTCCGGCGTCGACGCGCTCGACCCGTCATACCTCGACGTACCCGTCGGGTGGGGCCCAGGAGGGCGATGATGCCGGAGTTCCACCTGTTCCTGCCGCAGATGCGGATGACGCTCGACGCGATCGTCGAACGCGCACAGGCTGCCGAAGCTGCGGGCTTCACCGGGATGTCGGGCATGGACCACCTCGTTCCGCCGCTCGCGCTCGAGCACCCCATGTACGAGGCGATGAGCACCAACATGTGGCTCGCCGCGCACACGAGTCGGCTCAAGATCGGCAGCCTCGTCCTCTGCGACGCGTTCCGCCATCCCGCGATGCTGGCGCGCGAAGCCGTGGCCATCGACAACGCGTCGGGTGGTCGGTTCGAGCTCGGGATCGGGTCGGGCTCGGTCGCCGACGAGTTCGCCACGTTCGGTATCGGGCCCGAATCCGCACGCGATCGCACGAGCCGGCTCGGTGAGACACTCGAGGTGCTGCGCCTCCTCTGGTCGGGTGAGAGCTTCAGCTTCGACGGGCAGTTCTTCACGATCAACGAGGGGCGTCAACTCCCTACCCCGCTGGAACACATCCCGATCGTGGTCGGCGGTGCGGGCCCGCGCACGCTGGACCTCGTCGCCAAGTACGCGGACTGGTGGAACTGCCCGATTCACCGGCTCGACAAGCTCGACGAGATGCGCCCGCGCGCAGGCAGCGCACGCGTGTCGACGCAGCAGATGGTCACGTTCATCGCGAACGAATCGGAACGTGACCGAGTGCTCGAAGCAGCCGGCCGCCGTTTCGGCGTCATGGGCGGCGGACGCCTCGCAGGCAATGCGAACGAGCTCGTCGACATCTACGGGGCGCTGGTCGCCCGAGGGGTGGAGCGCTTCTACGCGTGGTTCACCGACTTCGCGGAGCCGAGCACCCTCGAGGCCTTCGGCGCGAAGGTCATCGCCGAGTTCGCTTGAGGTATGCGGTCTGTTCAGGCGTCTGCGGCCGGGTCGTTCGAGAGCAGCACGTCGGGGCTGGCGTCGAAGTCGAGAATGTTGCCGCGCACGCGCAGAGCGACATTCCGTCGCTCCGGCTGCTGCGAGTAGCACGCGCCCGCGGGTCCGGCCGAGACGTCACCCGCGGTAGACCACCGGTCTTGATCCATGCCGCGCCCCATGCCGATCGTGCACGCGCGTCGCAGCACGATGGCGGCTTCGGCGTCGTCGGGTGGCAGGGAGGTGTCGGCCCAGCGAAAGAACCCGCCGGTGAAAGGGACGTCGGAGAATGGTGCCGGCGCGACGCACCGATCACCTTCGATCGTCCAGGTGAGGATCGATGTGCCATCGCGCCACACGTGAACGTCTTGGCGTTCTCCTCGGTTGTAGCCGTACGGCACCATCGCGTCGTACTGCCGGATGCCGTCGCTCGTCGCGTCGATCACGCGGCGATACGCGTGTGCTGCCGCGAGACCTGCGATGTCAAACATGTGTGTGCACTGCTGGTAGGGATTGGTCCATCTGCCGACGGCGAGGCAGCTCCGCTCGAGCGGCATTCCTTCGAGCAGCTGCAATGCTCCACCGGCGTCGTCGCACGTCGTCCATGGGATGCGGTACGCGCGACTCTCGATACTCCGCACTCGCTCAGCGTCGTGCTGCAACGTGAGCCGGAAATGATGGAAGTCGTCTTCGATGCCCGCTTCGACCGTGTCCGGCCCGCTCGCGACGAGACGGATGCGCCGTCGGTAGTGGCCGTACGGGAAGCTCGTCACGCGGTCGTATCCACCGGCTACGTGGTGAGCCCGGCGTCCATGCTGATGATCGCACCCGTCATGTAGCGCGCTTCGTCGGAAGCGATGTACGCAAACAGCGACGCAAGGTCTTCGGGGTCGGCCATGCCGAGCGGTGCCATCATCTTCGACATGAACGACATGTCGGCGTCTTCCGGCATCGTGAACGCACGGGACAGTGGCGTGTCGACACCTCCGGGCGCGACGGCGTTCACGCGGATGCCCTTCTTCCAATACTCGATCGCGAGCGCGCGAGTGAGCTGCACGACGCCACCTTTTGACGCGCAGTAGGCCGCTGAGTAGGCGAGACCTTGCAGGCCGGCGTTCGAAGCGGTGTTGACGATGTTCCCGCCGTTCTCGAGGATGTGAGGAAGCACGGCTTGGCACATGAGGAACGTGCCCGTGAGGTTGACGGCGATCACGCGCTGCCACTCGTCGAACGGCAGCTCGGTCGTGTGCGCGAAGTTCCCGATCCCCGCGATGTTGCAGAGCACACTGGGCGCGCCCAGGCTCGACGCGACCGCGTCGACCGCGGCGGTGACGCTGAGGGGATCGGCGACATCGCAATGGAACGACGACGCGCTTCCCCCCGCGTCGACGATCTCGGCTGCCGTCTTCTGTGCGGCGCCTTCGTCGATGTCGAGGCACGCAACGGTTGCCTCCTCGGAACCGAAGCGACGCGCCGTCGCCTGGGCGATCCCCGACCCGGCTCCGGTGATGATCGCGACTCTTCCGCTGAACCGGCTCATAGGTTCCACTCCTCGCAAGACGGCGTGCAGTCGCGCTGACTCTAGTAACCGTGAAACCGCGGGGGCGACCGCGGATGAGGGGGAAGGATGGCGATGGCAGTGTCGTTCGACGTCGACGAGGATGCAATTGCCGAGGCGCACGCGAGCAAGTGGTGGTTGTTCCTCATCAGCGGCATCCTCTGGCTGTTCCTCGGGTTCATCGTCCTCTCGTTGCGGCCGGCGTCGATCTCGGTATGCGTAATCCTGATCGCGGTGGCCTTCTGGCTCGGCGCGGTCACGCAGTTGGCGCTCGCAGCGGTGACGCACGGTGGATGGGGCTCATCTCGGGCATCATCGGCATCGCGCTTGGCGCGTGGGCGAGCGGCAATCCCGACCGCTCGGTCCTGCTGTTCATCACGATCATCGGGATCTGGTGCATCTTCAAGGGTGCAGCCGACCTCTCGCGAGCTTCTCGTACCGCAGCATGAAGAAAGAGCTCGCCGCAGCCTGACGCTGCGGATGACCGGGCGCTACTTGTTCGCGCCGTGGGTGCGCACGAAGTCGTTGACTGCGTAGTACGCGTCGATCGACTCGCCGGCGTCGCCCCAGAAGCCTTCGATCACGTCGTACTCCATCACGCCCGCGTCGACGAAGTGGTTGTTGACGTCGGTGATCTCGAGCTCGCCGCGAGCAGAGGGAACGAGATGGGGAAGCACGTCGAAGACGGTCTCGTCGTAGCAGTAGACGCCGGTGACGGCGTATGAGCTCGGTGGTAGGTCCGGCTTCTCGACGATCCGGACGACACGGTCGCCGTCGAGCTCGGGAACGCCGAGGTGGCGTAGGTGTGCCGGATCGCTCATCTCGGTGAGCAGGATGCGGGCGCCGCGCTCCTGTTTTGAGAACCGCTCGACCGACGTGCGGATCGACCGCTCGAAGATGTTGTCGGCGAGCACGACGACGACGCGTTCGCGGTCGACGAATCGTTCGGCCAGGCCGAGCGCCTCGGCGATACCGCCGGCCTGCTCCTGGTACGCGTAGAGGAGCCGATCGAGGCCATGCTCGTGCCCATTGCCGAGCAGGCGCAGGAACTCGCCCGCGTGGTCTCCACCTGTCACGAGCATCACGTCCGTGACGCCGGCGCGTACGAGCGACTCGATCGAGTACGTGACCATCGGTCGGTCGTAGATCGGCAGGAGCGCCTTGTTCGTGATCCGGGTCAGCGGGTCGAGCCTGCTGCCGGTCCCGCCGGCGAGTACGACACCCTTCATCCGGTCATGCTCGCGCATGCCGTCGCCCCTTGGCACGTGTGCGCTCGTAGGATGAGCCAGGTGGTGGGCGAGCGGCTGCGCAGCCACCGGAGTCTCGTGGTCGTCTGCACGGCCGCGGCCGTGGTCGAAGCGCTCCTGGTCAGTGCGTTCGCGCCCACCTCGTCGCTGGGGCTCGCCACCCAGGTCACGGCGCCGCCGCCGTTCGGTGTGTTCCACGATCTGCGCTGGATCGTCGTGTACCACGAGAGCTGGATCGGGCTCGCGTGCGAACTGCTCGCGTTCGTCGTGGTCCGCAGCCTGCTGACCGCGGTCTGTCTGCGCGCGGCGTGGCCGCACGATATCGGGCCCGAGCCCTGGGCGGTCACCATTCGGCGCAGTGTGTTGTTCACGGTGATCGTGGGGGTATTGCTCGCGCCGTGGGCCGCGTTGATGTTCGCGCTCGCCGTGGTGTCGTTGTCATGGCTCTTCTTCGTCGCGATTCCGGTCGTCCTCATGCTCGCCCTCCTGGTGCATGGTGGCGCGGTCACGGGCTCCTGGTGGCGGCGCACGCTCTCCGCCCGCAGCCTCGGTTGGGTGCTCGTCGCGTTCGTCGCACTCTCCGTGTTCGGCAGCATCATGACGACCTGCCCGGTATGGGCGCGCGTTCCCGTCGCCGCCCTCGCGGGTTGCGCGAACGCCTGGCTCTGGCTGCACGTGGTCGACGCGGTGCTCCACCGACGACGGATCCCTCGCGCGTTTCCGGTCGCCCCTGTCGGGATCGCCGGTGCGCACGTTCGCCAGCTCGCCGTGCTGCCGCTCGATACCGGTGTGAGCGCGCCCTCGCCGAGCAGCTTCCGCATTCCCTACACCGTCGTGCCCGCGTTCCATGGCGGCATGCTCGACGACGAGACGACGGCTTCGGTGGTCACGCGCACAGTCGCGGACAAGCGCGTGCCGATCGATGACGGATGGTCACTCGCTGAGGACGTGATCCAGGCGGGCGCGTCAGCGTGGCAAGTTCCGCAACTCACCTCCGGGATCAACGCTTCGTGGTCGCACGCGCCCGATCCCGACAACTGCCGTGCGATCCGGGCGTACCTGCAGCACCAGATGCGCTAGCAGTCGATCACTCCGACTTGGTCTTGCCCTTCTTCTTCTGTTCCTGCTTCCACGCGCGCACACGAAGGAGAGCTTCGGGTGAGTCGATGTCGGCCACCGAGCGCGGGTTCGAGTCGCCGAACGGGCCGGCGAGCTGCTCCCACCCTGGCGGCGCGACGCCGAGTCGCTTTCCGAGCACCGCGAGGAAGATCTTCGCCTTCTCTTCACCGAATCCGGGGAGCTCGCGTAGGCGGTCGAACAACACCTTGGGGTCGCGGACACCGCGCCAGATTGCGGCGGCGTCGCCGTCGTAATTCTCGACGATGTGCGTCGCGAGCGCGTGCGCACGCTTCGCCATCGAAGCCGGGTAGCGGTGCAAGGCTGGCTTCTGCCGGAACACCGCCTCGACTGCTTCGGGATCCATCGCGGCGATGGTCTTGGCGTCGAGCGTGCCGAGCCGTTCCCGCAAAGTCGCGGGGCCGCGGAACGCCCACTCCATCGGGACCTGTTGGTCGAGCAGCATGCCGACGAGCAGCGCGAACGGATCGGTGACGAGCAGTTGGTCGGCTTCGGGATCACCGGTAACGGGAAGAACCGCAGTTGCCATGGCGGGCAGCCTACCGACGTGCGCCGACGCGCCGAGGTGCCCCGTTTCGCGCATTCACCGTCTGTAGTGTGACTCGATGCCCGCCTCCGGACCGCCCCCGTGGGGTCCCGACGACACCGGCGCGATCCCCGTTGGTCCCGAGCCCGAACCGACTGGTGCTGCCGGCGGCGGTGCGGGTTCCGGTGGTTGGGGTGGGAAGCCCAAGGTCGAGCCGTTCGCGGTCGCCGCCCTCGTCTGGGCGATCGTCAGCATCGTCCTTCCGCTCGTGGGCACGATCGTCGCGCTCGTCCTATCGTCGCGCGCCGCCGACGCGATTCGACGTTCGCGGGGCACGCGGAGCGGCACGCAGATCGTCACCGCGGCGCGCATCATCGCCGGCGCGGTGATTGCGCTCTGGGCGATCGGCCTCGTCGCGTTCGTCGCGCTGGGAGGCAACGACGACAACGGCGGCAACAAGGTCGCGGTCCCCACGCAGCCGCCGAACACCAGCACGACGCTCCTGCCCGCGACCACCACCACGACGCGCCCGCCGACCACCACGCTGCCGCCGAGAACCACGACCACCGCGGGCCCGCAGCCGACCGTGATCACGGTCGCACCGCCGCCCACGGAGGCTCCGACAACGCAGCCTCCCACGACTGCACCGCCGACGACCGCCCCGCCGACGACCGCCCCGCCGACGACCGTCCCGCCGACGACCACTACGACGACACCGCAAGAGGGCGTCAGCAAGAAGATCGAGGGCAGGATCGGCCCGAGCAACCGCGGCGTCCCGGCAGACGAGCGCGTCGTCGTCCAGTACACGCCGGGCAGCACGCTCGTCGTGATGTGGGCGATCAACAACGGCACGGGAACGCTCCCGACCGGCCAGCCGACCTGTACATCGCCTCCACCGACCACGACGACGACCACCACCGCTCCGTCGAACAGCACGACGACGACCACCACGAGCACGACGACCACGACGACGCCCGCATCGACCACGACGACGGCGGTGCCCGCTGACGAGGGGACGAGGATGGAGGCGCGCAGGGAGGCGCGCCAGATCCTGCAGGTCATCCGGTCCGACGTCCGCAGCGGCAAACTCGATGTCATCGGCGTTCAACTGATCGGCACGTACCCGATCGCAGGTCCGAGCACCGACGACGTCGACGTGGTGCAGGTCTTGTACTCGAAGAGCGCCATCGACGCGTCCCTCCCGCCTGTTACGAAGGTGTTCGACGCGCCGCCGGCTACCGAAGTGCAGTGCCTCAACCCTGCGTTCGATTAGCTACTGGCGTTCGCGCAACAGGTCGCGGATCTCGCTGAGGAGTACGACTTCGTCGCTCAGCTCTTCCTCGTCGATCTCACCGCTCGCCGTGCGCCGCTTCTGCAGTTCTTCGAAGGCGCGGATGATCACGAACAACGTCGCCGCGATGATCAGGAAGTTGATGAGCGCGGTGAGGAACCGGCCGTAGTAGATGATCCCGTCACCGATCGTGAACGTGAGGGAGTTGAAGTTCGGCTTGCCGACGATCGCCGCGATGAACTGCATGATCACGTCGTTGACCAACGAGGTCACCAGCGCGTTGAACGCAACGCCGATGATGACCGCCACGGCGAGATCGAGCACGTTGCCGCGCGTCACGAATGCTCGGAAGTCCTTGAGCAACTGGTTCACCTGTCCTCCGTCCGTCGGTGTCGTACCCGGATGAGAAGATCACACCCGCGCTTCCCCCGCCAGACCGCCGAGGGAGGTAGCGGTGTTGCAGCATGTCGCACGTCGTCAGCACTCGATCTTCACGCTCACCCAAGCACTCGAATGTGGTTTCACGCGTCCTGTCATCCGTCGGAAGCTCGCGAGCGGAGAGTGGCAAGAGGTTGAGCCGCGCGTCTACCGGGTGGGCGCGCTGCCGGTGCGCTCGAATGGCGAGGCCGGCTGATGGCACCGACCCTGTCGAGCGGGGGCGTGGCGTCACACTCGAACGCCGCCGCCCTCTATGGGTTGCTCGCGCCGCCGAAACGGCACGAGATCACCGTGGCGCGCTCGGCTCGTTCTGGGTCAACGGCCTGGGCGCATTCGTGTACTTCATTGGCGTCGGCCGACGTCGCCCGTGTCGACCGCATCCCGGCAACCGCGCCCGCTCGAACGCTGATCGACGAGGCAGGGACCGTGCGGTATGGCCAGTTTGAAGACCTTCTCGACTTGGCGATCGTCACTCGCGTCGTCAGACCGACCCGACTGCGGGCGCGTGCCACCGAGTTGTGGGCACCCCGCCGACGAGGTTGCGCGGTGGTGCTGGAACTCCTGGACCAGCGCGACCCTGAGCTCCTGAACACGTGGAATATCTGGGAGGCGCGAGTCCTCAGGATGGTGCGAGCGGCGGGACTACCACTACCCAGGAAAACTACGGGGTTCACGTCGGCGGACGAGATCGATCCATCGATCTCGCATGGCCGGAGCAGAAGGTCGCCGCTGAATTCGACGGCTTTGTGCCGCACTCCAGCCGACGCGTCTTCGACGACGACCGAGTGCGCCAGAACGACCTTGTTGACGACGACTGGCTCCTGTTTCGTCTGACGAAGACTGCGCTGGAAGCAGACGCTCGGCGCGCGTTCGATCCGATCGCCCGAGCCATCGGTAAAAGGTTGCGAAATGGAACGCTGGCGTTATAAATCGTTACCAATTGGAAGCGAATTCGCCGGATGGCGACGCCGGCGCCCATGAAGAGCGACGCCGGAGCGATGAGCGGGTGGCGAGTGGCGACGGCCGGACGTGATTAGGCGAGGCGTTCGACGATCATGGCCATGCCTTGGCCACCGCCGATGCACATGCTCTCCATGCCGTAGCGACCGTTGCCGTCCTCGAGCCCGTTGAGCAGCGTCGTCATGATGCGGGCGCCGGTCATGCCGAAGGGATGACCGAGTGCGATGCCGCCGCCGTGCACGTTGAGCTTCTCCCACGGGATGTTGAGCTCTTTGGCCGACGGGACCACCTGCGCAGCGAACGCTTCGTTGATCTCCACGAGGTCGATGTCGTCGATGGTGAGCTTCGCCCGGCCGAGCGCCTGGCGGCACGCCTCGATCGGCCCGAGACCCATGATCTCGGGATCGAGCGCGGTGACGCCACTTGCGACGATCCGCGCGAGCGGTTGGAGGTTGAGCGCGTTCGCCCGCTCCTCGCTCATCACGATCACGGCGGCGGCGCCGTCGTTCAGCGGACACGCGTTACCCGCGGTGATGCGCCCGTCGGGACGGAACACCGGCTTCAGCTGCGCCAGCCCCTCCAACGTCGTGCCGGGGCGCGGGCCGTCGTCCTTGCCGACGACGGTGCCGTCGGGTGTGGTGACCGGCGTGATCTCACGCTCGAAGAATCCGTTCTCCTGCGATTCGACGGCACGGTTCTGCGACAAGCACGCGAACTTGTCCATCTCCTCGCGCGTCACGTTGCAGTAGTCGGCCACGTTCTCGGCCGTCTGACCCATCGCGATGTAGACGTCGGGAAGGCCTTCGGCCGGTGTCCACGGAGGAACGCCGCCCTCGCGGCGCTGCGAGCTGCGCTCGTGGGCTGGAGCGAACTTCTCGTTGTGCGTGCCGGGCAGGCCGTCGGCCGACCCGTGTGCAAACCGGCTGACGGTCTCGACGCCGCCCGAGATGAACACGTCGCCCTCGCCGGCCTTGATGGCGTGAGCGGCCATGCGGATCGTTTGGAGCGACGACGAGCAGTAGCGGTTGACGGTGGTGCCCGGCGTCTTGTCGAGACCCGAAAGGATGGCGACGACTCGCGCCATGTTGTATCCGCCCTCACCTGCGGGCTGCGCGGTGCCCCAGATCACGTCCTCGACCTCGCCGGGATCGAGGGCCGGGACCTTCGCGAGCAGCGCCCGGATGATGTCCGCGCTGAGGTCGTCGGGGCGGCACTCGATCAGGGAGCCCTTGCCGGCCCTTCCGATCGGGGTGCGTGCGGTCGCAACGATGACGGCGTCCATGGGGGCCTCCTCGAGGCTGCTCGGGGCAGACTCTTTGCCGTGAGCGTGGCGGGCATCCTACTGCTCTCCTTCCTCGGCGGCTCCGTGCCGTTCTCCAACATCGCGGCCCGTTCCGTGCGGGGCGTCGACCTCCGTGAGGTCGGCGGCGGCACGGTGTCGGGAACCGCGTTGTACCGGGTCGCCGGTTTCTGGCCCCTCGCGGTCGCGGGCATCCTCGACGTGACCAAGGGCGCGATCGGCCCGCTGGTTGCCGGCGACCGGACGGCCGTCGCCGCGATCGCGGGCGGGCTCGCGGTCGCCGGGCACAACTGGTCACCGTTCCTCCGCGGCGCGGGCGGCCGGGGTGTCGCACCGGCGCTCGGCGCGTTGCTCGTGACCGCGTGGCCGGGCGCGGCTCTGCTGCTCGTCGGGCTGGTTGCCGGAAGGCTCTTTCGCAACACGGGAATGGGTGCACTCGTCGCCGAGCTCGTACTGACACCGGCGCTTGCCGTGTGGGGCGGGGAAGTGGGCGCGCTCGCGGGCGCGTGCATCGCGCTCCCCATGCTCGTGAAGCGCGTGCTCGGCAACACGCGCCCGAATGGCGAGCGGCGTCGTGTCTACGTGCACCGCCTGCTGTACGACCGCGACCCGGCGGCGGACGCACCGTGAGCCTCGTCGCGCTGGTACGCCGCCCCGGCTATCGCGACCTGCTGGTTGGTCAGGGTGTGTCATCGCTCGGCGACTGGATGGGGACCGTCGCGCTCATGGCATTGGTGCTCGAGCTCACCAACTCGCCGATCGCGGTGGGCGGCATCCTGACGATGCGACTGTTGCCGGCGGCGATCGGCGGACCGCTCGCGGCGCGGGCGGCCCTGCGTTGGGATCGTCGCCGGACGATGCTCGCCATGGACGCGGCGCGCGCGGTGATGATCGCGCTGGTTCCGCTCGTCCGTGCCCTGTGGTGGGTGTACCTGTGGGGCTTCCTCGTGGAGATCGCCAGCATCGTGTTCCTGCCCGCGCGTGATGCATCGATCCCGGATCTCGTCGCGGGCGACGACGAGCTTCCGCTCGCCAACGGGCTCATCCTCGGCACGTCTTATGGCAGCATTCCGATCGGCGCGGCGCTGTTCGCGGCGGTGGCCGCGCTTCCCTTCGAGATCGATCACCGTCCGTACGCGCTCGTGTTCTTCATCGACGCGCTGACGTTCCTCGTCTCGTTCTTCTGCATTGCCCGGCTCACCCAGCTCGGCACCGCGCAGGCCGCGGTCGACGACGAACCCGACACACGCTTCCTCGACGCGTTCCGGATTCCGTTGGTGCGCGCGGTGATGCCTGCGGCGCTCTCGGTCGCGCTCGGACTCGGCGCGCTGTTCTCGCTCGGCATCGTGTTCGTGCACGATGTCCTCCACGCGTCCGACGCCGGGTTCGGTGTGTTGATCGCGCTCTTCGGCGTCGGCGCGGCCGCGGGCTTGTTTGTCCTCCAGCGCATGCCACATAGCGACTTGCTGGTACGCACTCGATTCGGCGTCGCCTATATCGGTGCGGTGATCGCGGTGTTCAGCCTCGCGTCGGCGCTGTGGATCGCGTGGTTCGGCGCCGCGGCGTTCGGAGCGGGCGCGGCGTACGCGCTGTCGGCGGGCATGGGCACCATCCAGTCGAGGCTCGACGGCCGCCAACGCGTCCTCGCGTTCGCGGCGTTCCACGTGGTGTTGCGCGTCGGGCTCGGGATCAGCGCGATCGGCGCGGGCGTGGCCGGCGATCTCCTGGCCGACGTCCGGTGGCCGCTGGTCGGCACACTGGAGCCGTCGCGCGTGGTACTGCTGTGTGCGGGGGTGCTGGTGGTGTTCAGTTCGTTGCTGGTCCTCCTACCCGATGCCGAGACCCCACCCGAGATCGAGACCCAAACGCAAGACGAGCAATGACGGTCGCGATCGTCACCGACAGCGCGGCGGCGATCCCAGCCGAGCTCGCGGCGCGCAACCGGATCTCCGTGGTACCCATGTGGATCCACCTCGGCGACACGACGATTGCCGAAGGTGAGCGTCCGCTGGGCGAATTCCTCGGCGACGAGCGCATCACGACCTCCGCACCGGCACCGGGTGACTACGAGCGCGCTATCCGTCGCCGAATTGACGACGGCGCTGATGCCGTCGTCGTGCTCACCGTTGCCGCATCGATGAGCGCATCGCATCAATCCGCCAGCGTCGCCGCGCGCGAGGTCGGCGATCAGGTGCAAGTGGTCGAGACCGCCACGGCCGCAGGAGGTCAGGCGCTCGTGGTGCTGGCGGCGGCTCGGGCTGCGAGCGCGGGTGGATCGCCCAGCGCGGTCATGGCGGAGGCCGGCGCGGTGGCAACTCGCGTCAGGCTCCTCGGTATGGTGCCGCACCTCGAACACCTCGTCCGCAGTGGGCGCGTGCCAGGGCTCGCGGGCTGGGCCGGGCGCGCGCTCGGCATCAATCCGCTGTTCGAGCTGCGCGACGGACGCGTCAAGCGGCTGCGTCCCGCGATCGGGCCGGACGCGGCCGTCGACCGCATGGTGGCGCGGTTCCGGCGGTCACGCGTCCCTGACGCGCGTGCACACGTTTCTGCGCTGCACGCGGTCGCGCCGGATGCCGCCGCCGCGCTGCTCGTACGGATCGAAGACGAGATCGACGTGGCCGAGGGCTTCGTCAGCGAGTTCGGGCCGGTCATGGTCGTCCACACCGGACCTGGGCTCCTCGGCCTCGCGTGGTGGTGGGAACCGCTCTAGATCACGGGTCGCTCAGGCGAATCGGGGGTACCCCGATTCGCTGACTTCGCTCTATTGATGCGGGGCCGGGCCGTGACCTGACCCTACGATCCTCTCCGATGTCCGATCCCTCCGACGAGTTGCCGGCGCTCGATGTTCCGGGGGAGCGCGCGCGGCGGATTGCCGACGTCGAAGAGCTCCGCGCGCAGGGCATCGACCCGTACCCGGTCCGTTTCGACCGCGATCGGACACTCGGCGAGCTCCGCGAGGAGTTCGGTGCCCTCGAGGCGGGCACGGAGACCGACACCAAGGTGTCGGTCGCGGGCCGAATCCTGCTGATCCGCCGGCAGGGCAAGCTGACGTTCGCCACGATGCGCGACCAATCCGGCGCCGTGCAGCTCTTCGTCTCGAGCGACGAGATCGGCGAGGACGCGCACGAGCAGTTCGACAAGCTGGATCTCGGCGACTGGGTTGGTGTCGAGGGCACCGTGATGACCACGCGTCGAGGCGAGCTATCCGTGAAGGTCCGCTCGTTCGAGCTGCTCGCCAAGGCACTGCGCCCGTTACCCGACAAGTGGCACGGCTTGTCCGACGTCGACACACGGTTCCGGCAGCGCTATGTGGATCTGATCGTGAACCCCGAGTCGCGGCGTGTGTTCGAGGTCCGGTTCGCCGCGGTCGCCGCGGTCCGGCGACTGCTCGAAGAGCGGGGCTTCGTCGAGGTCGAGACGCCCACCTTGAGCGTCGAGCTGGGCGGCGGGACCGCGCGTCCGTTCGTGACGCACCACAACACGCTCGACCTCGACCTCTATCTCCGCATCGCCACCGAGCTGCACCTCAAGCGGCTGGTCGTCGGCGGCTTCGAACGCGTCTTCGAGATCGGGCGCATCTGGCGTAACGAAGGCATCGACACCACCCACAATCCCGAGTTCACGATGCTCGAGGCGTATCAGGCGTTCGCCGACTACCACGACATGATGGAGCTTACGGAGTCGCTCGTCGTGGCCGCGGCCCGGGCGGCGCTCGACGGCAACACCACCGTGCAGATCCGCGGGGAGGCTGTCGATCTGGCCGAGTTGTGGCAGCGCGCCACGATGGTGGATCTGATCCGCGAGCACGCGGGCGTGGAGATCCATCCGTCGATGACGGTCGAGAAGGCGCGAGCGGTGCTCGACGGGCTCGGGCTCGTGTACGAGGAGTGGTGGGGCGCCGGCCGGCTCACCCACGAGGTCTACGACGTGCTGGTCGAGCCGAAGATCGTGCGCCCGACGTTCGTCGTCGACCATCCCCGCGACACGTCACCGCTCGCGCGCGCACACCGCGACGACCCCACGCTCGTGGAGCGTTTCGAGGTCGTGGTCGACGGTAGCGAGTTGGCGAATGCGTACAGCGAGCTCAACGACCCGATCGATCAGCGGGAGCGCTTCGAAGGAGAAGCGCGTGCGCGCGCCGCGGGCGATCTCGAGGCGGGCACCGTCGACGAGGACTACCTGCGCGCGCTCGAG
>CAAGKR010117593.1_pt1 | contig 18087 bp, 14 predicted proteins | sample 2556971 | NCBI WGS metagenome assembly CAAGKR01 (sample SAMEA5207829, study PRJEB30636) | soil metagenome | biome: forest; feature: boreal; material: soil | place: USA | collected 2011-09 | depth 1 m | reverse complement strand
TCGTTCCAGATCTCCGCGGTGTTTCCGCATCTGACGGTCCTGGAGAACGTCCGCATCGGTCTTCAGCGCAGCCTCGGCACCTCGTTCCATTTCTGGAAGTCGGAAAAAACGTTGAGCATCCTGAACGACCGCGCCATGGAGCTGCTGGAGGCGGTGGACCTTGCGTCCTTCGCATCCATGACCACGGTGGAGCTCCCCTACGGGCGCAAGCGGGCCCTGGAAATCGCCACCACGCTGGCGATGAATCCGGAATTGATGCTCCTGGACGAACCGACTCAAGGCATGGGCCATGAAGACGTCGGACGGATCGTTGAATTGATCCGGAAGGTTTCCGTCAACCGCACCGTCCTGATGGTGGAGCACAATCTTTCGGTGGTGGCGAACCTTTCGGACATCATCACGGTCATGCAACGGGGTTCGATCCTCGCCGAAGGGCCCTACACCGAGGTCTCGAAAAATCCCCAGGTGCTCGAAGCCTACGTCGGGACGGCCGATGAGTAGCGGATTCGAATTCCTGCGGGTCACGGGTCTGCACGCCTTCTACGGGGAGTCCCATATCCTGCACGGCATCGATTTCACAGTGAACCGCGGTGAGCTGGTGACGCTGTTGGGGCGCAACGGCGCCGGGCGCACCACCACGCTGAAAGCCATCCTCGGGCTGGTGGGAAAGCGCACCGGTTCGATCATGGTCAATGGGAGAGAGGGGATCGGCCTTCCGACGCACAAGATTGCCCACTTGGGTGTCGGCTACTGTCCCGAGGAGCGCGGGATCTACTCCAGCCTTTCCCTGGAGGAGAACCTGCTCCTGCCGCCGATCGTCTCCAGCGGCGGCATGGGCCTCGAGGAAATCCATGAAATGTTCCCCCAGCTGGCGAAGCGAAAGAACATCCAGGGCGGTCGGTTATCGGGCGGAGAGCAGCAGATGCTCGCGATGGCCCGGATCCTGCGCACCGGGGCCAGTCTGCTTCTGCTGGACGAGATCACGGAAGGCCTGGCCCCCGTCGTCGTGCAGACCCTCGGCCGGGTCATCCGGAGACTGAAGGAGAAGGGTCTCACGATCGTCATGGTGGAACAGAATTTCCGTTTTGCCGCGCAGCTGGCGGACCGCCACTACGTGATGGAGCACGGGCGGATCGTGGAGATGGTGAAGAAGGAGGATCTTGCGTCCCGGATCGGCAAGCTGCACGAGTACCTTGGCGTCTAACTTCCAACAAGAAAAGGAGGACGAAGCGATGAAACGGAAGCTGCTAAGCGCACTGATTTGCGCCGCCCTGATCGCCCATGTCAGTGCGACCGCCAGGGCCGCAACCAGGGTCTCTGATGGCGTGGTGAAGATCGGGGTGCTGACCGACATGTCGGGAACCTACTCGGATCTGGCCGGGCCCGGGTCGCTGGTGGCGGTGCAGATGGCCGTCGCGGACTTCATCGCCAAAGAAAAGCCGGACTTCAAGATCGAGGTGATCTCGGCGGACCACCAGAACAAGGGCGACATCGCGGCGATCAAGGCGCGGGAATGGATCGACACGGAGAAGGTGGACGTGATCGTCGACCTGGTGACGACCTCCACCGCGTTGGCGGTCATGAAGGTGGCGAAGGAGAAGAACCGGATCACGATCGTTTCGGGCGCCGGATCCACGCCGATCACCAACGAGCAGTGCACGGACACCAATGTGCACTGGACCTACGACACCTACGCGATGGCCGTGGGGACTGGTAAGGCGGTGGTGAAGCAGGGGGGCAAGACGTGGTTTTTCCTGACCGCCGATTACGCTTTCGGGAAGGCGTTGGAGAAGGACACCACCACGGTGGTTCTTGAGGAAGGCGGCAAAGTGCTGGGGCATGTGCTGCACCCGTTCCCGGCCCAGGATTTCTCCTCGTTCCTGTTGCAGGCCCAGGCGTCGGGCGCCCAGGTGATCGGGCTGGCCAACGCCGGTAACGACACCATCAACGCCATCAAGCAGGCGGCCGAGTTCGGCATCACGCCGAAGCAAACGCTGGCCGGGCTGCTGATGTTCCTCTCGGATGTGCATAGCTTGGGGCTGAAAGCCACCCAGGGCATGTACCTCACCACAGGCTTCTACTGGGACCGGAACGCCGAGACACGGGCCTGGTCGAAGCGCTTTTTCGAAAAGAGGAAACGCATGCCCACCATGGTCCATGCGGGGGACTATTCGGCGGTGTACCACTACCTGAAGGCGATCAAGGCCGTCGGCACCGACGACACGAAGGTCGTGATGGCCAAGATGAAGGCGACGCCGATCAACGACTTCTTCGCCAAGAACGGCAAGATCCGCGTCGATGGCCGCATGGTGCACGACATGTACCTGGCCCAGGTGAAGAAGCCGGGGGAGTCCAAGTACCCTTGGGATTACTATCACATCCGGCAGGTGATCCCGGCGGACCAGGCGTTCCTGCCGTTGTCCAAGAGCACGTGCCCGCTCGTTAAGAAATAAAGCGAACCGCGCACGGGGCGGGGCCAAGGCTTCCGCCCCGCTTTTTTGCGGGGAGGATCCCCGCAAACAGCCTGCGGGAGGAGAGCGTTTCAGTGACCGGGATGTTCGGTGTGTCGATTCAGGGCTTGTTCGGCCAGCTGCTGGTCGGCCTGCTCAATGGCTCTTTCTACGCCATCCTCAGCCTCGGGCTGGCGATTATCTTCGGCCTTCTCAACATCATCAACTTCGCCCACGGCGCCCAGTACATGATGGGCGCGTTCCTGGCCTGGATCGGGATGACGTATCTCGGCATCAACTACTGGTGGGCGTTGCTGCTTTCGCCGCTGTTGGTCGGAGCGTTTGGCATGCTCCTCGAGCGCGGCATGCTGAAAAGGCTCTACAAGCTGGATCACCTCTACGGGCTGCTCCTCACGTTCGGCCTGGCGCTGATCATCGAAGGCCTCTTTCGTTACCGGTTCGGCATATCGGGCGAAAGTTACCCGGTGACCGACCAGCTGGCGGGCGGGAAGAATCTCGGCTTCATGTTCCTGCCGAAGTACCGGGTCTGGGTCGTGGTGGCCTCATTGGTCGTATGCTTCGGCACGTGGTACGTCATCGAGCGCACCAAGCTCGGGTCCTACCTGCGGGCCGGGACGGAAAATCCGGAGCTGCTGCAGGCGTTCGGGATCAACGTGCCGCTGATGATCACGCTGACCTATGGGTACGGCGTGGCGCTGGCCGCGTTCGCCGGCGTCCTGGCGGCGCCGATTTTCAACGTGAACCCGGTGATGGGGTCGAATCTCATCATCGCCGTGTTCGCGGTCGTGGTGGTCGGCGGCATGGGCTCGATCATGGGTTCCATCGTGACCGGCATCGGGCTCGGCCTGATCGAGGGGATCGTCAAGTCCGGGATGATCGCCAACCTGCTTGGCTCGGCGTTCGATTCGGTGCCCGTGGTGGGATCCATCGTCTATCCGATCAAGCTGCTGTTTTCCCCCGAGGCGTCGGCGGTGACCATCTTCGTGATCATGGCCATCGTCTTGCTGGTGCGGCCGGCGGGCCTGTTCGGCAGGGAGCGGTAAGGCATGCCCCCGATCAAAATGAATGCCATGGCTTGGGGACTGCTCGTCGGGGTCGGTCTCGCGGCTCCCTTCCTTGTGTACCCGGTGTTTGCGATGAAGATCTTGTGTCTCGCGCTGTTCGCGTGCGCGTTCAACCTGCTCCTCGGCTACACCGGCCTGCTCTCCTTCGGGCACGCGGCTTTCCTTGGCACCGCCGGGTACGTCACGGGCCATACCGTCAAGGTCCTTGGGTTCCAACCCGAGCTTGGCATCCTGGCAGGCACCGCGACGGCCGCGGCGCTTGGCTACGTCTTCGGCAGCCTGGCGATACGGCGCTCGGGGATCTACTTCGCGATGATTACCCTGGCCTTGGCGCAGATGGTTTACTTCATGTCGCTGCAGATGCCCTTCACGGGAGGGGAGGACGGGCTGCAAGGGGTGCCTCGCGGCAAGCTTTTCGGCATGATCGACCTGCTGGAACCCCTGAATATGTACTACTTCGTGTTCGCGATCTTCCTGTCGGGTTTCTGGGTCATCTACCGGACGATCCATTCTCCGTTCGGCCAGGTGCTCAAGGCGATCCGGGAAAACGAGCCGAGGGCGATTTCCCTTGGCTATGACGTGGAAAAATATAAATTGACCGCATTTGTGCTTTCGGCGGCTCTTTCGGGCCTGGCGGGGGCGACCAAGACCCTGGTGTTCCAGCTGGCATCTCTCACCGATGTGCACTGGCACACGTCGGGTGAAGTGGTGCTGATGACCCTGCTGGGTGGGATGGGGACGGTATTCGGGCCCATCATCGGTGCATCCGTTGTGGTCAGCCTGCAAAACTATGGCGCGAATATCGGCGAATGGGTGACGGTGATCACCGGTACGATTTTTGTCATCTGTGTGCTGGCATTCCGCCGCGGCATCGTGGGCGAGATCGCGGTGTTGTTCAAGAAATGACTTCTGCCGCCGGAGGAAGGACAGGAACGGGTCAGCCCGGTTTGCGGAAACCCGCGGCCCGGACCTCGGGCGTCACCTGATCGGCGTACTGGGCGAAGTTCTCGTGGAACATCCCGGCCAGTTTTCTCGCCGCCTGGTCATACGCCGCGCGATCCTTCCACGTCGACCTCGGGTCCAGGACCTCGGACGGCACGCCCGGGCAGCTCGTCGGCACGCGCAACCCGAAGATCGGATCCTCCCGCATCTCGACGCCGTCCAACTTCCCCGCGAGCGCGGCCCGGAGCATCGTCTTGGTGTGGCCGATCTCCATCCGGTGCCCCGTGCCGTACGGACCGCCGGTCCACCCCGTGTTGACCAGCCAGACCTTGACTTGGTGCGTGGCGATATTTTTCCCGAGGAGCTTCGCGTAGACGGAAGGGTCGAGCGGCATGAACGGTCCGCCGAAACAGGTGCTGAACGTGGCCTGCGGCTCCGCGACACCCTGTTCGGTCCCGGCCACCTTGGCCGTGTAGCCGGAGAGGAAGTGGTACATCGCCTGGTCGGTCGTCATCGAAGAGATCGGCGGAAGCACCCCGAAGGCGTCGGCCGTCAGCATCACGATGTGCTTCGGGTGGCCGACGGCGCCGCGAGGGGCGACCCGGGGGATGGAGGAGAGCGGGTAGGAGGCACGGGTGTTCTCCGTGAGGGTCGCGTCGTTCAGGTCGATCTGCCGCCCCTCGATGTCCATCCCCACGTTTTCGAGGATCGTCCCGAACATCCCGGTCGTCCGGTGGATCTCCGGCTCCATCCCGGGGGAGAGGTTGATCACCTTGGCGTAGCAGCCTCCCTCGAAGTTGAAGACGCCGCGGTCGCTCCAGCCGTGCTCGTCGTCGCCCACCAGCGTCCGCTCCGGGTCGGCGGAGAGGGTCGTCTTCCCCGTTCCCGAGAGGCCGAAGAGAACCGCCACGTCCTGGTCGTCGCGCCCGTAGCTGGCCGCGCAGTGCATCGGCAGGACGCCCGCCGCGGGGAGCAGGTAGTTCATCACGGTGAAGATCGACTTCTTGATCTCGCCCGCGTACAGGGTGCCGCCGATCAGCACCTCCTTGCGCCCGAAGTGGATCAGGATGAAGACCTCGCTCCGCGTCCCGTCCATCTCGGGGCGGGAGTGGAAGCCGGGTGCGCTGATGACCGTGAACCCCGGGACGTGGCGCAGGAGCGCCTCCCGGTCCGTCACGGGGAGGAACATGTTCCGGGCGAAAAGGGCGTGCCACGCCATCTCGGTGATGACCCGGATCGGGAGCCGGTGCCCTTCGTCCGCGCCCACATGGCAATCCTGGACGAAGAGCTCCCTCCCCTCGAGGTAGGCGAAGAGCCGCGCCCGAAGCGCCTCGTACTTGTCGGCGTCGAAGGGGCGGTTCGTCTTTCCCCAGTGGATCGACCGATCGCTTCCGGGCTCCCGCACGAAGAAGCGGTCGTTGGGGGACCGGCCCGTGTACTCGCCGGTCCGCACGACGAGGGGACCGGACGCCGCCAGGTGCCCTTCGCGACGCCGCAGCGAATGCTCGAGCAGCGCAGAGCGCGATAAGTTCCACCAGACGGCCTCGGCCTTCCGGATTCCGTGGAAGGAGAGATCGTCGGCCCGGTTCCCGTTCGAATGTACCCTCAAGGCGAGCCTCCTCGTTGCCATCGATCGACGCGAAGCGGATCGATCTATTTTACCACTCCGCGCGGCGGTGCTCCGCGTGGCGGGGGGCCGCTTTGCCGGCTCCGAACCCCGGAGTCCACTTCGATTCGCGGCGCGAGCGGCCCGGGCGGCCGTCGGGACGCGTGTTGGAGGCGTCGTGCTTGCCCTGATGGGACGGCATGCCGGGGTGGACCTGGGAGAGCGTCGCCGCGCCGTGTGCGTGCCGCGGGTCGAGGTCCGTCGGTGTCCCTGCGCTGTACCCGGAGCGGTACGGATGGTCCTCCACCACCGGCAGGTGTTTGTGGATGAGCCGTTCGATTCCGGCGAGGAAGGGGCGCTCATCGAAGGAGCAGAACGACAGGGCGATCCCGGAGGCGCCGGCCCGGCCGGTGCGTCCGATCCGGTGGACGTAGCTTTCCGGTTCGTTCGGGAGGTCGAAGTTGACCACGTGCGACAGGTTGACGATGTCGAGGCCCCGGGCGGCGATGTCCGTCGCCACGAGCACTCTCGTCACGCCCCGCTTGAAGCTCGCCAGCGCCTTCTCGCGGGCGTTTTGCGACTTGTTGCCGTGGATCGCCTCGGCCCGGACCTGGTAGCGCTCGAGCTGTTTGGTGACCGCGTCGGCACCGTGCTTGGTGCGCGTGAAAACCAGCGCGTTCTTGATCGCAGGGCCGTCCAGAAGGTGCTTGAGGAGCTTGATTTTTTCGGATTTCTCCACGTAGTGGACCCGATGCTCCACGGCCTCGGCGGGGGTCGCCACCGGGGTGACGGCCACCCGGACCGGGTCGCGAAGGATGGTGTCGGCGAGCCCCTGGATTTCCCTCGGCATCGTGGCCGAGAAGAAGAGGGTTTGCCGTTTCGCGGGCAACTGGTCGATGACCCGCCGGATGTCGTGGATGAAGCCCATGTCGAGCATCCGGTCGGCCTCGTCGAGGACGAAGGTATCGACGGTCCGCAGCTGCACGAGTCCCTGCGACATCAGATCGAGGAGCCGTCCGGGCGTGGCGACGAGGATGTCGATCCCCCGCCGGAGCGCCTGCGCCTGCGGGCCCTGGTTGACGCCGCCGAAGACGATGGCGTGCTTGAGGGCCGTGTGCTTGCCGTACGCGCCGAAGCTCTCCGCGATCTGGGAGGCCAGCTCCCGCGTCGGCGTCAGCACGAGGACGCGGATGGGCCGCCGACCGGTCCCTTTCCAGGGAGTTCCCTGGAGGCGGTGCAGGATCGGGAGCGCGAAGGCGGCCGTCTTTCCGGTGCCGGTCTGGGCGCAGCCGATCAGGTCCTTCCCCTCGAGAACGAGGGGGATCGCCTTCTCCTGGATGGGGGTTGGGATGGTGTAGTTTTTCTCCGCGACGGCGCGGAGGATCTCGGGGCGGAGCCCGAACTCTTCAAACGACATCTTTTTTTCCAACAGTTGTTCTGTCTGCATTTTCTCTCTTCTCCTGACGTTTTTTTTCACCAAGCACAACCGGTGGGCGGGGCAGTGTGCCCGTCCGATCTTCCGCATGGTGAAATCTCGGGAGAAGCTGGATGGCCCGGCCGGGGTGCCGGGCTGCTCCTTCGAAAGGACCCTTGGGGGAGAGGATTGCGTCTCGGGATATTTGAACTGACGGCACCATACCACCTTGGCGCCGGTTCCGCAAGCGATCTCTTTCGGGGGTCTTCGGGCGTACGGCGCCGTCCGCGCCGTGAGTCTCGGGGTAACCCTCGTCACGAGCAACACCCGCGAATTCGAACGGGTCAAGTCGTTGAAGGTCGTCGATGGGGTAGTCGCCTCCGATCCCATTCCTGATACACTGTTTCCTGATTATGATCCGACGGAAACCCATGCGGCCCCCTTTGACTCTTATAGAAATTTCGTTCCTGATGTTTTCTCCGGCAGGTTATTGTCGTTGAATATCAATTTGTTACGAAGTTTCAACCGGGTCAGGAAATAGTGAGCGTAGCGGTGGAACGGGAATTGCACAATTTGTCGCATGTTAACAAGGTTTTCCTCGATAATCCATCGTGTGAGGAGGCGGGTATGCGAAGGAAGATGGGACTGCGTTTTATTATTTTTCTGATGCTTGTGCTCCCGACGGCCTGGGCGATCCCGGCCTCCGGGGCGCAGGGGATTCCGGTGACGAACGGCCTGATCCTCAGCATGTGCACAGGATGCCACCAGAACAACCGTGGGATGGTGTCCCGGATCTCCTACCTTCGGAAGACGCCCGAGGGGTGGGAGGAGACGTTGTGGCGGCACAAGCGAACCCACGGGGTTCCCATCACCAGGGAGGAGAAAGAGGCGCTGATCCTTTATCTCTCGGACAAGCAGGGGCTGGCCCCGGTCGAGGTGGCTCCCTACGCCTACACCCTCGAGAAGCGGGACACGCGGGAGAAAGTGGAAGGCCAAAGCGTCATCGACACCTGCGTCCGGTGCCACAGCTACGCCAAGTCGGCCCTCCAGCGCCGCACGGAGGAGGAGTGGTCCAAACTCGCCAACATGCACGCCGGGGTACTCCCCTGGTGGCTCTACCAACTGCAGGACGTACTCGACTGGGACGACACGCTGGCCGCCTCCGTGAAGGAGCTCGCGAAGCGCTTCCCCCTCGAGACCCCCGAATGGAAGCAGTGGAGCGGCGCCCGCCCGAAGGTGGGCGAGGGGAAGTGGGTCGTGGCCGGCTACCAGGCGGGGAAGGGCGCGTACGGCGGCGAGCTCGAGATGAAAAAGACCGGCGATTTCGCCTACACCTACAACGGGACCGTGGAGTACGAGGGAGGGGAGAAGCAGCGGATCGAGGGGAAGGCGACCCTCTACGGCGGCTACGCCTGGCGGGCCGCCGGGAACCTCGCGGGGAAACCGATCCGCGAGGTCTTCCACATCTCCGCGGACGGAACCACCTTTACCGGCACCCGGTTCGAGGACCCGCACTTCGAATTGCGCGGCATGGAGACCCGAACCTTCGCGGGAAGCTCCTCGCGGATCCTCTCCGTGGCCCCGAAGGCGCTGAAGGCGGGAGCAAAGGGCGCAAAGGTGACCATCGTGGGGACGAACCTCTCTGCCTCCGGACCGCGAGAAGTGGGATTCGGCAGCGGGGTCGTCGTGAAAAAGGTGGTTTCCACCTCCCCGACGAAAGTGGTGGTCTCCGTGGACGTCGACGACAAGGCGGCCGCGGGATCCCGCTCCATTAAGGTCGGCGGGAAGGAGTCCCAGGGGCTCTTCGCCGTGTACACCGCCATGGATTACATCAAGGTGGCGCCGTCGCCGGCGATATCGCGCACCGGGGGCTTGGGGTTCGCGGTGAAGCAGATGGTCCAGTTCGACGCGATGGCGTATAGCAAGGGGGCGGACGGTATCGCAGGAAACGGGGACGACATCGAGATCGGCCGCGTACCGGCGGTCTGGAAAGTCGTGGAGCTCATGAATGCCCCGAACGATGACGACATCGATTTCGTCGGTGCGATCGACCGGAACGGGCTCTTCACACCCGCGGGGGACGGGCCGAACCCGAAGCGGAGACTGCAAAACAACAACGTGGGCGATGTATGGGTGACAGCCACCTACGCGCCGGCCGGGAAGGGGAGCGAGCTCTTCGCCCGGGGCTACCTCCTCGCCACCATTCCTCTGTACATCCAGAGGCCGGTGCAGTAAGGGGGACGGATACGCCGATGGGAGCGATCGAAACCGTACCCGCGTTCCGCATTCTCCCGCACATGGAGTTCTCCGCGGGAGGGGAGGCGTATCTCTATGCAGCGGAAACCGGCGGACTGTTCCGGATGGACGGGGCGGTGCGCGATGCGCTGTCCGTTCTCGCCTCCTCCGGGGCTCCGGCCGTCTCGCCGGATGTCCTCTCCGACCTCCGGCAGGCGGGCCTCCTGCGGATCGGGGAGGGGAAGGAGCCTGTCGCCGGACCTGTCCCTCCCGTTTTCCGCCTGCGGACGCTCGTCCTCATGCTTACCTTCTCGTGCAACCTCGCGTGCCGCTACTGCTATGAAGAGCGCGAGGAAGGTTGCGCACCTCGGGTCGATGCCGGCGGGACGCAACAGGGGATGTCCATCGACACGCTTCGACGCAGTGTCGGATACCTCCTGGACCATTCCGCGGGGAGTCGAAAAGTATCCGTCGTTTTTTTCGGGGGCGAGCCGCTCTTGCGCTTCCCTCTCCTCCGGTCGGCCGTCGGGGAGGCCAGGACGATGGCCAGGGAACGCGGGAAGGAGATCTCCTTCTCCCTGACGACCAACGGCACGCTGCTCACCCGGGAGATCGCCGGGTTTCTTCAAGAGAACCGCGTATCCGTGTGCATCAGCATCGACGGGACCCCTGAGATCCACGATTTCAACCGGGCCTACGCTTCCGGGAGAGGATCCTACGAAGACGTGACGCGGGGGCTTTCCTGCATGATGGAGAACAGGGGCGGCTTTCCCCTGGCGGCCCGCGTCACCCTCGGGCACGGCGCCGTCGAAGTGGAAAAAACGTTCGAACACCTCCGTGGCCTCGGGTTCGACGAGGTGGGATTCGCCCCGGCGAGCGCCGCGGAAGGAAGCGCAACCGCGCTCACCGAGGGGGAGGTCGAACTCGTGGTGCGAGGTTTCCGCGAACTTGCCGCCGGGTATGTGGCCGATGTCCGTGAGCGGCGGATGCCGGCTTTCTCCAACATGACGCAGATCCTCGGCCTGATCCACCGCGGGGATCCGATGCCCTACCCGTGCGGCGCGGGAATCGGGATGCTGGCCGTGGACCCCTCGGGGACCTTTTACCCGTGCCACCGCCTCTGCGGCATCGGGGAGCCGTTGGGCGACCCTTCGCTGGGGATTGCGGGCGATGCCCGCGTCCGGTTCCTCGAAGGGGCCAGACGCCGCCGCGAGACCGCCTGCGACGCCTGTTGGGCGAAGAACTTCTGCTCGGGGGGCTGCTACCACGACGCCTGGCTCCGGCAGGGAGACCTCTTCTCCCCCTCGTTGCACTACTGCCGCTGGATCAAGGAGTTGTTCCTTCTCGGCCTTCAAACCTATGTCCGCATACAAAACGAAACGCCGACATTCCTGGAAGCGATGCTCGGCGAAAGGGGGATCGCATGAAGCACCTGAAGCCCGTCAACCGGAAAGCCAGAAAGATCGCGAAAAAAAAGGAGCCCACGCCGCTCGTGGAGGCGCAGGGGTCCGTCCCGTTCATGCACACCTGCACCTCCGTGTTCAATCCCGGCTACGAGATCGACTTCGCGAACGGCATGACCCAACTGTGCACGCCGATCGAGACGGACCTCTTCGGCACCACCGACATGTTCTGCTGGTGGCCGGGACAGGCGCCGGACACGATCAACAACCCGGACTGGAACGCCGACTGCACCCGGGCGATGAAGGATTGGATGAAGCTCAAGGTGGTCAAGCCGGAATGGTAGAGCGGTCCGGCGGCACGCACGGGAAACCGGAAGAACTCCACGGAGGGGATATCGCGATGAAGAAGACGGTCTTTACGGTGCTGGCATTGCTGGGAGCCGCCCTGATGCTGGGTGCGGGCCACGGCCCGGCCTTCGGGACGGACATCATTCTGCAGGGGATGATCCACAACACCCTCAACATCCTCGACGGCGACAAGGACGAGGTCATCGGGACCGTCACGACGAAGGGGAAGAAGATCACCGCCATCGTCTGGGACCCGAAAGACCTCGACAAGGTCTTCTGCGTCACCGACTGGACGCAACAGATCGAGCAGATCGACCTGGCGGCGCGGAAAGTGACCCGCGCGATCCGCCTGGGGGGCGGCAACGTCAAGGTCCGGATCTTCGACATCGAGATCAACCCGGCGAACACGAACCTCCTCTACGCCCTCTGCATGCGGCAGAGATGGCTCCTCGACGAGGTGGTCGACATGGCGCCGGCGGTCCTCGTGTACGATCTCGCGGCCGGGAAGGTCGTGAAGGAGATCGAGATCCCGCGCGGGTGCACCAACATCATCTTCGGGAACGACGGAAGCGAGTTTTACCTGACGGGGCGGGACGTCTACGTCTACGACCCCGAGACGGGGAAGCAGGTGAACATGCTGGGTCTCGCGCACCCGACGGTCCCCGGGGTGGATCCCCAGATCGTCCTCAATATATGGAAGCCCTACGAACAGTCGGGGATGGTGATGATCCTGGCGGGGGGTCAGTCCTCGGCGAACAACGTCCCCTACCTCGGATATTTCACGATCGACGTGAGGAAGAAGAGCACGGAAGGGTCGATGAACCTCGTGACGGATATCGCTCCCCTCTACAACATGTTCTCCGGAGTCGTGTCGCCCGACCGGAAGTACTACTACATCGTGATGAACAAGCTGGAAAAGAGGGACATGGCGACGAACCGGCTCCTGGCCACTGCGGAAGTGGACAAGACCTACTACTCCGCCAACATCAGCTCGGACGGGAAGAAGGTGTACCTGGGCGGCGGCGGCGACTCGATCCTGGTCTACGACACGGAGAAGATGAAGCTGCTGAAGAAACTCGACACGCCGGGGGACGCGGTCCTGACGCACCTGCGCGTCCAGAAGCGGTAGGGGGCGCAAGGGGTTGCTGCTGACCCGGCAGGAGAGGGGTGCGTCGGTACGGGACGCGGCGGGGTGCGGCGTGGAGCTGGGGCTCTCCTTCCCCTTCCTCGACAAACCGCCGGCCGCGGGTCTTCGGGTGGAGATGCCCTTCGCGGAAGCGCTTCGACGGCACCTCCCGGGGGCCGCGCCCGCCCGGGTTTACGTGGGGAACGAAACGTGCGAGCGCCTCCTTCCGTCGCCCCGTTCCCTCGAGCCCTGGATCGCGGCGGGTCGCGCCGCGGGGTGGCCGGTGACGCTGGTTCTTCCTCCGCTCTCGGGAGGAGGGCAGGAGCGTGCGCTGGAGTGCGCACGCGTTCTCGCGGAGGAAGCGGGAGCGGAGATGGTCGCAAACGATTGGGGGACCGTCCATCGGCTGAGAAAGCGGTTCCCCGATCTTTCGATCTCCCTGGGCCGCCTGACGCACAAGATGTTGCGCGACCCCCGGCTCGCGGAATATTTCGATTCCCCGCAGGCGCCGAAGGCGGCCCGGGCGGCCCTCTGCCGGTCGGGGGAACTCGCCCCGGGTTTCCGGGCCTTGATGGAGCGGTACGGTATCGGACGCAGGGAAGTCGACCCGTTCCTCCAGCCTCTCGAGGCGGACGAGTGGGAGAACCGGTCCGAGAAACTATCGGTTCACTTTCCGTACCTCTTCGTCACCATGGGTCGCGCCTGTCTGCTGGGGGCGATGCATCGGGAACCCGCCGAAAAATTCGTACCCGGCGCTCCTTGCCTGTCGGAGTGCCGGAAGTATGCCGTCGAGTTCCGCCTTCCCGTTCCGGGGGGAAACGGGGCGGGGAAAAATCTCCTGAACCTCGGAAACGCGTATTACCACGCCGTGCCGTCCTCCGTCATCGAGAGGATCCTGGGACTTTTACCGTCCCATCGGCAGGTGGACCGGCTCGTCGTCACCGTCCCGCCGGCCGAGGCTACAGAACTCGGGGCATCCCTGCCTGCCTCGGCACTAGGCCATCCATGGCCGTCGACGGCGAAAGAACGAGCGAAGGGATGAAGCTCACCGTACCGATCAGCCACCCCGAAGAGGTGGAGATGCTCGCCGAGAGCGGGGCGGGCGAGTTCTTCTGTGGTTTCGTCCCCCGCGAGTGGCTCGAGCGGTACGGCGGTGCCTTCTGGCTCAATCGAAGAGGGCCGGTGACGGGGAACCTTGTTCAACGGGACGACGTCTCGCTCCTGACGGAGCGTTCCCATGCCTTCGGCATCCCCGTCCACGTGACGTTCAACGCCCCCTACTACACGCCGGAGCAGCAGGATTTCCTCATTCCCGTGATCGGCCGGCTCGCCGGCGAGTCCGGCATCGACGGCGTCATCGTCTCCGACGTGGGATTCGTCGTCGAGTTACGGCGTTCCTTTCCGGAACTTTCCGTCCACGCCAGCTCGGTGATGGCGACGCTCAACCCCGGCATGGTCGATTTCCTCGAGGAGCTGGGGGTCCGGCGGGTGATCTTCCCCCGCAGCCTCGGTGTGGCGGACATCGCGGCCCTTTGCGATACGGCGGCGGGCCGGCTGGAGACGGAGGCGTTCGTCCTGAACGAAGGGTGCGTGTTCGAGGAAGGGTACTGCATGACCACCCACCGGAGCGTCGGCGCCCTTTGCGTACAGCTCCCGGGTGTCCCGCACCGTGTCCTTCCCCTGGGAAGAGAGCACGCGGAATCCCTGGCCGGGGAGGAAGGGGAACGGGCACGGGAGCTGATGGGCGCGTTCAAGGATTGGGTCTGGTTCCAGAACGGCTGCGGCAACTCCATGAACCCCGACGGGATTCCGAACGGCCCCTGCGGGCTCTGCGCGCTCTTCGACCTCGCCCGCACGGGGTTGACCTCCCTCAAGATCTCCGGACGCGGCGCCTCCAGCTACCGGAAGCTCGTGAGCCTCCAGATGGTGCGCGCGGTCCTCGACCTGGTGGAGCAGGGGGCCCCCCGGGAGGAGGCGGCGCGCAAGGCCGTGGCGCTCCGGAACACGCCGAAATTCTGCGAGGCGCGCTACATGTGCTACTACCGGGAAGAGGCGTCGTGACAAGGCGAATGGCCTCTTTGTGGAGATTCGTGCGGCCCCGTCGGGGGATCCTCGCCGCAACCTTCGTCCTTTCCCTTCTCGCGACGGCGGCTTCCCTGTACGCCCCTTTCCTGTCGAAGAGGCTGGTGGACGACGTCATCCTCCGCGGGAACTGGGCGGCGCTGCCTCCCCTGCTCCTCACCATGGTTCTTTTCGCCGCTGCGGGGATGGTCCTCGGCGGCGTCAGCAGCTATCTCTACACGCGGGGGTCGGCGAAGATCCTCGTCGCCATGCGGGTCGCCCTTTTCGATCATCTGGAGCGCGCCGAGATGCGCTTCTTCGGGCGGACGCGGGTGGGGGAGATCGTCGCGCGGCTCAACAACGACATGGTCGAGGTCCAGGGGATTCTCGTGGACGTCCCGATGGCGTTCGTCACCAGCTCCGTCCGGCTCGTCGCCGCCTCCGTCATCCTCGTCACCATGTCCTGGTCTCTCTTCCTCGTGAGCAACGTCCTCGTTCCGTTGGGCGTGCTCGGCCTCTGGCTGACCCGCAACGTCATCACGGGAATGAGCCGCGAGCTCCGGGAGAAGAACGCCGCGGTGGGGTCCCGCATCATCGACACCTTCACGGGAATACGCCTGGTGCGGTCCAGCGCCACGGAATGCCAGGAGCTGCGAAGGTTCGAGGAGGAGAACCTGTCGCTGGTGCGCTCCGTCCTCCGGTTCCAGACGATCTTCTCGCTGTCTCGCGGGATCCCCTCGTTCGTGCTGGGGTGCTCGGCCATGCTCGCCTTCCTCTACGGCGGCTCGATGGTCCGGGACGGCGCAATCTCCGTGGGGACCCTCGTGGCGTTCACCGCCTTCCAGATGCAGGTGATCGCGCCGATTCAGAACCTCCTGGGCCAGTACGCGGCGTTGCGGAAAGGGAGGGCATCGCTTACGCGCGTGTTCGAGTTTTTCGACGTCCCCGCGGAGGAGGACCCTGAAGATGCGGAAGAGTTCGTCTCCCTGAAGGAGGGGATCGTCTTCGACGGCGTGGTCTTCGCCTACGGCGGCGAGGCCCGTGTCCTCGACGGCCTGTCGCTGATCCTCCCCGCCGGCAAGACGGTGGCGCTCGTCGGGGAGAGCGGAGCCGGGAAATCGACCCTCGTGGATCTGCTCCTACGCTACTACGAGCCGCAAGGGGGGGAGATCCGGCTCGACGGGGTCCCCCTGGGGCGGCTTCGCCGCGCGACGCTGCGGCGGCGGATCGCCCTGGTCACCACCGATCCGTACCTCTTTCATGGCACCCTCGAGGAGAACATCCGGTACGGGACGCCCGAAGCCGACCCCGCGCGGGTTGCCGATGCCCTCGCCAACGCCGACCTGACGGAGTTCGTCCGCTCCCTGCCGCGCGGGCTTTCGACCGTCGTCGGAGAGCGGGGGGTGGCCCTTTCCGCGGGGCAGCGGCAGCGGGTGGCCCTTGCCCGGGCGTTCCTCCGCTCCCCGGAGATTTTGATCCTCGACGAGGCGACCTCCTCTCTCGACCTCCTCTCGGAAGATCGTGTCCGGCGCGCGATCGCGGAGATGATGGAGGGGAAGACGACCCTGATCGTGACCCATCGGATCCACGCCGTCCGGGATGCGGATTTGATCGTGGTTCTTTCAGACGGGCGGATCAGTCACCTGGGGACCCATGAGGAACTGATGCAACAACGGGGTGCGTATAAATCCTTCCTTCGCGTCTGCGCCGATGGCGCGCGGGATCCGGGGGGGAACGCCTGTGCGTAGGCGGCGCGCGATCCCCTGGGGAGCCCGCCCTCCCGGTGTGCCCGCAGGGAAAGGGGTCCGCGTCGTCGTCGTCGACTCGGGCGTCAACCCGCGACACTCCCATGTTGGAGGGAGGATCGACGGGGCCAGGATCTATCGCGGCGAGGACGGCGCGGTCCATCGGGGGCCGGACTATCAGGACACGTCCGGTCACGGAACCGCCATCGCCGCGGTGATCCGTCACGTCGCGCCGGAGGCCGATCTCTTCGCCCTCAAGATCTTCAATGGTGCCCTTACCACGACGCCGGACGTTCTGGAGGGGGCGTTGTCGTACGCTCTCCAGGCGGGGGCACGTGTGGTGAATCTCAGCCTGGGGATGGAGGCGGCGCCGAACGCCCCTTCCCTGCGCGTCCTTTGCCGCGACGCGGCGCGGGCGGGGATCATCCTGGTGGCGTCCGCGCGGAACGGCGCGAACGGTGCAAGCGTACCGGCCTCGTACGCCGAGGTCATCGGCGTGAAGGGGGACGGTCGGCTGGGGGACGACACGCTGATGTACTGCCCGGGCGGACCGTGCGAGTGTCTCGCCTCCCCGTGGCCCCGCTCCCTGCCGGGTCTTCCCCGGGAGAGGAATTTCCGCGGGAACAGCTTTGCCGCCGCGAGGGTCTCGGGCGCGATCGCATGTCTGCTCGAAGAGTCCCCCGACGCCGACCTGGATACCCTGAGGGAAATGTTGAAGGAACAGTACGGGTGAAAAACGGAGAGGACCCAATCGAAAATGAGACAGTGTTACATACCTTCGTCTCATTTCAGGGAATCCATCCGAGGGGAAGGGGTGCATGGGAGTAAGCCCTATCGTTTTATATATATTATCTGCCTTATTATACATGGCATTACCGGTATATATTGTGTTTAGTGGTACTCTTCGTACAACCTTGGAACGAAGTTTGCTGACATTGTTTGTCGTAACTTGTGCCCGAAAACCAGCTTCCGGATTTTGTGCGGCGGGCCATTCGTTTTTTTATGCTTCGGGAAGCAATCCTGATCGTGGGGGGACGAGATGATGAAAAGGGTTCTGGTTGTGATCACGTTCATCACGGTAGCAGCGGTCACGGCATGGGGCGCCCCGCCCCAGGAAGTGGCCCGGCTGGGGAAAGATCTGAACTACGCAGGAGCCGAGAAGGCGGGGAACAAGGACGGGACGATCCCTGCGTGGGAGGGCAAGGACGTTCCCCTGCCAGGGTGGTCCGTGGGGAAATACCGCGGTGATTTCTGGAAGTTCAAGGAAGAAAAACCGCTGTTTTCCATCGACGCTTCCAACGTCGACAAGTACAAGGACAAGTTGAGCCCGGGGCAGGTGCAGTGGGTCAAGCAGACCAAGGGGTACCAGATGAACGTGTACCCGTCCCACCGCAACGCGGGCTACCCGGACTGGATCGAGGCGAACATCCGGAAGAACGCGGGGGGTGCCGCAAAACTCAGCAAGGACGGCACCGATCTGGTGGACGCGGTTCTTCCCGGCATCCTGTTTCCACTTCCGAAAGACGGGTCGGAAATCATCTGGAATTTCCTGATGCGATATAAAGGGATCGGAACCGAATTTCCGAGGACCACCACGGCGATCTCTCCCCGCCCCGGCAGCACGGAGTGGCTGGACCCCGCCGGTCCCCAGACGGTTTTCCACCCCTGGGGG
>CAAGKR010041103.1_pt1 | contig 18092 bp, 18 predicted proteins | sample 2556971 | NCBI WGS metagenome assembly CAAGKR01 (sample SAMEA5207829, study PRJEB30636) | soil metagenome | biome: forest; feature: boreal; material: soil | place: USA | collected 2011-09 | depth 1 m | reverse complement strand
GGCTCGCCGGGCCGGGCGCATACCGAACCGTCGGACTCGTTGACCCTGAGGTCACTCAATGTGCGACGTCGCGTGACCGTCCTACCCCACTTGGCGTGAGCGCCGCCGCCGGCGCACCGCGTCGAGCAACGTGTAGCGTGGGAACGCTCGTTCGGACATGCACCGGGCGGGAGGGGCACCTCCTGTGGGCGACAAATCAGCCATCGAATGGACACAGGCCACCTGGAATCCGACGACAGGGTGCGATCGGGTCTCGCCTGGCTGTCATCACTGCTACGCGCAGACACTGGCCAACCGGCTCAAGGCCATGGGTCAGCCCAAGTACCAGAATGACGGGGACCCTCGCACGAGCGGGCCGGGCTTTGGGCTTACGACTCACTACGACGCTCTCGACATCCCGCGCCATTGGGCCAGCCCGCGCCTGATCTTCGTCAATTCGATGAGCGACCTCTTCCATCCGAAGGTGCCCATCGCATTTATCCGCGACGTATTTGACGTCGTCCGAGAGACCCCGCAGCACACCTACCAGGTGCTGACGAAGCGCTCGAAGCGCCTCGCCCAGTGTTCCGGCAAGCTCGACTGGCCATCGAACCTGTGGATGGGAGTAAGTGTCGAGAACCAGCGCTATGCATTCCGTATCGACCATCTGCGGGCGTGTCAGGCCGCAGTACGGTTCCTCAGCGCTGAGCCGCTGCTGGGACCACTGGATGACCTGAACCTGGCCGACGTCAACTGGGTCATCGCTGGGGGTGAGAGTGGTCCACATTCGCGGCCGATCGAGCACGAGTGGGTCGCGAGTATCCGCGACCAGTGCGCGATTGCCGGCGTCGCGTTCTTCTTCAAGCAGTGGGGCGGTCGAACGCCCAAGTCTGGCGGCCGTGAACTCGACGGAGACATCTGGTCCGAGATGCCTGCGTTGGCTCCGATGCCGATTGCACTCGAGGCGGCAGCAACTAAGCGGAGCTGATGGCTGTACCGAAATCCACGTTGTGGGATATGGACCAGCACACCGAGGCCAAACATGACCTGCTCGGCGGCTACCTCGACGCGTGGTTCCCGATCATTGCCAGCAAGTTTCCATCGCTCACATACGCCGAGGGCTTCGCTGGCCCCAACGAGTATTCGGAGGGCGAGCCGGGCTCGCCGAGCATTGCGCTTGCACGCGCGTGTCGAGATGACGTGGTTGCTACTAGTGTGGCGACGAGGTTTGTATTTGTGGAGGAGCGCGCTGACCGGCACAAGCACCTCGAAATGACGCTGGCGCGGGACTTCCCGTTGGAGGGCCGGCTGGCAAGTCTGGACATGATCGCGCACCGCGGCACGTGCCAGGACGATCTATTGCCTTGTCTCGGAGCAGCGGGTGCTTGGGGCAAGCCAGTCTTCGCGAACCTTGATGGGTGGGGTGCCGACGTTCCCTACGAGGTCGTTCGACGCATCGGGGTGAATGGTTCGAGTGAGGTGTTGATCACAGTTACGCCGTCCCACTTCACGCGCTTCGCCGACGTCGTCGAGACCAAGGCTGGCGACCGTGTGTTCGGCCACACGAAGTGGCGAACTGTGGCCGAGTGCGAGTCTCCGGCCGACAAGCGTCGGTTCCTCGTCGACACCTACCGAGCATCGCTCGCGTCCGCCGGTTTCCCGTTCTCGCTCCTGTTCGAGATGTTCGACGAAGGCGGGCATGAGCTCTACCTGTTCTATGGGACCTCTCATTGGCTCGGTCTAGACAAGATGAAGGACGCGATGTGGAAGGTTGATCCGGTCCACGGGCAACGCTTCCGAGACCCGCGCGACCCAGATCAGCTCTCGTTCACCCTCGACGAGCCCCAGCTCGTCCCCCTCCAGAACGACCTCGTCGAGCTCATGCGCACCAAGGGACCGCTTCCCCTAGAGGTCTTGCGCCAGCACGCGCGGTTCCAGACTATTTATCGAATCCCGCATGCGAACCGGGCTGTGCGCACACTGCGGGACAGCGGCCGGATCAAGACTCCTATGGGTCACCTCAAGGACGAGTCCATCATCGAACTTGGCTAGATGGGCGACTGCTGCAGCAGACAGCCGGGGTCGTCGGGCTCATAACCCGAAGGTCGCGGGTTCAAATCCCGCCCCCGCCACCACGTAACCGCAGGTCAGGGCCGGTGCGTAGCACCGGCCCTCTGCGCGAGAGCCCAAACTTCTAACGGATCTTCTAACGGACCCGCCGACACACCGCCGACATCGGCTCTAGAGCCAGCCGTCAGGGATCGGCAGCGGGCCCAGTCGCTCAACGAATGCACGTTTGGTTTGATCCGTGATGACGCCGTTCGCTGGGGGCCACACGAGGCCGTGCCGGGACGCGGGCCAAATCTTGATGATCGGCTCACTGCGGGCTTCGTTCGGGACAGCTTCACTGTCGGGCCCCAAAATCTGGATGGCGAGATAGCCAATGAAGAGGGTCGCGTATACACCGTGCTGTTGCAGAACGTTGCCATTTGGAATTGGTCTGGTGGTCCCTGGCTCCGCTTCGACGATTCCGACGTCGCTCGCGTGGTAGGCGAACGGCTCGGTTCCGATGTACTTCCCAATCCACACATGCCAGTGCGGTAGTGCCGTGCGGTTCTTGTAGAGCCAGTCCGTCCATTTCTTCTCGACGTGATCAGGTTCAAGGTGAGCAAACCGACCCGTGATGGCCACCTTTGCTATCCACGCAGCAACGTTCATCTGGTCGGATGTGCTCAAGAGCGTCCGATGGCCGCGGATCATCGATGCCACTTTCACGAACGCCGCGTCGTCGATGTCATTCATCCACTCGTTGTTGCACTCGGTGCAGACTCGTGTGGTGAATTCGAGGGTGGGCTGACGTGGCCGGCCGCCTTTGCCCTTACGCTTCCGTAGTTTGCCTTGGACCCTGCGGCGTTGGCCGCTCGAGTGGACCATTTGAAGTCGTGTTGGAAGCGCGAAGCCCCGAGGATCTTCGGAAAGTACCTCAATGAACCTTGAGGCGATGATGTGTTCGTCGCTCCCAGCGGGCTTCCCGCAGTACATGCAATCGGGCACGGGTTTAGCGCCTTACCTTTGGGTCGATGAACGAACCTGGTGAACCTGAACAGCGCACCGAGAAGGAATACAAGATCCCCGTTCCGAAACGGAACACTGGGAGAGGGTCCTGGACAAGGTTGCGACGCCGATCCGCGAGGACGGCGAGTCTCCCGACGCCAAGAAGTAGATCGGGAGACTCGCCGCCGCGCTGTTCCTACCGGGTTGGGCGAACCGGCAAGTACTCGGTGCCCTTCCCCTTCGACGGCGGGAACGTGTCTCCCTTGGAGACAGCAATTTCCTTACCGCCGTTTGTGGGCTTCCAAATGCCCGACTGTGGACACTTGTCACCCGTGTGCGGGGCCTTGCTCATTGGCTATGTTCCTTCCGGTTCGGCCCCAGGCTCCGCCGCCTTCTGCCAAGTCGGTTCGCGGTGCCTGGGGCTGGCCTTCGATCGGGGATCCCCGATCGTCCAGATTCCTAGGCGCGATATCGCACGCGCGCGCGGACCCTCGCCCGAAATCCACCCGTTCCCGTCGATCGCGTTTTACCCTTCGCAGGGGAACCTGCGAAGGGAGCGACGGACATGCCAAGTTCAGGGGACGAATCTGCCCGCGAGAACTATCGACCCCTGCTAGTGCGGATGCCGCCAGAAATGGACCGAGAGATCCGCGAACGAGCGGAGGCGGAAGATCGAACGGTCGCGCAGACCGTTCGACGTGCCCTCAAGCTCTACCTGAGCACCGCGACGAGTTAGGCGAGGAGCGCGAGCGAGCAGCCCAAAGAACGGGTCCTCTGCATCGTGGCGGGTGTTGTAGCGGTGCACGTACTCGTTCATCAGCCCTGGACTCCAAAATCGATGGGCGAGGACTCGCGGTTTAGGGGACCGCAAGTCGGACTTCTGGACGCCTCGCTGTGCTGTTGGATCGCTCCGGCGAGGGCGAAGCGCCGAATCCCCGGCCCTCGGTGGTTACTGCGCACTCGCCCCTCGCTCTTGCGGGCGCGAATAGCGTTAGACGCCAGATGACTGGGTCCCGTTTGGATATCTCGGAGGTGCCGCTTCAGGGCGCATACGTCGCGAAACGCTGTCCCGTGCGAGCGCAGAGCGATTACGACCAGTCACTCGAGGGGCAGGCGCTGGCATTGAACCCGATGCAGCTTGCTCGTGCCAACGATGGGAATGTATTCGAGGCGGAGATCTTCGCTGAATTGGTTTCGACGCATGGTGCTGCTGCCGTCGAGATCTCGGCGGGAGTCCCCGGCATAATGAAAGAGGCGACCCTTGATGCGATCGAGGGCGGTGTCGCGTTGATCCTCGGGGGCTGGTTACCTGACGACACCACCTCGCGGCGCACAGGGCGACCTGACGTGCTGCTACGTCGCGGGACTGGGTACCTGCCTGTTGATGTCAAGCACCACACGCTGACGAACAGTACGGACGAGCCCTGGGCGGCATGGCGGTTGGAGGATGTGACTTCCAGCGACCTGGCGGAAGAGGCCGAAAATACGGCATGGCGGCGAGGTCGGCTGCTTGAAGATGCGTTCCAGCTTGCGCACTACTGGCGACTCCTCGAGTCCCACGATCTCGTGCCCCGAGGCGTCGGTGCCCTCGGAGGGATTATCGACCGGACCCGAAGAGTGTGGTGGATCGCGCTCGACGCTCCCCGCTGGCCAGTCTGGTGGTCCGACACCCCTGTGTCAGCCTTGGAGCGCTACGACCACGAGTTCGCATTCCGCCTCGACATCATCGCCCACACGCTTGCTCGCAACGACGGCTTGACCCTCGACCCCAAGGTCGAGCCAGTGCGTATCAGTGAGTGTCCACAATGCCCGTGGCGGGAGGTGTGCCTCGGGGTGCTGGAGGCCGGAGATCACGTGTCGTTGTTGCCTCGCTCTACGTGGGCCACTTTCGTCGAACATCGCCGCCGAGGAGTTCTTACGCGGCACGCGGTCGCCGAGCTGGACTGGTCCACGGCTTGGGTGATCCATGGCGATCGAGGCGATAGTCGGCGGGTCAACGTCGCTGACCTCCTCGAGCGTGCCTCGCGGTCTGAGTCCAGTGAGGCCATCGCCGCGTTGACCGGGCGCGACGAGGCCGCGTTACGTCGCCTCGATTCGCTGGGCATTGCCACCGTCGGCGAGCTCGACCGCCTCGACGTGCACACGGCGAGTTATTCCAACGCGCGCGTCGGATGGCTGCCTGGGCTCATCGACGAGGCCACCGCGGCGAGTCTGGGGGGCCCGCACAGAGCCCGGGGCGTAACAGCCGTCGACGTCCCACGGGCCGACGTCGAGATCGACCTCGACATGGAGAACACTGAGGACGGCGTCTACCTCTGGGGCACCCTGGCTAGCGTCGTGGGACGATCGCTGGGCGCGATCGATCTTGGGTATCGGGCCTTCGTCGACTGGATGTCGCTCACCCCTGAGCGCGAAGCCCGCCTCCTTGCCGACTTCTGGACCTGGCTGCAAGTGCTCCGACAACAGGCCAACGAGGCTGGCCGGACCATGCGCATCTACTCCTACACAAGCGCGGAGCGGTCCCAACTGAACCGCATTGTCGAGCACTCGTCGGGCGGGCCGGGCCTCCCCAGCTCTGATCAGGTCGCCGAGCTAGTCAATTCTGACTGCTGGGTCGACCTCCACGATGTGTTCACCCGGCAGATCATCACTGGTGAGTCGGCCAGCCTCAAGATCACCGCGCGCTATGCCGGCTTTTCGTGGCGAGACCCCGACGCGGGCGGCGATGCGTCCATGCTCTGGTACCAGCAAGCCACCACCGCAAAAGACGAAGACGCGCGACTCGCAGCGAGAGACCGCATACTCGCGTACAACGAAGATGATGTGCTCGCCACCGCCGCACTCCGGACCTGGCTCTCCGACGAAGGTAATCAGCTCCCCAGCCTCAACGCGAACTGAGCGCGGCACCTTCACCCGCCGGCGCCCGTTCCCCAGCCGCAACGGTGCGAGGGTCCGGAGCGACTCGCGGTCTGCAAGATCGCGAGTCGCAAGGTGTCGAGCTGGCTCGCTATAGCTGGGCCGCGAGTCGCGCTCTTTCGTCGGGGCTAGGCGACACAGTCGAGTCCTGGTTGGGGCAAGCGTAGAAATCGCTGCGTCCCGGGCCAGCGGCGCGTTAGGTTCGGTCGGACTCATCCAGAAGCCCCGAGAGACCCGGCTCGTTGAAGGGCTGGCAACCGGCCAATCAGGCACGGTGCCTCCGCCGGGAACGATGAGGAGACGGTCATGACGTCTGATTCGCTCGGGCCGGACGCGATACCGCCTGTCCTCAGTTGTGGGAGCTACACCTTCGGCCACGATGTCCATTTCATCCAAGCGAAGCTGTCGCTCCGCGATGGCGTCGGTTTCTACCAAGCCGTCGAAAAGGTCGGATCGGATGGGACGATCACCTTCGCTGACGGGTCATCAATGTGGCATCACAACCCTGCTCGGCTGAGAGCCGCGCTCGCGCTCGACGGTGGTATGGCGCGTTTGGGTACCCACGGTGTGCTCAGGGTGGCGAGTGCCGAGGGCTCGTCCTACTGCTTCAGCGTGTCGCAGGCGCTAGAGCCCTGTCGGGCCGAGACGGCCGAGCACGACCCCGGAGAATCTCTGGTGGAGGAGTTGCTCCGTCGTGGTGGGGGTTTTCGACGTGGCCGCGACATGCTGAACGAGATGAAACGAGGCGAGGTCCGCAGCGAAGGGGCTTCAAGGCCGCGCCATCCGGAGCCGGACTGACTCGCGGTCCCGGGAACCGCGAGCCCGATGGCTCCTCCGCAAGATGAACCGCATTCTGATGGACTGCGAGTGGCGACGACCGCTAGCTGGAGCCGCCCGCGGCAGTGCTCAGGAAATTGCTTCGAGAATCGGATCAAAGCCGCGAGGGCAATTCTTCGGGCTGATCGAGCTGACCTGCGGATTGGATGTGCGGTAGAGCCTCGAATAGTCGAGCAGCTCCGGCACGGCGACTGACCAGTATCGCCAGCCTCGCATTGCAATCACGACAGCGTCGCGGTCAAGCGCTCGACGAACTGCCGCGAAGGTGTACCGCTGGGATGGCAGGGTGATTGGAAGAAGTGTGAAGCCATACGAGTGGTAGCCGTGGTACTCGATCGTGACGATTCGCCTTGCCACCTTCTGCAGGCCAGCATCCGCGACTAGTTGTCGGAGAGCCCGCCCCCACCAGATGCCACCACCGGACTGCGCCAGAGCCGGGTCCAAGTAATGAAATGGGAACTCGCGTCTGGGTTCCTGTGCCAAGTTGGCCCGAATGGCGTTGACGAGCTCGGGTCGCTTGAACCAGGAATTGTGACTTCCACTGCCGATTCCCGGGTTCAGGTTGAGGAGCACGGCGGGCGCTGTAAGCCGGCCTACCCACGGCTCGGGTAGAAGGCTCAGCTTGAGTCGAACGCGCCGGTCGGCCGTCCGATTGAATGCATCGATCGACTTAGCGTCATCGGGCAGCACATACGGCGGGCTCGGAGGTAAAGAGGCCCAGGGATTGCGAGGCACTCCGTCATTGTTACGACAAGGGCGGTCTCAAAGGAGGTATTCCGGAAGGGAGGCCGCGCGGAATTACGAGGCCGTCTTTCGGTCCCCGGGCTATAACGAGCCGGGACCGAGAGTCGTCAACTCGTCCAGCAAATGGAGGCGCCAGATCGACTGATCGAATTGCAGCAATGACGTTGCGGAGCAGCTAGACCGAGACTGACTACCACTTGTGAATGCGAACCTGATAGGAGCCGATCAGCGTGTTGGGTCGCCGGCAGCCAGACTGGAGGCTTCGTCTCGGGGTTGAGCCCGAACCTCATCGGTGTCTGATCTGCGCTGCCCGTGTCGCCTCGGACGAGTTGGTGGTCTCAACTCAGGCACGGCCTTGGCTCCTCCTTCACGTCCGATGTTTCGACAACGTGATCGACGACTTCGCCGATGAGATCAGGGACTTCTGGCGGACGTGGCGCTCACGCCTTGCGACTGACGAAGTATTGGATGCCGCCGACGACCTGGCGCTAGTTGGTCAGATGCTCTTCTTAAGGGACAATTCCCGAATGGAGGATGACGGTCCCGCGCGTGAATTTCTCAGGGCGGGTCGCGATCTGTCCACGTACGCCCATTCAGGAGAATGGCCGCCGAGCTTCCGGCCCCCCTCGCCACCACGTACGCGGCTTACGGCCAAGTTCCTGCGAGTTCGCCGTGCCGGACGCTGAACGGTTCTTCGTCGAGTGCGATATTCAACGCGGCTTCGTGGACGTTGTTTCCACCGGAGATGCTGGAATTGAGGACCTCGAATCGGCGGGAATGGATGAAACGGGATTCGACATCGGCGACTTGGGCGGGGCGGACATCCGAACTGCGAGCGCCGGTGGTGTTCGACGGACACTACAGGAACGGGTCCGCGAGTTCGGCATAGATGCTATTGCCTTCTACCGGCCGTTTCACGTGTACGGAGCAGGTCGATGGGGAATTGTGTTTCGAGAGGATCGAATTCGTGAACTTGTAGCGAGCGTGGGTGAGATTGCGGACGTTCGTGATTGTGGCTCGGTCACCGAGGCTGTCGTCCGCGCCGTTGATCAACACGAATTGGTGCATTTCCGATCGGAGGTCGCAGCGACCCACGCCGAAGTCATCACAGGCATCCGGACTCTTTACACCAACTACCTCACGACGGGATGGCGGCGACCACTGTCGGCTCATGGTCTGATAGAAGAGGGTTTAGCGACCGTTGACGAGCTCAGACGTGCGGCGCGCTCATCGACTCAGCTTGGTGTTGCCCTGGCTGATCTGGTTCGCGGGCTACCTGGCTACGGAGATTTCGCGCTCTATCGGACGCGAACGGCCCGGGAGGAGGCATACCGCGAGCTTCTGCAAGCGCTCGTCGGGACCGTGCCGAGCGGGGCGCTCTTCACTAATCCAATCGCACGGGACCTTCAGCGATCTGTGCCGCGACGCTGGATGGCCGATCCGAGTGCGCCCGACGGGTCAGTTTCTCCGAAGTCGGGAGCCGTCCCGCTCGCAATCGTCATCAATGACGCCAAAGTGCGCGGAGCGGCCGTCGAGCGAGGCACAAAGCGGCGGCATCCAACCACCGTGCGCGTCGGCAGTCGCTCCGTACCTATAAAGAATTGGGGTGATCGCCTCGTTCCGGGGCACGTGGTTCGTCAGCTCGCCGATCTGTTCGGCCTTGAAGCGGGCCAGTACCGCAGGGAGCTCTCACACCGACGGAAGGGGCCTCGCTGACCGCCGTTGAGCTCGCGAAGGTTCTGTTCTCGCCGGACGCTGCGTCCGTTGAGCACACGCGCCGGTTCAGCATCAGCCGAACAAGACTCACGATTGCTGAGACACAGTCCGACTACTCGCGGTCGTGGGAACCGCGAGTCGGAGTGTCCCAGATTAAAAGTGAGGGCGCCCCAAGCAGGCCAGAATCGGCCAGATCCCGACCGAGTCTCGACGCGCCGGGTCAACCGCGATGGCCGATTGACGGCCAAACAATTTCTGGGGCAAGTCCCATCCACGCTCACGCCTTGACACCTTGACCTCGAGCCTGTGAGCGATGGCCCGTCCGATGGTCAGTCGCTGCTGGTTGCGGGCCGTCGCAGTTGATCGGGTTGGGACGGTGCTCGACCCGCTGCGAGCCGCCTGTTGGGCCACGCTAGGTGGTGACCTCGAGACCTCCCCCGGCATTGCTGAAATTGCAACGCGGCAGCACTCGGGATCGGCTGCTACGCGAGGATGACACCGTGACGCGCGTAGTGAATATCGCACCCGAAGTCGCCGCAGCGGTTGGCGCCGACGGAGTCAAGCTGGCGACAGATCCAGTTCGTCTCCAACACGTCCGGTGCGCTGAATGCCGACAGTGGACGGCGGCAGACGAGCCGATGGAGCTCATCGTCACGGAGGCGGGCAACATGACGCGCATATGCATGACCCACCCGGGATGCCTCACCTCGCGGGTCATCGAACTGCCCCCTGACGGGATGGCCGACCTCATGGGAATCCATGCCGGCCCCGACGCGTACTGCCGCTGCAGCATGCGTATCACTGCGCCCCGTGGTCTTCTGATCATCGACATGCCGGCGACAGTGTTCACGCTCGTGGGTGCAGAAGAGACGCAAGATGTCCTCGTCAGCCTCCTGTTGGAGGACGGCTTTGCGCTCTACACCGAGGTCAGTCAGGCTCTCCCACTGCTCGCCAACTGGTCTGCAACATTCATACGGGGCATGGCCATAGTCGCTCGAACAGGGAACGATCCGCTCTATGAAGGAACGTTCGATACAACGTCGGATTGGATCGAAGAGGCACGCAGCACCGGTGAGATCGTCGTCGTCACCGGAAGTCAGCTCGGCATCCGCGATGCACAAGCATTCGACGCTTTCAACGATGAGCGGATCCTCGATGGTCGAGCGGTTGCCGCTCGAATGTCTGTGAAGTTTGATGAGGCGCTCGCGCGAAGTTCGTCACCAGCCAGAAACGACCCTTGCCCCTGCGGTTCCGGGCGAAAATACAGGCGGTGCCACGGTCGATGATGCCGAGGCCGCGCCTCGTCGGGGCTGGAAGACGTTGCGCAGAACCTCGTTAGTCACGGCTCTCGGCTCGCCGTCGTGCATACGATGCCTGCCCCGCTGGAGTCGTCGCCCGCCAAGCAGCGCCGGCGGGTGCTGGCCCGCGCAAGCGTCATACCCCCTCGTTACCCTGGATTAAACCAGTCGACAACCCAACGCCTCTCGCGGTTGAGCTCGTCTAACCCCCGCTTCCCCCAATAGGCAAGGCCGATATCTGGGAGCGGACTATGAATCAGGCAGAATCGACGAACCGTGACGCCACCGTTGTTCTCTTGTCGGAGGGAGAAACCTTCACGCGCCTCGACCAACTTGAGATCGAATTGCCATGTGGAGCGGCGGCCTCCCTTTCTGTCGAGCAGCGCGTGATACTCAGCGACGACCTGGTCTGGACCTACTTGGTCGAGAGTCTCATTCCTTCTTCGAGCAGTCACGTGAAAGCCCGTCTCCGGCGTGGCCGGCCAGTCCTTGATCCCTGTTTCGTATCAAGTCTCTTCACTGAGGCCGGTCGAGGGGCCTGTCCCTCCGGCGACACCGGTATCGACCACCCGTGAACGCTCGGTCACTATCGTCCATCGAAGCACGTCGCCGTGGGAAAGCAGGAGTCGCGAAGAAAATGGCGGTCACGGCGATCGATGCCGTGGTGGGCACGTCGAGCGCCGCCGCGTTGACCGACATCCTTAACGGCGTCGATAGCGGCGTGCTGGCCCCACCTCGACCTCATCTCGCTGCGCTTGTCAACTGGGCGGGCGGAGGCGGTCTACCGATACATCGCTGGTTCCGCTATCGCGAAGGCTTCTCCCCGACGCTCATCTCGGAACTCAGGTTGGGAAGCCACATCCTGGACCCCTTCTGTGGATCTGGCTCGATCATGGTCGGGGCCGCCCAGGTGAACCGATCATCTGTCGGGGTCGATGTGAACCCGCTTGCGGCATTCGTGGCGCGTGTCAAGCTCTCGCCTTTGGCTGACTGCGAAATCAAAGCGGCGAGGCGTTTCTTGGAGAGGTTCGAAAACGTTGTGGGCAGCGCCGAACCGTGGCCAATCCCGGGGCTGCGGATTTCTCAGAAGGTCTTCGAACCCGAGGTCCTCGATTCGATCCTCGAGCTCCGAGGATCGATCGAAGAGTGCTCGGGAACGGACCGCCTTCGCGACTTCCTGCGCTTGGCGTGGCTCTCGATACTTCAAGACGTAGGGAGCTACTTCAAGGAAGGCAATGGGATCAAGTACCGAAACCGCAAGCGCCTTAAGACCGGGTATGTCGCGCGTCCCGAAGGAGAGTGGCAGCTCGAGCGGTTTGGCGCAGATCAGCGCGCGTTCGTAACGGCCACTTTCAGAGCAAAGCTTGCTGAGATGCTTGCTGACGCGCCGACTTGGCAAGGTGGCGACTGGAGCGCGCAACGCGTCATCGAGGGAAACTCACTCGAGGAGGCCGAGCGCCTAAACGTCAGCTCGTTTGACTCCATTATCTTCTCGCCGCCCTACGCCAACCGGTTCGACTACTTCGAATCACAAAAGGTGGAGCTGTGGTTCGGTGGATTCGTCGATACCTACGACGACATGATCGCTCTCCGCAAGCGGTCAGTTCGATCTCATCTCGGCGCTGCGCTCGACAACGACATCGCCGCGATGCCAGAGATCGAAGCGCTGATTGATCTGATCGACCCTGACTCCTACGCAGTCCGGATGCGGGTGCCTGCCCTCATTCGCGGCTACTTCAACGACATGGCGCGCATCCTCCGGTGCTGCCGCCGGATACTCAAGGCTGGCGGCGGATGCTTCGTCGTTGTTGGGAATTCCGCGTATGGCGGCGTCATCATCCCTACCGATTCGCTGATCGCCCAACTCGGTCTCGGTGCAGGTTTCGACGAGGCTGAAGTGGTTCCGGTCAGGCACCTTACGGTGGCCCCACAACAACGCGCGGAACTGCGAGGTCGAGAGGAATTCATGCGGGAGAGCGTTGTGGTCATGTCATGACCGCTCGTCGACCCGATCGGATCGACACGATCAAGTTTCAGGAAGTTGAGGCATTTCCTCGCTTCGGCGAGATCGAGCACGGCCAGCTCTTCGCTCTACGCCTCTCGAACAACACAACGACTTTCACCCACGGCCTCCATCGGTTTGCAGCCAAGTACATCCCACAGGTGCCCGCTTGGGCGTTAGACAACTTTGGGTCACGGACAAGCGTCGTGCTCGATCCCTTCATGGGATCCGGTACCACCCTCGTGGAGGGAATCCTCCGCGGGGGCACAAACATCGGTATCGACATCGACCCTCTTGCCCGGTTCATTGCACGCGCGAAGGTTACGCCGGCCGACCACGAGCAGATTGCCGAGCTCGCGCAGGAGCTCACCGCTCGATGGACCGCGCCAGCCAAGGAGCTCCGTACTCCGATGCCCGACATCGACAACTTTGCCCACTGGTTCAGTCCACTGCAGTGGGGGTGGGCTCAGTCACTCCGGGACACGATCCTCGCCTTGGATTGCAGCAACGCTGAACGGGATTTTATGCTGGCGGTCTTCAGCTCGACGCTTCGGTGGGTCTCAAACGCCGACGATCAGTCGCAGAAGACGTACGTCTCGGGGACCCTGCCGAAGGACCCTCCGTCCGTCCCTGATGTGTTCTGGAGATTTCTCGGACGAGCTGTCGACGGACTCGCTGACCTGAACCGGAAGCGGCATAGCGAAGCTGTCGCGAAGATTCCGGAAGCCGCGGACGCAACGGCTCTCGGGCTTGAGTCTGAGAGCGTCGACCTGGCGGTTAGCTCGCCGCCGTACCTCGACTCCGTGGACTACCCATACAACATGATGCTTGAGTACTTCTGGCTCGGCCCTCACATTGGCGTTCCTAGTCGAATGAGCTTCAATACGCTGCGCCGTCGCCCCGTCGGCGCGAAGAATCCCTCCGAACGGATTGCTCTCCCGGCGACCCTTGAAGGAGTGATTCGCCTCGACGTCATGCCGCCTACGCGCCAGACCGCTGCGGCTACCTACTTCTCACTGATGGAGCGCCACTTCGTAGAGGTTGCTCGCTGTCTGAAACCGGGGGCCCGGTACGCGTTCGTAGTCGGCAACAGCCAGAGTCTCGTCGACGTGGTTCCGCTGCACGATGCATTGGTTCGGCTGGCCTCCTGCGCGGGCCTCCACCTAGAGCGAGCGTTCGGGTACCGAATCAGACGCCACTACATGAGGTTCCCTCGCGGTGGCAAAGGCGGCATCATCCTGATCGACTGGATCCTTGTGTTCCGAAAGCAGCGGATGTGTCAGGAGTATCGCCCTCTGCCGCTACCTTGGGTCACGCTCGACCCGAGAGCAGTGGCGCACTAGCCATGCCGACGTGGGCAGTAAACAGCTACGGCTACCCGAACCCCTTCCAGACCTCGGCGCGTGCGAAGGGCTCATGGGAGATGTTTGAATCGTTCGTGCAACGCCCGGGCTACGCGTCCGTAAAAGCGCACTGGGCGAATCATCCGAGTAGGCCGGTGCAGCCTCATGCAGTTGAGAGCTGGAAAGCGACCTTCGAAGAGTTCGGCCTTCTCTTCGTGCTCCGTGGCGCGGACAACGTCGTGGTCACACCCGGCGGTCAGCAGCTCCTCGCTGCGGCGGAGGCCGGGAACAAGCGAGAGTTCGCCTGGGTCGGGCTAAACCTGATTCTTCGCTACCCTCTACGGGGCGAGGCTGGACGTCATTCCCGCGGTGACAACTTCGATCAGTCCGACCTCCTTCTGTACTGGTTTCTGCATGCGGCCCTCCTCGAATTGGACGGCTTCTGGCAGCAGGAATTGTTCCGCGTTTTGGCGCATGTCTTTCACCGCTCCGAAGCTCAGGCGGCAATCGACCTCGCTCGAGGGTTACGTGGCGGACGAGCCGAGATCGCGCACCATCCCGATCCCTCGAACGGACACACCGGCGGCGTCTACAACGCGCTCACGCAGGTACTCGTCCACGGCAGCCTCAACCACATGCTGTTCACGTCCTCCAGGGAGGACAGCCGATACTTCCCGGAGGCGAAAGAGAATTGGTGGTCCCACAGTGATGAGTTTCGTGAGCTGATCAAGCTCGCATTGGGCGGGCAGATTGAACCTCTACCGGCCCGGTGCGCAATGCAAGCATCGCTGATGCGGCGCATGCCGGCGGCGCCAAACTTCGCGGACGAGGTGGCCTACTTTGACTACGTTGGTGGGTCCGTCACCGCACTCGATGTAACAGAGGCGCGGGCGCAAGCTGCTACTGCTCCCGCCGTCGACTACGCCGGCGAGATGGTGTTCCTCCTGACGGAAGGCCAGCACTTCACTCGAACCGATGCGAACACCATTTCTGGACCGGTCCACGCTCTTTGCGTCGTCGCTGAGGGACAGCGGGTACTAGTGAGCGATGATCTCGACCATACGTACATCGCTGAGCACAAGCAACTGGTTGGCAATGAGGTCGTGATCCGGCTCCGAAGGGCGCGTCCCATCACCGATTCGTACTACGTCGCCAGACTCTTCCGGGGAGGTGCCGATGTCTGAAGCTTCTGCCCGTGAGCTGATTGACAAACGTGCCATGTGGCCCGACGATTTCCATCAATACATTCCACGGATCAAGGAGGTCGCGGACATTGATCTCGACGTGCCGCAGGATCTCAAACGTAGGATCGAAACCGAGACACAGCGCCTACTAGTCGACCCGGCGCTCCTGGATGAGTGTGCGGCAGCTCTCATCGCTGGCAACGTCGTGCTGCAAGGTCCTCCCGGTACTGGAAAGAGCTCACTTGCGCGCGGGCTCGCCGCCGCGTTTAACGTTAACCTCCTTCCAGTCACTGCACACGATGACTGGTCGACATTTGAAGTGATTGGCCGCCAAGAGTTGCGAGTCGACAAAGGCAACAACGAAGAGATCGTTCCAGTCAACGGCTACTTCACCGAGGCTGTGATCCGCTGCGCCGGCAACATCCCCAGTCAGGTGGACAATCCAGTAGAGAAGCAAGCCACGTGGTTGCTCATCGACGAGTTAAATCGAGCGCATCCGGACAAGGCATTTGGTGAGCTGTTCTCGGTGCTTGGCGCCGACGAGCCCGTCGACATCACTCTTGGTTATCAGCGAGCCGGCAACGACGTGCTGGTCGTCCCGCGGCGTTTTCGCATCATCGCCACTGTCAACTCGATCGACAAGCAATTTGTGAATGCTCTGTCTCAAGGCCTACGCAGACGATTTACATTCGTAACCTTCGATATTCCGCCTCGGCGCGGGCCCGACGAGAGTTGGGGCACCGAAGCGTCGCTCGCGACGCGCGAGTATGCCGTCGTGACAAGCACGGCGGCTGCTCAGGCCGCGCGCCGGACAGGACAGAGTGAGGCAGACCTTGAGGTCTACTTGAACGAAGCGAGTGTAAAGGAAGTTCTCGAAGGACTCTTCGCCGTCGTTGAAAGAGTTCGCTACGCTACGAATTCCTCCGACGATCCGTTTATCCCAGTTGGCACTGCGCCTTTGATCGATGCCGTTGAGCTGTTCTTAATCCGGTCGTACCAACAGGGCTTCGACATGGCAAAGGTCGGGCCTGCCGTCGATTGGGCAACGTCAGTCAAGCTCGTTCCGCTCTTCGATGCAGGCAGCGCGAATCGCGAGAAGCTTGCGCACCTGGCGGAGTCGCTCGTCGCGCCCTTTGTAGGATCGACCCGCCGCGCCATTCTCGAGATCGAGTCTGACGGGCTGTTCTACGTGCAGTAGGCGGAGAATGGGGACGCCGCCGATCACGATCCAAGCGCTCCTGTTTCGAGAGACGCTCGGCCTTCTCGCCTCGTATAGCTGGCAATCCACTGTGACGCTCGAGCCAACAGAGGTCGGCCAGTCGGACGTCGACCTTACGCTGCCGGAATTCTTTCGCGAGTTCCGTCTGCGGCATGCAATCGCCGCGGCGGGCGACCTACCCGAGATCGTCACGGCGATCGAGTCCAGCCCGTCGCGCAGCTCGGGTCTCGAGCGAACCGAGAGCAGGGGCGTCATTCGCGGTCGACTGGACACTCCTCGATACCTGGCTCGACGTGCAACTCTCCGGTCACTCCCGCGCCGCTACCCCATCGCGCGGAGCATGTTGACATATGAGACGCCCGAGAACGTTCTCACACGAGTGGCCCTCGGTGAGGTACGCACGGCGATGCGAGATAATCCTTTTTCGCCACGCAGCGCAGAAGGAGCAGCTGCGAGCACGAATCTAAGATGGGTAACGGACCGACTCTCGCATCGACCCTGGGACGAGATCACTCCGGACGGGCTGCGCGAGCGGTTGCACAACGAGGTCGAAGCGCGCATTCGGCGTCGGCAGACTGGCAACGACGGGTCGTATCGCCGACTCCTCGACTGGTACGACGAGTGGAGCCTTGATCTCCATCGCATCGGCGCGGACGCACAAGATCGGCTCGTCCGGGGGTTGATGGCCTTCCCCGCCAGCGACGCGTTTTGGGACAAGGTTTTTGAGGTGTGGTGTTTGCTCTTTGTAGCGGCGACCTTGGATGATCTCGGTTGGACAAAGATGGACGGTCCGGCCGCTCTTCACCAGGCAAGCGGCGTGATCTACACCTACCGGGCACCGTCCGGTCACGACCTCCGAGTCCGTTTCCAGAAGCAAGTCCCACTTCCCGCGGGCCGGTGGAGCTATCGAGACGGGAACTCCCTTCGTGGGATCCCGGATGTAAGCATCGGAAGTGACTCCCCAGCTCCGTTCCCGCTGCTCATCGACGCCAAGAATCGGTACATCTCCGAGCACCAAATTGCGCGATCTGAGGAGACGTACAAGATGCTCGGATACGCGGAGAATTTTCGGCCGAGGGTTCCGCCTGAGCGGGTTCGAGGGGTGCTGCTCTTCCCGTCGAATCGCACTAGACGCCGAGTCCTGGACGGCCCCGGTGACGGACGGCTCGATCTGATCGCCGTGGACCTCGCCGGTGACAGGGCGACGGCGACCGCCACCCTCGCCGACGCGATCTCCGATTGGGTGAGCACGGCGGATCGGTCCGATACGACGGAACCAGGGGTCTTGCGAGAGAGGCTGTTCTGACTCGCGGTCCATCAGACCGCAAGTCAGCAACGGAGTGACCTGCCCAAGACTCGAGAAGGTACTGCCAGCCATGTAGCAACGGACCGCCCAGTGGGCTGGGTACACCGAAGTACCTCATCGCCGGAGCCGTCCCGCCGAGGTAGTCGACGATCGCCTCGGCCATGCCAGCACCGCGCTCACGCTCGAGGGCTACGGCCATCGCTGTCGAGCAAGGATGCCCCCGCGCCGGCTCCCGTTTACCGAGCTGGTGACTCGGTCTGCTGGACGGCAACTCACCGCGGTGCAAGTGCTTTTGCCCGGAGTGCCCGATCTCTGTAGTACGGGCGAGTCTTGAGGTGCGCTGGGGGGAGGGCAGCATGGACGAGCAGCGCATTTCCGGGCCGCGTCTGCCGGAGAACGTGTCCGGGGAGCAGCGGCACGGCCTGTCGGGAGAGATTCAGTGTGCGGTGGCCGTCGCGCTGGTCGAGCGTGGTTCCGCGGCGCACGATCTCCTC
>CAAGKR010188671.1_pt1 | contig 18102 bp, 15 predicted proteins | sample 2556971 | NCBI WGS metagenome assembly CAAGKR01 (sample SAMEA5207829, study PRJEB30636) | soil metagenome | biome: forest; feature: boreal; material: soil | place: USA | collected 2011-09 | depth 1 m | reverse complement strand
CCGATCGAATCCCATCGGCGCCTGAGCGGAAAGCTGATGGTGAGGGTCAAGCGCATGCTTCGACGGATGCTCTTTCCGGTGCTCGAGACGCAAACCAGCTTGAACGCGGCTAATGCGCGCGTGGTGACGTTCATGCTGCGCCAGCTCGCCGCCCAGGCCCGCAGTATCGAGTCTCTGGAGCAGCAGCTAGATGAGCTTTACAAGGAGCTTCACAGGTGATCCTTGCAATGGCTTGCAGCATTCGGGCTTGCGGTTGGCGTTTGACCAAGTGAGGGTCCTCGTCGCAAGCACATATGTACCTTTTATCGAGGGTGGAGGGCGCATGATCGTGCGTGACCTTGTCAGCGCCGTTAGTGAGCGGGGTCATGAGGTCGACACGATCGAGATCCCTTTCCTGTCGGTGTGGGACGAGATGCTCGACCAGATCCTTGCCCTGCGTCTGATCGACGTCAGCGATGACGCCGACGTGCTGGTGGCGATCCGCCCGCCCAGCTACGCGCTTAGCCATCCAAACAAGCGGCTGTGGTTCATCCATCATCACCGCGGCGCCTATGACCTCTGGGGTACGCCGTGGAAAGACATTCCCTCGACGCCTGAAGGCATTGGCGTGCGCGACGCGATCCGCGACTCCGACGACATCTACCTTCGGGAGGCCAAGCAGATTTTCACCAACTCCCAGATCGTGGCCGATCGCTTGCATAAGTTCAACGGCCTGGAAGGCACGGTGCTATACCCGCCCCTTGGGCACCCTGAGCGCTTCTACCATGCGCCCGCCGAGGACTTCGTCTTCTATCCGTGCCGGATCACCTCGCACAAGCGTCAGCGGTTGGCCATCGAAGCGGCCGCCCATCTGGCCAGCGATGTCCGTGTGGTGATCGCGGGAGCGCCCGATCACCCGGGCCAGCTTGCTCCGCTTGAAGAGCTGATTCGCGAGCATGGGCTGGAGCGACGAGTTGAGTTGATCCCTCGGTGGATCAGCGAGGAGGAGAAGGCGGAGCTCATCGCACGCAGCGCCGGCGTTCTGTACATACCTTTCGATGAGGACTCTTATGGTTACGTCACGCTCGAGGCATTCCATGCGCATAAGCCGGTCATTACGTGTACGGACTCGGGTGGGACGCTCGAGATCATCGAGGATGGCGTAAACGGTCTCGTCGCCGATCCGGATGCCATCTCGCTCGCTCGAGCGATCGACGCTCTCCGATCGGACCCGGCCCGAGCGGCCGCCATGGGCGAGCGCGCGCATGAGGTTCTGCTCGAAAAGGGAATCAACTGGGATCGCGTCGTGGACAGCCTGCTCGGATGAAGGTGGCCGTTGTCAACAATCAAGCCCCGTTCGTCCGGGGGGGCGCCGAGCTGCTTGCGGAGTGGCTGCGGGACAAGCTCAGGGAGTACGGTCACGAGGCGGAGGTCGTGAGAATTCCCTTCAAGTGGTCTCCGGCGACGAAGATCGTCGACCACATGCTCGCTGCCCGCCTGGTCCGCCTCGCCGGCGCTGACCGCGTCGTGGCCTTGAAGTTCCCGGCTTACTTCGTTCCTCATGAGAACAAGGTGCTCTGGCTGCTGCATCAGTTCCGCCAGGCGTATGAGCTGTGGGGAACTCCGTATCAGGACATTCCCAACAGCCCCACCGGTCACCGAGTGCGCGAGTCGATAATCCGCGCCGATCGCTCGTTTCTATCCGAAGCGAAGCGCATCTATACCAACTCGGAGATCGTCGGGCATCGATTGCGCATGTACACAGGGATTGAGTCGGAGATCCTCTATCCACCCCTGCTTGATCCTGAGTCGCTGCGGTGCGAGGACTACGGCGACTACTTCTTCTGCCCGGGCCGGATCACCGCCGGCAAGCGCCAGCATCTCGCGGTGGCGGCTATGGCAGATGTGGCCGGCTCCTCGCGGTTGATCATCGCGGGTCAGCCCGAAACGGCTAAAGACTTGGAGCGGCTGACCGGACTCATTCACGAACTGGAGCTCGAGCGGCGCGTCGAGGTGATTCCGCGTTGGATCAGCGAAGAGGAAAAGATCCGGCTGATGACTAACGCGCGCGGGGTGGTTTATCTACCTTTCGGTGAGGACTCCTATGGCTATGTAACGCTTGAGGCCTTTCACGCTCGCAAGGCAGTGATCACCCTCGCGGACTCCGGAGGCATCCTGGAGCTGGTGCGCGATCGATACAACGGCCTTGTGCCGAGCGATGTAGCAGGCCTGTCGCGCGCTCTCCAAGAGCTGGCCGATGATCGCGATCTGGCGGAGAGCATGGGTCGGGCTGCCGTTTCCACCCTGGAGGAGCTCGACATATCGTGGGACCGCGTCATTTGCGAGCTGACCCGATGAGGATCGCCTGGTTCACGCCCTTTTCGACCCGCAGCGCGATCGGGGAGTTCAGCCGGCACATTACGGACATCCTGTCCGAGCACGCCGAAGTCGAGATCTGGACTCCGGACATACCGCCGCTGCATCGCACCGATTTGCGGGTAATCGGATTTTCCCCGGAGTCGCTGGATCTCAAGCTCCTCGAACAGCGCGAGGTGATCATCTACAACATGGGCGATCATCTTCCCTTCCACGTTCATATCTATGCGGTCTCCCAGCGCTACCCGGGAATCGTGATCCTCCATGATCGTGTGCTCCATCATCTGTTCGCCGGCCTGTGGCTGATGGGCTCTGAGCCGGCTCGTCAGACATATGTTGACCGTATGGAAATGTTCTACGGGCCCCGCGGCGGGGAGATAGCAAGGGCGTCGCTTTTGGGAGAGCGCCGACCTGTGTGGGAGTCCGATGAGGAGGTGCTCGAGTACCCCCTCTATGAGGAGGCGCTCATGCATGCGATCGGCACAGTCACCCACTCCGAGGATCAGGCTCGCGACGTGCGTGGGCGCTGGCTGGGTCCGGTTCGTTCGCTGCACCTCCCTTGCTATGCCGAGGTACTGCGACGCGCGGAGGCACTGTCCACTCCCGAGACTCAGCCGGATGCTCGTGTCCGCCTGCTCTCCATGGGCCACGTCAACCCAAACAAGCAAATCCGCCGGGTTATAGAGATCCTTGCCGCCGATCCGGAGCTAGCAGCCCGCGTCCATTACACCATCGTCGGACCGGCCGATGATTTTCACGCCTATGTGGCCGATCTTCAACGACTGGTGGAGCGCAACCGAGATACGCTGAGCGTTGACATCCTCGGCTGGCGCGACGATCGAGAGTTGGAGCGGTTGATGGCGGAGACCGATGTGTTCATCAACCTGCGCCATCCAGTGATGGAGGGGGGCTCGGCGTCGCTGATGCGCCAGCTCGCTTTTGGTCGCCCCGTGGTGTGTTTCGACGAGGGCCTATTTGGCGAGTTGCCGCCGGAGGCGGCAGTCCAGGTTCCCGCCGGAGACTTCGTCGCGGCAGCCGGAGCGCTGCGCGAGCTGGTGTTCGACGGGGCTCGTCGTCGACGAATCGGTGCTGCCGGTCGGTCCGTCGCCGAAAGCTACACCGAGCGCCGTTATGCAGATGAGCTGTGGGAGTTCATCGAGGAGACCCGGCGTGCGGCCCCTGCACTAAACTTCATCGACCGCGTAGCTGTCGAGCTCGGCCACATGGGTGTCGACGGGCGGCTTCCCATCTTTGACAGGATCACTGATGATTTTAGCCGCTTTCTGGCCCTCTGAGCCGCCCGACGAGAGCGCTGTTGCGAAGGGGGATCGTTTGGTCGTGCCGTCGGAGATCATTATTGAACCGGTCGAAGCCGGCCATGCTCAGGGCCTGGCCGAGCTGTTCGAAGGCAACCGCGTGCCCGCTGTGAGCGACTCCTTCGATCCCTTCCCCCTCACCGCTGAGGAGGCCAGACGGATCGCGCTGGAGCCGCGCTTGGACGGCTACTTCGTGGCGAGGACGGATGCTGGGCTGATAGCGATGTCGATGCTGCGCGGCTTCGACGAGGGATTCACGGTGCCGAGCTTCGGGATATTCGTGGATCACCGCCATCACCGCCATGGCGTAGGGCGCCGGCTCACCGCTTGGACAGTGGGTGAGGCACGCCGTCGCGGATGTGCGGCGATCAGGCTCTCTGTCTACGCGAGCAATACGACTGGAGTGCATCTCTATAGCTCGCTGGGCTTTGAAGAGCGAGAGCGGGAGATCGTGGCTCGAGCGACGGGCCAGGACGAGAAGATCCTGATGACCCTGTCGTTGGAGGACTGACATGGCCGAGCGGCGGATACCAGTCGCAGCTCCTGCCCTTGTGGGACGCGAGCGAGAGTATGTGCTCGACTGCATCGATTCGACCTGGATCTCCTCGAGTGGCAAGTATCTGACTCGCTTCGAGTCGGAGTTCGCCGAGTTCTGCGGTGTTCGCCACGCGATCAGCTGCTGCAACGGGACGGTTGCCGTCCACCTGGCCCTACTGGCGCAGGGCGTCGGGCCCGGTGATGAGGTGATCGTGCCCACTCTTACCTATGTAGCTACCGCAAACCCGGTGGTTTACTGTGGCGCCCAACCTGTGTTCGTCGATGCCGAGTCGCGGACATGGAACATGGATCCCGAGCGGGTGGCGGAGGCGATCACTCCGCGCACTCGAGGCATTGTCGTCGTCCATCTCTATGGACACCCGGTCGATATGGATCCAATCCTGCAACTCGCGGAGGCTCACGGACTTTGGGTTATCGAGGACGCCGCGGAGGCGCACGGCGCGACTTATCGCGGACGCATCACCGGTTCCATGGGCTCGCTCGCGACGTTCTCCTTTTACGGCAACAAGGTCATCACTACGGGTGAGGGCGGCATGGTGGTCTGCGACGACGATGAGCTGGCTGCGGCGGTGCGTCAATTGCATGGCCAAGGCCAGGCTCCTGATCGTCGCTATTGGTTCCCGATGGTGGGTTTCAACTACAGGATGACCAACATCGAGGCGGCAATCGGATTGGCACAATTGGAGCGGATCGACTGGCACCTTTCGCGCCGTCGCGAGATCGTCGGATGGTACCGTGAAGAGCTCGCCGGCGAGGAGGGAATCGAGCTATCGCCGGAGGAGCCTTGGGCCCAGAGTGCGTTCTGGATGGTATGTGCGGTGCTTGACGAGCAGCGGTTCGGTCGTCGCGATGACGTGATGGCCGGGCTCGACGAGGCGGGCATCGAGACGCGACCTTTCTTCTACCCGCTTCACACGCTGCCGATGTATAGCGCCGCCAACGAGGCCAAGGTCTTCCCCGTGGCCGAGGATCTGGCTCGCCGGGGGGTGAACCTGCCCTCCTCGGCGACACTCACGCGCGACGAGGTTGCCTATGTTTGCGAGCGGGTGCGAGGGTTGGCGCGCTGATGGCATGGCTGTCCAGGGTGGAGCTTGCCGGATTCGCCATATGCGGGCGCATCGCCGGCGGGCACCGAGGCCGATGGCATCGGTAGGCATGGAAGGCGTTGTCAGCAGGAAGCCCGCTGACGTAGGAGCAAGCGCTCCCGCTGCGGTTCCTGGACGATCGGGGCGGCTAAAGCACCCGGCTACGGTACCCCCGTCATGGGTGTTGGCGCTGTTGTTCTACCTGCTGATGGCGATGCTGACAATCGGTCGGTACGCAATCGCGCATCCCCGGAGCGTCTGTGCGTGCATGGGCAACGGGGACACAGCTTTGTTCATGTGGGGATTGACGTGGTGGCCGCACGCGATTATGCACGGTCTCAATCCATTCGTAAGTCACTATCTCTGGGCTCCGGTCGGTGTCAATACCGCCCGCGCGACGCTACTTCCGACAGCTGCGATCGTGCTTGCTCCATTCACCGCGCTCTTCGGGCAGATCTTCTCCTACAACATCCTCTCGATAGGGAGCGCCGCGCTTGCCGCGTTCACCACGTACCTGCTCTGCCGGCGTCTGGTGCGGCGGGAGCTGCCAGCCGTGGTCGGCGGTTATCTGTTTGGCTTCGGCTCCTACGAGCTCGTGCAGCTGACCGGGCATTTGAATCTGACCCTGGTCTTTCTGATACCAGTGATGGTGCACGTGGCCCTGCGGCGTATCGATCGCGAGCTGTCTCGGCGCACGTATGTCATCGTGATGGCGCTGCTGCTTATTCTCCAGGCGGGCCTATCGACTGAACTGCTCGCGGAGTGCGCTGCTTTCGGCGCTGTCCTACTCGTCTCCGCGCGCCTTTTGGCACCACAACCGCAGCGTTCGCGCGTCAGCGGCCTCATCTGGGAGACAGTCGGCGCTGGGGCGCTCGCCCTCCTGGTCGCGTCCCCCTTCTTCTACTACGCACTGTTCAGCGGCGGCCTCCCGACTGGCAGATCCATCTACTGGGAAGTCTATGGCCTTGATCTGCTCAATCTCGTCTTTCCCACGTCCACGACCTGGCTTGGCCATCATGTCTTTCTAGCGCTGGGCTTCAGCTACGAGATCGGCAACATAAACGAGGCCGATGGATATCTGAGTATCCCGCTCCTGATCGTCTTTATGCTCTGGCTTACAGGCCCCGAACGCGGACGTACGCTGGCCCGGCTCTTGGCCGTCGTCGCGGGTGTGAGCCTTGTGATCGCACTGGGTGCGCATCTCCATATCGCCGGTCACCGCACGATGGCGCTGCCAGGTGACTTGGTGAAGTCATCGTCATTCTTCAACAACTTCATTCCGTCGCGTATGATTCTGTTCACCACCCTGGCGGTGTCAGTGGGTGTGGCTGCGTGGCTGGCGATGCCGGTCGGGCGCATGCTCGGTCGTTGGCTCGTGGTGCTGCTGGTCGCCGCGATGATCTTCCCCAACGCCACAAGGTCGCTGTACGGCGTGTCTCCTCGGAATCCGCGCTTCTTCTCCACGGCCTTGTACCATCGCTATCTAAAGCCCGGAGAGACCGTACTGGCGCTGCCTTTCGGAGCAGGCGACCAATCCGCATTCTGGCAGGCTGAGACCGGCTTCTACTTTTACATGCCTGGAGGCTATCTATCCAATTTCATTCCCTCCAGCTTTGCCAGCTTGCCCATCATGAACCAGTTCATCAGTAATAGCGCGCCATCCCCGGCTGAATTGTGGTTATTCATTCGCCAGCACTACGTCAGTCATGTGGTCATCGACTCGGGTCGGGCGGGTTTCTGGCCTGAGGCCGTGGCACAGCTTGGCCTTTATGGTCGACCGGTGGGAGGAGTGCTGCTCTATACCGTCCCAAACGTTCCAGCTTGACCACGCCAATGGCAACGCGACTCACCACCGACACTGCGCTTGAGTTGGAGCAGCCACCCATGCCAAACGTCATGTGGAGGGCCATAGCACGTGTCCCGAGTTGGGTCTGGACACTGTTCTTCTACACGGTCATGGCGCTGCTCACGATCGGCCGGTACGTAATTGCCCATCCACGTACCGTCAGTGCGTCGGTGGGAAGCGGGGATCCCTCCCTGTTCATGTGGGGCTTGACTTGGTGGCCTCATGCGATTGCCCACGGACTGAATCCCTTCGTAAGTCACTATCTATGGAGTCCTGCCGGCGTAAATACCGCTCAGGCGACGCTGCTGCCCACCGCTGCGATTGCCCTCGCTCCATTCACCGCGCTGTGGGGTCCGATCTTCTCCTACAATATCCTGGCGATCGCCAGTCCCGTGCTCTCCGCGCTGACTGCGTATCTGCTCTGCCGGCGTCTGGTTCGACGGGAGTTGCCGGCGGCGGCCGGTGGTTACCTGTTCGGGTTCAGCTCATACGAGTTCGCACAGCTGACCGGCCATTTGAATCTTACGCTGATCTTCCTAATTCCAGTGATGGTGCACGTCGCCCTGCGGCGTGTGGACCGGGAGATTTCACGTCGGGCCTACGTGATCGTGATGACGTTGCTGCTCATCCTTCAGGCTGGCCTATCGACCGAACTGCTCGCGGAGTGTGTTGGGTTCGGCGCAGTACTTCTCCTCTCCGCGTATTTTCTCGCGCCGTGGTCTCAGCGCTCGCGGGTCGGTGGCTTGATCGGCGAAACCGTGGGCGCGGGTCTGCTCGCGCTGGTGGTTGCGTCGCCCTTCTTCTACTACGCTCTCTTCAGTGGCGGCTTCCCGAAAGGAAGCCCGCTCTATTGGGATGTGTATGCACTCGATCTGCTCAATCCGATGTTCCCAACTTATGCAACGTGGCTGGGGCACAATACTTTTCAGTCGCTCAGTGCCACCTACGTGGGGGGTGGCGTCACCGGACAGGATGGCTATCTGAGCATCCCGTTCGTCATAGCCTTCCTACTATGGGCTCTGAAGAGCAAATGCGGACGCCCACTCGCGCGGTTTCTGCTGGTTGCCGCTGGGACGACCTTCATCGTGGCGTTGGGGGCTCATCTGCACATAGCCGGCTATCAGACGATCACCCTACCCCTCAACTGGACGAAGGGACTACCGATTTTTAATGACATAATCCCCTCTCGCATCATGCTGTTCACGACTCTGGCGGTATCGGTTGGCGTGGCGGCGTGGCTGGCGATGCCCACCGGGCGCGTGGTCGGTCGCTGGCTTGTGGTCCTGCTAGTCGCCGTGATGATCTTTCCCAATATCACGCAGACGCTATACGGCGTACCTCCTGTGAACCCACGCTTTTTCTCGACGACTATGTACCGGCGCTACCTGAAGCCCAATGAGACGGTGCTGGCGCTACCATATGCATATAACGATGTGTCAGATCTCTGGCAGGCTGAGACAGGCTTCTACTTCTACATGCCAGAGGGCTATGTGGGGCAGGTCGTGCCGCCTAGCTTTCTCAGCTCACTAGCCGCAGTGCGGCTTCTGCAAAATGTGCCGCCACCCGCTCCCGAACTGGGCACCTTCATCCGCCAGCACTATGTCAGTGACGTGGTGGTCGACCCGGTGAAGGCTGGCCCGTGGCCGGGGGTGTTGGCGCAACTAGGACTTCACGCGCGATCGGTCGGAGGCGTGTTGCTCTATACCCTCCCGGGTGCCCCGAGCTGACCGTGTTGGCGCGAGGGCATTGACGTTGAGCGATTCGGCGTCACCCAGGATGAGCATCGTTATTCCCACATTCAATCGCAGCGGCTTGCTGCGCGAAGCCGTTGAGTCGGCGCTGAGGCAGGACGCTGAGGACTACGAGGTGGTTGTTGTCGACGACACTTCGGCGGATGACACGTGGGAATACCTCGAGGCGCTGGGCGACACGCGCCTGCGCGCAGTCCGCCAACCTAGGCGCGCCGGCATGGCCGCAAACTGGAATCGCGCCGTCAGTGAGGCGCGGGCTCCGTTCGTCTACATCCTACAGGACGACGATCTCGTCGAACCGACGCTGGTCTCCAGGTGCCTGTGCGCGCTCGATGAGAATCCATCGGCCCAGATGGTGATCTTTTCGACCCTACTGATCGACGTTGAAGGGAAGAGTGAGCGCATCTTCTGGGCGCCGGGGCACGAACACGTCGTGAACCCTCCCGATGGATTGCTGCAGTTTGCGCGCAACTGGCGAATATCCTCAGCACAGGTCGTCTTCGCTCGTCACCTGCACGAAGCCTACGGTGGATTTGACTTGAATCTCCCGATCATGTCGGACGCTGAGGCGATTCTGCGATGGCTCAGCGCAGTGCCCGCGGTGCTCCTACCAGTGGCGCTGGCGCGGCGCAGGGTGTGGACCGGTTCAGTTACGTCAGAGACCACTGGAACGCGGGCGATGGTCGCGACCATGCGGGGCCTCATCCAAAGCGTTCTCGACGAGGCACGCCGGAGCGGGTTCAGCGAGCTGCAGGTAGCCGAGCTTGACAGCGCATTGCGGCAGATGTGGCACATGTTTTTGTAGCTATATAACCGCGTTTCAAGCCTTGCCGGTCGCGCGGTAATAGAGCCGGCGTGCCGTCGCGGTTGAGCGCATCAGGCGACTGGAGCGCAACAGGTGCAGTGCCTCGCTGCTGCGTCGAAGCTCGTCCTCGACGCGGTCCCGCTCGGTCACCGCACGTGCGTGCTCGTTCTGTGCGTGCCCGCGCTCGAGTTCCAGCTCTGAGCGCAGCGCGGCCAGTTCCTCGCGGCTCTTCTCGAGCTCGCCCACGGCGTCCATCATCCGTTGAAGCAGAATCTTCGCATGGGCTCCATCGGCGCGCGCCTGCGATCGCTCACCCGAACGCAAGTCCCGCATGAAGCTCTCAAGGCGTCGGTCTACGATGATGCTACCCATCTGAAGCCCGCGTTCGAGGGCGTCACCATCAAGCACCAATCCGTCGTAGTAGTCACGCAGCTTACCCGCGCGATGGCGCGCGAGGAGCGCTAGCTGGTCGCCGCCCACATCTGGTGAGAGATTGGGGATCTGCTCATAGCCATGACCGATCTGTACCACCTTGTGCTCGAACTGCTCATAGCTGCGCATCGGGAAGTGGAAGATCTCAAGCACCTCGCTTATGGGCACGCTCGGCAGCTCCATTCCCCGGAGCGAGTGGTTTCCCGGTGCTATCACCACTCCCGCGCAGGGCCGGTGGGCGACCTTGAGCTCTAGCTCGAGCCCCGACAGATTGAGCGAGCTTGTCTCCCGGTGCACCAGTCGCGAGTAAAATGGTCCCTCGTCGTCGGGCGTGGGCCTGAAGTTACGCCGTTTCACCTTGATCTGGCCGTACTGGCGGGGGACCGAGGAGAACACGTCATGCAGGTCTCCCACCAGCGGCCACCAGAATTCATCCGCGTCGTTATTGATCACCCAGTCGGCGCCGTGGCCGAGTCGGGCGATCTCAGCCATGTGCGTGACGCGATTGCTCTGATGGTGGCCCTCCTCCTCGTCTCGGATGACCTTGGCGACGCCGATGCGTTCGTACTCGCGAAGGATATCGCTGGTGCCATCATCGGAGCCGTGGTCGGTGACGATCACGAAATCGACGCCTTGGGCCAGGTGATACTCGAGGTTGGCCTCGATCACGTCGACCTCGTTGCGCACCAAGAGGGTCATAACGAGCTTCATAGTGCTGGCATGCTAATGGTGTCGGTAGGAACTGCTGGCCTTGGCAGTCTCAGCCAGCCTTCCATGCCGCGAAACCCGGCTTCTCCGCCCCGTCAGTTTGAATCAATCCTCCATAAGAGGTTGGGGGTTCGTCGTAGAGATGGATCCAGCCCACCGCATAGATGCTCGGCAGGCTTTGGGCGAGACGCAGCCCATCGGCGATCCACTGAGCTTGAAGCAAGGGTTCAACATAATAGTTGAACTCAAGGTCAACCGAGGTCGGCACCGTCCACTCGGAGATGAACAGCTTTGGTCGCCGATTGCCGGACCAGCCGAGATAGCGATCGACGAGCTTTGAGAGTCGTCCGAGGTCCGAGAAGTCGACCTGCTGGTCTGATGAAGGAGGGTTTGAGAGATTGGGAGCGCGAGAGCTAAATGGGTTGTGCCCGTACAGGTCGAGCCTCGGCGGCCTACCGTCGGGCAGGCGCAGGTTTTCGATCCATTGCTGCGTGGAGATGTTCCCTGTGGTGTAGGTCATCCCACCGATCACTAGGTTGGAGCGGCTAACGCTCTTCAAAGCTCCATAGGTAGCGTCCAGCATCCGCGCATAGCGATGGGGGGCGGAGCGCTGGTGCGCGTTGAGCTTCGCAAACGGCTTCACCGGATCCAGCGGCTCGAAGTTGTGCGAGCGCGAGGGCTCACCCCAGATCATCCACAGATGCACCGAGGGGTAGCGCTTGGATGCCGCGATCGCGAAGTTGGCGTAGTCCTGGGGGTTGGTGGGCGCCCAGTTCCAGGGCTTGCCGCCGTTGGACCACGGGGGCGCGCCGATGATCTGCAGGGCTACCTGCATGTGGTAGCGCTTGGCTTCGGCCACGGCTTGGGTGAGTCCTGCGGGCCACACGTAGGCCGGATCGTTGGGGTTGCGCGGGTTGTGTGGACGGTGAGCGGCGACCCGGGACCAGTCGAGGTCTTCCTCGTAGATCCGCACGCCCAGTTCTCGGTAGGTCGGGAAGAGCGACTTGCCGTCGTGTAGCGAGGGACCCCATATCGCCTTCACGCTCGCGGCCTGAGCCCCACGCGTCGCCACGCAAGCGCCCAGCATCAACACGAGCGCCAGCGTGCCCACGCGGGCCGCGAGAGATCTGGCGCGTGGGTTTGGCGAGTTGGGAGCCTGGTGGTCGTAGAAGAGGTGCATATGCCCAGAGGGGAGCCGATCATAGAGGTTCATCTCTCAGGCCTCGCCGGTAGCCCGAGTCCACTCGTGGCCGGTCGCTGACCTCGTCATCACAGTGGTCGAGCCCGCGATCTCGTGTGGTCGTCAGCCCCGATCTCGGGACACCCAAGCTCCCGTGATTTCGAGGGGTCGGGTCCCCTGATCGTGGATTTCGCAGCCCCGCCCGAGCGTGATCGTCTGCGATCCGATCGGCAAGCGGGGAGCGCGCCTGATGTGGGATCCGCCGTCCTCACCGCGCCGACGAGCGACCGGGGCCCGAACTCCTGAACCGGCGCCTACGACGTGACGCGCTTGGCATCCGCGAAAGCCGCGAGGGTCGCACCGGGCGGTCCCGTCTAGGCACAGCGGAGCCGTGCCCCATCCTACGATCCCGTCCGGCGGGCGATCGCCGATGGTGGTGGGATCGCCCATCCGCGTGCTGCTCTCCCTGCAGGGGACCGGTTGCGCTCAGCGCCTCAACCGCGAGCGGGGACACCGCGACCGGGATGGGCAGCACGTGGCGGGCTTCGACCACCAGTCCTGCCGTCGTGCGCGATCCGGGGTCGCTGAGCGCTTGAAAGGGCTCAGGAAAGCTCGTCTACCAGCTCGCCGGGACGCACATCGAGGCCGCGAGCGATGCGCAGGATCGTCGTTAGGCGAGGCTCGCGCGATCCGCGCTCCAGCCGGCCAATAGCGGTCGGATGCACATCAGTCTTGTGCGCCAGGTCGTCTTGAGAGAGCCCGTGCTGTGCTCGAAGTTGGCGTAGGCGCTGGCCGAAGGCGATGCTCGCAGCGTTCGAGTCTTCATCGAGAAGCTTCACTTCCCCATGTTCGAGGCTGCATGCCAATCGGTCCAGAGCGCCTTGGTAGAGAGCGCTTTGGTCTGGTAGGATGCCCCGCATGGCGGCGCGTGGGACTCTGCATCCTGACCGTGCCCGCCTTCGATGGCATGGACGGTTCCCTGTAGCTCAAACCACGACGCGAAGCCGAAGGCAAGAAGCCACCCAGGCTGAGCGCCTATCCCGGTTGGGCGGTGGCGATCGCGAGGTTGGCCTTCTTGAATGCGATGAATCTCTCAAGTCATGAAGGAGCATCGGGATCGGCGAGACAGAGGCCATCGAGCTGTCCGTGGGACAGTGGTGTGCTCTACCTGTGCCGAGACGAGCGGCAGGCGGCGGCGGACATCCGGCGCCCGTGAGGGCCATGCTTCAGGGGATCCCCGCCCGCATCGCCGAGCGCTTATGGCCGCGCGAGCAGATCATGGAGTCCCTCGACGCGATCGGTGCTTTGCCCCGCTCCGCCGACGAGCGGGCGGATGACGAGGCGGGACACGTCACCGTCGCGCTCGGACGCTTTGATGCGCTGGTCGGGCACGGCCTGACACAGATTCTGAGCGAGGATCGAGACCTTCGGATTATCGGCGCCGATCTGGATGACGCCGCGCTTGAGCACGCCATCGCGCGGCAGCCGCCGCAGGTCGCCATTCTCGACGAGGCGAGCATAGTCAAGTCATCTGTCCTTGAGCGCCTAAGGACCGCCTGGCCGACGATCGGAATTGTCGTGCTGGCACACCACCCGACCGTCGCCTACGCGATGCGCCTGATGGCAAGTGGAGCCAGCTGCCTTGCCAAGGACGTCTCTGCTGCCGACATTCTCGCTGCCGTCCACATCGTGGCGGATGGCAGACGCGTGTTTGCGGATGTCGATGGTCATCTGGTTGAGCGAAGCCGCCCTACGACGGCGGTTTCCCTGACACCGCGTGAGGCGGAAGTGATGGAGTATCTCGCCAGGGGCCAATCTCATGGCGAAATCGCACACGCCCTGCATCTCGGCGTCGAGACCGTCCGCACGCACTCTGCCCACATTCGTGCCAAGCTCGGCGTTCGCAGCAAGCGTGAGTTGATCGGGTTGACGCTACCGCTCCAAGGAGAGACCAGAATCCAGTAGACAACACGGCAACTACAGGTCTACCCTCCGAACTCGGCCAAAGATCATCTGTTTCGGGGATAGGCAGGCTGATCAGGGCAAACTACCGTTGGCCGCAATCACTCTGTTTAGGGTGATTCAGTGCATCCTCCTCCCGATCAAGTCGCTGTGTCGGTGAATAAAGAGCTCGCCACGTTGCTCGCCTTCGAGTCCAAGCTCCTCGATGGCTTCGCGCACTCCCGGATAGTCCGGGTGGGCGTAGTCATCGAAGAGCACCCGCGCTCCTGGGCGCAGATACGGTCGCCACGCCCGCACCTCTGCGATCGTCTGCTCGCGCACGTGTGAGGAGTCGATGTACAGCAGATCGACCGACTGCTGGTCCCGAGGGCCAGTGGAGCCTGGTGCAACAACTCGCTCGATCCGCTCCTTAACGTCCGGCCCGACGAGCTCCAGATAACGTTTCGCCTCCTCGCGTTCGAGCACGTCGTAGGTGGCGACCCGGCGCCGACGGTCATCAAGCGCGAGCGTGATCGCTGTCCACGCGGTCGCCGTACCGAGCTCAACGACCCGGCTGCAGCCCCTTGTCAACTCGAGCAAGACTCGCATGTCTGCCGGCCGCGTGACCGAGGTCACGCTGAACAGATCATTTGTGCGCCACGCCAGGCGCCGAGCGCGCCAGTGAAACCAAAGCACGCGCGGCCGAAGCCCTCGCAGCCCCCACATCCAGTCCAGGTCTCGTCGCAGCCTTCCCAGCCATACTCGCGCAGGATCGTAGCTCATCGTGTTGGCGTCGAACTGCAAGCTGTTCGCCGAGTTGCAGGACTGGCGTGCAGCAGGGCAAGAAGTTCAGACCGCATTGCTCAGAAATGTTATCGGACAGCCCAAATGTCACGACAAAGTTATCCCCCGAACTCACCCAAAGATCACCTGTTTCGGGGGATGGACAAGCCCAATGGGGCCAACTACTGTCGGCCGCAATAAGGATCTTCACCAATCGTGACGTAGCGGTCTGTATGGCAGCTATTGAGTGCGCCGCTGTTTGCCCGCTTAGGAGAGATTGGTTCGGGTCCACGATAGGCAGCATAAATCGGCGATATGAGAGCTGGGAGGCAGGGATGTCACGTCACGGGCGGGATGCAGCAATTGCAACGGACCGGAGCGAGCAGAACCGTGGGGCCATTGCCGACATCGGGGCGAATTCGCGAGCTCGTCAATTCTCGGCTGTTCTAGCTCTGTCGTTCCTTACGGCCGTGGCTCTTCTCATGGCTGTCAACGTCGCTGCGTCTACGGCTATACCTCCGGGGACCTGGACGCAGACCTTTGGCGAAGAGTTCAACGGCTCCAGCGTGAACACCTCGATCTGGACGAAGGGGTGGCAAACGAGTGCAGAAATCTCTGGGCCGGTCTCCGGTCGATGCTTCTCCTCGGCATTCGGGTCGGAGAGCGAAGGCTCTCTCCATCTGGAAGTGCGAAACCAGAGCAGCACGTGCGGAGGAAAAGAACAGAAAGAAACTGGAGCGCTCGTGGAGTCCAATCCGGCCGACGGAGTGTCCGGGCATGCTGGGTTTGCGTACTCATACGGCTACGTTGAATGGCGGGTGTACCTACCCGGCGTCGCAGAAACCGGGTGTCCGGCCGGTGGATGCATCGCGAACTGGCCAGCGCTGTGGAGTTTCCCCGACGACAACACCGGGACCCCCGAGATCGACACGATGGAGGGCCTTGAAAATTGGGAAAACAATAAACTGGTTCAAAAGGGTGTTCCTTGCTTCCATTTCCATCCGTGGCCTGAATTTGGACAAAGTGAACACGTGTGCGCATCGGGCAACTACGTAGGTTGGCATACCTTTGGGTCCGACTGGGAGCCGGCTAGTGTGACGTATTACTACGATGGGACCAAGGTAGGAGAAATCCCTACGCCAAAAGGTAACCGGAGCACACCGCAGTATCTGATCATGAACGCGGCTGCCTCCTACTCACTAAATCCCAAGCTGTTCAATCACGCCATGCTGGTCGACTACGTGCGAGTGTATCAGCACCTTCCGATTGTGACGACGGGCGCAGCGACGGGGAAGCAGCCGCTGCAAGCAACGCTGAACGGAACCGTGAACCCGAACGGGACGGCGCTGAGCAACTGCCACTTCGACTACGGGACCTCTGCGTCCTACGGGTCCAGCGCGCCGTGCTCGGGGCCAGAATCCGGCGAGACCGCCACCGTGAGCTTCACACCAGGCACCACCTATCACTTCCGCATTGTTGCGACCAATGCGAGCGGGACCTCTTACGGCAATGACGAAACGGTCACCACACCTGGGCCGGTCGAAGCGGTCACTCATGCGGCTACGGATTTGCGCGAAATGCAGGCCACACTAAACGGCACTGTGAACCCGCGGGGTTACGACGCGAAGTATTACTTCCAATACGGGACAAGCACAAGCTACGGCTCATCGACGTCCGAAGGCGATGCTGGCGGCGGTACGAGCGCTGTACCAGGGAGCGCGACCATCACCACACTGCAACCCGGCATGACCTATCACTATCGCCTCATTGCGACCAGCGGAGGAGTCACGAGCTACGGTGCGGATAGTGTCTTCACAGCGCTGTCGGCGCCCTCGATGGCTGTTGACAAAGAAGGCAACCGTTGGGTCGCTGTTGAGGGCACCAACAACACGCTGGACGTCTACGAGGCGCTTCATTCCACGAACGAATGGCACGGGCCAGTGCAGATTGGTGGAGTAGGGTCGACGTACTCGGCTCCGTCGCTGGCGATTGAACTGGCGGATGGGCAACTAGTAGTTGTTGCTGAGGGTCCAAGCCATAGCATGTACTCGTACACAGGCTATGAGTCCACAGGGGAATGGCATGGGCCGGGACAGATTGGGGGCTCGGGGTCAACATATTCCGCGCCATCGGTTGCGATCGAACAAGCTACCGGCCAACGGATACTGCTAGCTGAGGGTCCGGGTAACACCATGTACTCGTACACAGGCTATGAGTCCCTCGGGGGGGAATGGCATGGGCCGGGACAGATTGGGGGCTCGGGGTCAACATATTCCGCGCCATCGGTTGCGATCGAACAGACCCACGGCGAACGATACCTCGCCGCGATAGGCGCGAACACCAGCTTGGTCACCTATACCGGTTATGAGTCCACAGCGGAATGGCACGGACCCGGACAGATCGGGACCGGGGCAGACTGAGCGTGATCCCTATGAGTAGCGATGTGCTGGCTGTGATCGCGAACATGCCGGTCATCGCCGAGCGAGCGTTGCCCGCAGAGCTGTATGAGCGGGTTCGCCGTGTTTACCGTGCGTCGGAGGGCACCCGTCCGCCGGCGCTCCTCAGCGCTGACCGACAGCGTCCTGGCGCAGGTGCCGCCCCGAAGGGTTGAAGCCGCTCACTCGTGGGGCGTCGCGGAAGCCGAGCCGACGCAGCACGGCAATCACGTCGGAACGGTTCGCCGCCGCACGGGCTCTCACACTGCAGGGGAGGTGACCCGCCTCGAGGTTCGGGGTGATCTTGGGGCGAGCCCGATCGGATCTGTTGGGGAGGGTGAGGCCAGACCGGTACGTACAGCGATCCAAACCATCCTCGGCAGACCTTACGCCTGATCCCCCGATCCTGAGAATGCGCCCGTTACACGCTCCCACCGTAGGCGGCGTCCAGCATCCGCGCATAGCGGTGCGGGGCGGAGCGCTGGTGGACGTTCAGCTTTCTCGCAAACGACTTCACCGGATCCAGCGGCTCGAAGTTATTCGAGCGCGAAGGCTCCCCCCAGATCATCCACAGGTGCACAGACGGGTAGCGCTTGGACGCCGCGAGCGCGAAGTCGGCGTAGTCCTGTGGGTTGGTGGGCGCCCAGTTCCACGGCTTGCCGCCGTTGGCCCATGGGGGCGCGCCGATGATCTGCAGGGCCACCTGCATGTGGTAGCGCTTGGCCTCGACAACGGCTTGGGTGACCTCCGCCGGCCAGGTGTAGGCGGGGTCGTGAGGGTTGCGCGGCTTGGTGGGGCGGCGTGGGGCGATCGACTGCCACGGCAGGCGATCCTCGTAGATCTTCACCCCGAGTTCCCGGTAGGTGGGGAACAGGGATGCGCCGTTGTGGACGGCCGGCCCCCACAT
>CAAGKR010068662.1_pt1 | contig 18110 bp, 16 predicted proteins | sample 2556971 | NCBI WGS metagenome assembly CAAGKR01 (sample SAMEA5207829, study PRJEB30636) | soil metagenome | biome: forest; feature: boreal; material: soil | place: USA | collected 2011-09 | depth 1 m | reverse complement strand
GCGAACCCATGCAACAGCGCGACGCAATCGGTTACATCCTCGACGGCATACGGTATAAGAGCACAGGATGCGGTTGCCGTGGCGGATACACCGCGCACGCCAACATTCCCGCGCGCTTCCGGCGCTACATCTACGACCCGCGTTATTGGTTTGAAGATGTGATAGGGCCGGATGGTGTGCGCCTATCTGTGCCGGTCTCTGTATCCGGCAAGGACGGGGAGCGCCCGTGTTGTGGCTTCACGTGGGTTTTCCCACCGACACTCGCCAACCCCAACGAGACCACGCGCAGCTCGCGCACTCACAAGAATCAGCAGCTTGGATTTGTCTAGCGAGAACTACTTTTTCGGGGCGTATGAACGGAAAAACCCAATGATGCTGACCCTCAGTTGAGCAAGGCTCCGAGAAGTCGGCAGACTGGACGAGAGAGCTTGCAGAGGCCACTTAATGCAAACGGGGCTTCAATTGAACTGAGTGTTGATACGCGAAGGCTGTAAACCCGAGCCGCGTTCGCACTCGTCTGGAACTCGGGAATAAGATGGTTACCAGATGACCGTCCGCAAAATCGTTCATATCGATATGGACGTGTTTTATGCGTCAGTGGAACAGCGGGACGACCCGCAGCTGCGCGGCAAGCCCGTCGTTGTCGCTTGGCGGGGCAACCGCTCTGTAATCTGTGCCGCTTCGTATGAAGCGAGACGTTTCGGGGTGCGCTCCGCCATGCCAGCAATTCGCGCCGAACGGCTGTGCCCCGGCGCTGTTTTCCTCCCTCCTGATTTCCCACGTTACCGGGCCGTCTCGCATCTTGTGCGCGAAATCTTTAAGCGTCACACCGATCTGGTCGAGCCGCTGTCTCTTGACGAGGCTTATCTCGATGTTACGGAGAACAAAACTGGCTTGCCGACCGCTACACGCGTGGCACGCGCCATTCGCGAACAAATCCGCGAGGAATTGCATTTGACCGCCTCGGCAGGCGTCGCGCCGAATAAGTTTCTCGCGAAGATCGCTTCGGACTGGCGAAAGCCGGATGGACTCTTCGTCATCCAGCCTGAAGAGGTGGACCTATTTCTAGAGTCGCTGTCCGTGGGGCGTCTCCCTGGAGTCGGTAAGGTGACCGAAGATAAACTGAAAAATCTTGAAATACAAACCGTGGCGGATTTGCGAAAGCTGGATTTACCGACACTCGAAGGCCGCTTCGGTCGCCACGGCGTGCGCCTCTACGAGTTGGCCCGCGGCGTCGACAACAGCGAAGTTATCCCAGACAGACCGACACAGTCGGTATCCGCCGAAGACACTTTCGAGCGCGATGTACCGTTGACCGAGACCGAGCCAATGATCCGTCGTCTCGCGGAAAAGACCTGGACTGCTTCGCGCCAGGAAGTGCGTATTGCCCGCACTGTGGTCCTCAAACTGAAAACCAGCGAGTTCAAGATTCTCACACGCAGCCATACGCCCGCTTCTCCTCCCTCTTCTTGTGAGGAATTGACCAACATCGCCCTGTCGCTACGGCAGCGTATAGAGCTGAGTCCAAAGCAACGCTTTCGCCTAGTCGGCGTTGGGCTTAGCAACTTTTGCGATCCCGATGAGGCATCTGCTCAGCCGGCTCTTTTCGAGTAGCCGGACTGCCCTGCTTGTTGCGCACTCCTGCGGGAATCCGCAGGCTCAGCTAGAGGTTTGACCAGCGATCAAGAATGCCTAATTGCGGGGCCTATCGGAGTGACGCAGTGTTTCCAGAGCCGTCGTCAGTTTCTGAAATTCAGCTCTCGGATTTCGGAACCAGTCCGTCGACCAAATCCGATAAATACTCCACTTCAACCTTTCCAGAACCTCTTGCCGAAGCCGATCACGGTCCCGCACCGAGCGAGCCGAATGGTACATGGCACCGTCGCACTCGATACCCAGAATAAAAGCACCGCTGCGTTCAGGGTGGCGGACAGCTAGATCGATGAAGTAACCCGCAACACCGAGTTGCGGCACGACTTCGTAGCCTGATTCTTGCAGCATTCCCATGACCCAGCGTTCGAACTCGCTGTCAGGCTCCCTTCCGGTCAGTTTGCCAGCGTCCAAGTGGCCGCTCTGGGCATAGGCAAGATAGTTTTTCAAAGCCTTCACGCCCCAGCGTGTTGACTCTTCCACCCGCAGATCGTTTGCTCGCATCGACGTGAACAGACAGACCTGCTGCTTGGCGCGTGTGAACAGCACGTTCAGGCGCCGGTGCCCGTGTGCGCCATTGATCGGTCCCAGACGCTGAAAGAAATTGCCCGCCGCGTCCTTACCATAGACCGTGGAGATAAAAATCACATCACGCTCGTCCCCTTGCACATTTTCGAGGTTCTTCACAAAGACGGATTCCAGGGAATTTTCCCACCGCACTCGATAACTCTCCGCTTCAACGTCAGTCGCGAACAGTTCATCCATCATCTTTTGAATCAGTTCCTGCTGCGGCTTGTTCATTGCCACAATTCCCAAGGACCCTTTGGGGAACAGCTTCATGAATGTTTGCGCCGCCTCGGTGACCGCTTCCGCTTCCAATCGGTTCAATCCTGCTTCGTAGATTCCATCAACTTGCACGAGCCGGACACCGTAATCAGGATCTTCCCCCTTGGGCGACGGGAATACGATCAACGTGTCGTCGTAGAACTCGCGATTGGAGAACGCAATCAAATTCTCGTGTTGCGACCGATAGTGCCAGCGTAACTGGCGAACCGGCTGGTATGATCCGCGGGCCAAATCCAAAACGGATTCTTGCGACGCGAGATCGTGAATGTCCGCTTCTTCGGAATTGTCATCCACAGCATCGTCGCGGTCGACCTTCTCAAAAAATGATGTCGGCGGAAGCTGCTTCGGATCTCCCACAACGACAAGTTGTTTACCGCGAGCAATGGCTCCCAGAGCGTCTTCGGGCCTTATTTGTGAAGCTTCATCCATCACTACTAAATCAAACCGTATCCCCTCTGGGTCGAGAAACTGTGCGACGGACATGGGGCTCATCATGAAGCATGGCTTAAGAGCCTGCGCAGCATGGCCGGCTCTCTTAAACAGATCACGTAGCGCCACATGTCTCCGCTGCAATCCAATCTGGCGTCGAACAAGCGCTAACTCGGTAATCTCCGACGCGCGCCCGCGATTGTTGCCCTGTGGCACGGCCACGTCCATCAGCTTGCGCGCAATCTCCAGCCGGCGGAGGTCCATGACTTTCCGGTCCAGTTGCTGGTAGCGCTTTCGCAGTTGCTCGTGTGTCACACCCGAGTGCGACCGAAGTCGCGAGTCTGTGGACAGGGTTGTCTCCGCGCAGGATCGAAAGAAAATGAAATCGTAAGCATCCCCGAGCTGCGCGTACGGGAGAGTAGCGCCCTCCAAGTGTTTCAGTATCGGCTCCAAGGCACTCGATTTCGCCTTCCCCTCAATTCTCAGAAAATCCAGATACGGCTGAAGTGCGTTCGGATGCGCGAGTGCGTGACCGATACGATTTCTCAGGTTCTCGATGGGTGTGTCGTCAAGGTCGTCATATCCAGCCCAGGCGTGCTCGTTCAGCCGGCCAAGTTCCTTCACCGTGCGCTTGTGATTCGCAGTCGCATTCAGCGCTTCCGTCACGGCATTCGCGAAACGCGCTCTCGCCCGCGGCGACGATCCCGAAGAGGTCATCCAGCAGATTGCCCAACACCGGACGGGCGACAAAAGTGATCCCCAGTACTACGCACGGCTTACCGTTGCAAAGGCCCAAGCTGACCTGCACCGCGGAACCGCTACCGTGGGAACAAACGACTCAGAACAAATCGAAGACCATCAACCGAATGAAGATCAGAGGGAAGTACCATGACTCGTGCTGCGCTTGTTGACACCGACCAACAGATTTCGAAACCCCAAGCCGAATATCCGTTAACAGTCCGAGAAGCAGCCAAATATCTTGGCGTCAGCCCCCAAACTGTATATCTTTGGGTCGAGCGAAAGCAGATTCCCCATCTCCGCGTAATGGGTCGCAACATCCGGTTCCTCAAATCGGATCTCGAAACATTCCGCGCTTCCTTCAAACAGGAGATGGAGAATGCCTAGAGCACGCAAGTACGACGGAGTAGTTTATCGGCGCGCTGGTACGGGAATCTGGTGGATTCGCTATCGGGATCGCAAGGGCATTGCCCGAAGAGAATCCAGCCTGACCGCTGATTGGCAGGAAGCAAATAAGAGGCTCAGAGAAAGGCTTCAGGCGAGAGATGACAATCTCCTTGAAGTCGTACGAAAGGGCGAAACCTTGGCTTACGGGCAATGGGCGGATTTCTTCTTGGAGAACTATTCCAGGCCACCCATGCGCGCAGAGAAAACGCACGAAGCGAACGAGCGGTGCTCAAAACACCTCAAGGCTGCGTTTGGTACAAGCAGATTGGTGGACATCACCGCGGATTCGATCGACCTTTATCTTCGCGAACGTCTTCGACAGCGAGTCCGTGTCAAGGTCAAGCTCGGTTACAAACTACTAGGAGCAATCAAGTCCACCACGATACATCAGGAGTTCAGAGTTCTCCGGCGTATCCTCAATGTGGCGGTCCGCAAGAAGCTCCTAGCAGCGAATCCGTGTTCGGGTGTTGAGTTCCCTGTCGCCGTGAAAGGATTGTTCAGACCCCACTACGTCGCATGGTCTGAACAGCAACGAATCGAATCCCACGGTCCGCAGTATTTGCGGAACGTCATTCGAATCATCACGGAGACCGGGTTGCGCATCTACAAGGAACTGACTCCCATGAGGAAGGACCAAGTGGATCTGCAAAATGCCGTGGTCTGGATACCGGATTCGAAGACTCCGAACGGTATCGCCGAAGTTCCTCTCACCTCGCTCGCCATTGAAGCATTCAAAAGTCAGATGGCGATATCGGGTGAAGGGCCGTTTCTGTTTCCGAGCAATCGGATTCCGAACGGGCACCAGACGACGTTCAAAACTGTTTGGCGAAAAACTCTTCGACGAGCAAAGATTCCCTACTTTCGGATTTACGACCTTCGCTCCACGTATGCCACGAGGCTGAGTGCCGGAGGCGTAGCCGATGAGTGGGTAACTCAGATGCTTCGCCAGAGCGATGCGCAAGTCTTCAAGAAGTATTCCCAAATGAAGTTGCAGATGAAGCGCGAAGCCCTGGAAAAGCTCAACCGTCGAGCCAACGAAATAGCAACGGTTCCGCCTGAAGTTCTGATGGCGGCTCCAACGTGCACAGTTATGCCGCAATAACCGCATTCGTGCACAGTTCGTGCACAGTTGGAACCAAAACTGAGAGATTGGGGCAGGGATGAAGTTAGTAAGTGCTTTGCAATCAGAGAAAAAGTTGGTGGACGTGACCGGGATCGAACCGGCGACCCCCTGCTTGCAAAGTATCGTTAGAAACACTATGTGGTTGATTCTTCTAGCCTTTACCTATGTCGTGTAGCACGGTTTTAGGGGGTGTTTGGAGCTTATTGTTCCCATTTTGTTCCCAAATTTTGAGGTGACCCCCTTAGAGTTTTGCGCCTAAGTTGCGCCCGCTTTTCCGCGCAGCCTTGAACCGAGTGAATTCGACTCTCTTCCTTGGAATGCCCCAACCTCGTATTAGTTTCCTCTAGGCCTTCGGTGCCTTCTGCTCGATCTGCCGGATGTAAAGGAACAACCCGACCACCGAGATCAAGATGAATACCAGCGCAAATCCCAAACCCCGTCGCCGATAGTCGCGTTCCGCAAGCGCATTCTTACCGGCCTGCAAGTTTTTCGCGGCAAGTTTCAGGCCCTCCTGAATATCTTGATTCACAAGATCCTTCCGGAAACTGTGGATCGTCACGCGCGCCTTGGTTAGTGCATCCCGTGCCTGATCTTCGTCCAGCCGGGCCTGGCTCACCTCCATGCCGGAAGATTCGGCGACACCCAGCACGTCGTGCGCTTTCTTGATGGCATCGTCCAATTGCGTCAAACCCCTCAACATTTCCGCTCTTGCTTGATCGCACGTATCTCCAGGCGTGTGGCACTGCATGCATGTAGCCTGGGGTCCCGTACCCAGCTTCGCGTCCGTGGGATGACTTATCCCGTGATTGCTGTGGCACACAACGCATCCCGGAAGGCCGGCAGATTGAAAGGCGGCCTTGTGCGAACTTTTGTCGTACATCTGATCTTGGAAGACATGGCACTTCGAACAGACGTTCTGCACCGAGTCCACGCCCGGGGGTGCCGCGCCGTGGTTTCCATGGCAGGTCGTACACGTCGGCGCACTGAGGTCACCGCGGACGACCAGCGCGTCATGGTGCACGCTGGTGCCGTACTGCGCGAACTGATCTGTGGGGATCGAGTAGCCCTTCATGTAGGAAGCGTCGGCATGGCAGCGAGAACACGTTTCGGCGATGTTGAGCGGGTGGATCTTCGAGTTCGTATCGCTGGCGGGGCGCAAGCCGTGCACGCCATGGCAATCAACGCAAACCGCGACTTTCGTGTCGCCCTTTGCGAAAAGCTTTCCGTGCACACTGGTTTTGTATTGGCTCAGCTGATCGGTCCGCAAGGAAGGGTTGTACTTGCGAATAAAGGCCGCGTCGGAGTGGCAATTCCCGCAGAGAGCAGGAATTTGACTCCGCAGGATCTTGCCGCGAAACCCGGCCGCCTTGCTCATGGCGTCCATATCAGCTTTCGTGGGATCACCACCATGACAGCTCGCGCACGTCAGACCTTTCTGGAAATGAATGTCGCTGGAGAATTGCTGTTCGGTGACCTGGAGCGGAGGATCGAGCGCCCCGTGGCAATCGAGGCAGGTGTTCTGCACCTGGGCGGAAACCATGCCCACAGGTGCAAACACCACGAGCAGAAGGAACAACGCTCGCGAAAGTCCGTTATTTCGCCATGTACCCATAAATCGTCATCGCGAGGATATAGCTCAGCGCGAACACTCCTGCACCCATGATGAGCTTCCGGCCACGTCCACGGCCCGCTTGATCGAAGAAAGGAAGCAGCATCCAGAGAAATCCCGCAACGCCAAATACCAGGATGCCCACGACTTCGCCGTCCATGAACCACACTTTTGCGGGAATTTTCTTGAGAGTCTGGAACATAAACATGAAATACCACTCCGGCCGGATGCCCGCCGGCGCAGAGGCAAACGGATCCGCTTTCGTCCCCAGTTCCCAAGGCAATATTGCTGCCAGCGCTCCCAAGACTCCGAGAGCGATGTACCAGGCCATAAGCTCGCGCAGAATAAAATTGGGGAAGAACTTCATCTGGCGCGCTTCGCCGGGAGAGGCGTTCCAGCGGGCTTCCACACCTGGTGTGACGCTCATGCCGAAATACTGAACCAGCGCGAGATGGACGAGCACGAGAAGCGTCGTCAACAAGGGCAAGACCGCAACGTGAAATCCGAAGAAGCGGGTTAGCGTCGCACCGGTCACTTCTTCGCCGCCGCGCAGGAAAACCATGAGGCTGTGACCGATGAGCGGCACCTGACCGGCGATCTCTGTCCCGACTTTAGTAGCGAAAAATGCCAGGGTATTCCACGGGAGCAGGTAACCACTGAAACCGAATCCCATCGCCAGGAACAGCAACAACATCCCGCTGAGCCAGGTCAGCTCTCGAGGCTTGCGGTAAGCGCGCAAGAAAACCACGCTGAACATATGGGCGAAGGCGGTGAGAATCATCAAGTTTGCCGCCCATGAATGGATGGATCGAATCAGCCAACCGAACTGCACCCGGGTCATAATGTACTGCACGCTTTCGAACGCTTCATTGGCTCCGGGCCGGTAATAGAGCAGCAACAAAATTCCTGTGCCCACCTGGATCATGAACAAGAAAAGAGTGATTCCGCCGAGGAAATACCAATAGGAGAGCTTGTGGATGGGAACGGTCTTCTTCTTCAACGGCCCGATGAGCTCCGCCCAGTGAAAGCGCTCATCCAACCAATCCTGTACGCCGGTGAATAAGCTCACCTCAAGCCTCCCGCTTGCGGCTGACGACGATTTCGTCCCCGCGCACGTGAACTTGGAAAACTTCCAGTGGACGGGGAGGAGGGCCAGAGATATTGCGTCCGTTGAGATCGTACAAACCGTTGTGGCAGGCGCACCAGACCTGGTGGAGGTCGTTACGATACTGAACGGTGCAGCTCAAATGCGTGCAGACAGCCGACAAGGCGCGATATTCTCCCTCGGCGGTCATCAGCAATAGGGCGGGGCGGGTTCCAAATCTAAAGACCTTGGAGCCGTTGGGCCTCAAGTCTCCGACCTTCGATGCCACAACTTCATCACCGCCAAGGTCCGCCACAGGCGGCGGAATCAGGTAGCGCAACACCGGGTACACAAACGACACGACGGAGGCAAACAGCCCGCCTCCCAATAACACCTCGACGATGCGCCGCCGTGGCGGCTTGACTGGAGTTGGAACCTGGCTCTCCACCGTGCTCCTCATACTTTCTTTTGAAGGTCGACGGGCCCACTTTAGTGCTTCTTAGCGAACTCCCGGATGTAAGTCACCAATTGCGCGATCTGCTCCTTCGACAGTTTCCCGTCGTAGGCGGGCATCTTGTTCTTTCCTTTAGTCACAACTTCAGTCAGTTGAGCATCCGACTGGCCCTGCACTTCCGTCGAGCCGAGGTTGCGGGCACTGAGTTTCTTCCCCATGGGGACTTCGCCTTTGCCGTCAGGTCCATGACACATGGCACACTTCGCCTTGAATAGCGTTTCTCCGGCGCTCTGAGCTAGAGAAGATCCTGCACAAACCGCAAGTAAACCCACTGCAAGCAGACTGAGTAGCAACATTCGGATTAGACTCTGTCTCATCGATCGAACCTCCGTGAATTTGTTTCTCAAGAAATCCAGATAGACTGCACGCGACCGAACCTCAAAACGAATACCGAAGGGCGAGAGTTACGTTATTTCCATTGAAGTCTTGGCTGCCGATTGGAGCCAGACCTGCCGGATTTGTGAGCGATCTTGGGTTGTAACCATAGTAGGTCCACGTTGTTTTGTATGTAAGTCCCTTTGCCAAGTCAAACGCGAATCCCGCGTAGGGCTTCTGATACGCGTATTGCAGAGGGCCAACGGGAGCGTTGGGGTTCAAGAACAGCGTGTTTCCGTTCGCAAACGAACCCGAATATCCAGCTCTTAGTGTTAACCGCTTGATGGGCTTCCAGAGCACGTCGGCGTATGCGAAATGTGTTTTGCTGCTGTAGGTCGCCGTACCACCAAAGGCGGTGACGTCTCCGCCTTGGAGTTCTGCGGGTACTGGGCACGGGGTCGTAATTGTCCCTGAGGGCAGAAGTCCAGGAGCCACCGGAAATGTAACGCCCGAACCATAGGCCCAGCACTCAAGCATCTGAAAATAGATGTCGCTATAGGTGTAACCCAAGTCGAATGAGAATCGCTCGTTGGGTGTAAGCACAGCGGTAAAGCTGTAACCACGATCATGCTCGGTAGCATTCACCAATGCCATATTATTGCGGTGCTCTAGAATGTCGAAGGAAGCATCGAGACTGAGCCAACTGGCGGGAGCATAGGAGGCTTGAAATCTGTAGCGTTCGCGCTTGCGTGGGTCTATGCGCGCATAGGCCGCATCTGCCCAGAACAGATCGACGTCAAGGCTGAGCCGGAGCGCGTTGGTCGGCCGCGCCCATAGCCCGGCCAACATCGAATGGCTCGCGATGTTGGCGGCCACTACATGCGAGTCATCGCCCACAAAGCCGGAGAAGACAAGCGATCCGTCCGGTTGAAGCGTGCAGGCGGTCGGATCCGCGCAATCACCGCGCGCCGCCCCCGTGGATCCTCCCGGAAAGAATACCTCGTTCGCCAGATTGAGGCCGTCCTGACTCGTAACTTTGCGGGTTCCGTAGCGATAACCGAGCCGTGCGCCAAACCGGTTTGAGAAGTCGTACTCCAATTGGAATGTATTGGCCTTGGTACTCTGCGCCAGATACCGAATCCACGTGCCGTTTAATAGGTCGGGGCCTGAGGTGTCGTTATGTTGCGGGCAAGTCGGGGCGGTGAAGGGCGGCGGGCAGTCCGTCGCATCGAAGCGGCCCGGGGGTTGCCCCAGGGTGGGCCCGCCGGTGGTCGGGTCTAGAGGGGCCTGTGCAAAGAGACTGACCGTGGTGAGATTCCAAAAACCTGGAATCTGAAAATGGTCATAGGTAAACGAATCCACGGCACGAAACTTGGACGTGACGCTCCAGGTCGCGGCCCAGTCGGCATTCGCTATCACGCGCTTCGCATGAGTAGGTCCCGTCGCCTTTGTTCCCACCTGATTTGAACTCACATTGCTGCCAGTGAAGATTTCATTCAAATCGCTGGAGTTTTGTACTCCGGAACTATAGGCGGCCCGTCCGGACATCGAAACGTTCTTGATCGATGCAGATTGAAAACTGAACTGCTCGGTTGGAAGAGAACCGCGAGGGCGCCCAGTTCGCGTGAGGGTCAGGAAGCCATTGCAACTGGTGTCGGCGGTCGGCGGGGTCGTTCCCGCATTCGCGACCGGCGAAGGGCACGGCGCAGGGTTCACACCGCTGACTATGTCGAAAACAACACCCAAGTCAACCGGCACTCCGTTCGGTAACTGAAAATTGAGATTCCGATCCTCGTAGGACGTATCCTGCTTGAAGTATTGAAGAAACTGGTCGTAGTGGAGGCTCGTTTTCCGCAGAATCTGGAAGTCCACGCCAAAGTGGTACGCATTCAGAGTGGTTTTCCAGTTCTGGAATAATTGTGTTTGCGTTCCATATCCCGTTGGCGGGTCGAGAAGGGTAGCTCCGCCAAATGTCGAGTAGGAAGGACCTTCCTGGATGTTGCGCGTGTAGCCGAGCCGAAACTTTACACGGGATTGTGGCAGCAGCGTCAGATCAAAATCGCTCATCCGCCGCACAAGATACAGCGCATGCAACGAGTTCGTGGTCGGCAGAGTGGGCGTGGAAGAGGCAGGGTTCAGGGGATTCACAAAAAGATTGTAGTTCCACGGATACTTGTCGCGGCGGAAACTGCCTCGGAAGTCGTACCACTTGTTCTTGCCCATGCGCAGCCGGGTGATGTCGTTCGGATCTCCTCCGTACCCGAAGCTATACAGAGACAGGGTGTCGAAAAGGGAGCCAGCGTGGTTCAGTGAGCGCAAATCCAGGGACTGCTCGAACAGGCGCACACCGCTGTTGAGATTGACAAAAGTATTGTAGTTCGCCAGATTGCCGCTCATGTCGGTGTTTCTATATCCGAATTCGATGCTTTGGTGGATGTTGTAGTTTCCAGAGTTCACCCCTTCGTTGGATTGGGGCGTACTTTGGGGTGCGGCGGAAGCCGCGAAACTGAGCGACAGCGCGGCGATAAACAGACCAGTCTGGAGTGAGCGCGGTAGTCTCATATCCTGCTCCAAGAAGATTCGTGATCCTGCGGAGAGCAAATCAGACCCATCGCTCTCGAATTCCTTGCGCATTGGTTGAACATTTTCATCTCTCCGTCCACTCTTACTTCAGGAAATGGCGGTCAAAATTCGAGCCGTGGATCGCCACGTGGCAGATTGTGCAGGCCTGATATTGCGCTGCCTGGTTATGGAAATCCGGTGTCCCTGAAGCGTTGCTGAAGGTGGAGCCGGTGTGGCACTTCAGGCAGAACACATTAAGATTGCTGGTCTTGAGCAAGTGCGGATTCGGCGAGCCGTGCGGCGAATGGCACGATTCGCAGCCTTCTGTCTTGACCGGTTGATGTTCGAAAACGAAGGGTCCCTGCTTGTCGGCGTGGCAGGTAAAGCAAACCGTATCCCGCGCCGCCGCCGACCGAAGCTGCTTCCCGATGAAACCTCCATGTGGGTTATGGCAGTCCGCGCACTGAACCAGTCCTTCCTCGACCCGGTGGTGGAAGGGCATGTTGAACTGCGCTTTCATCTTCAGATGGCAGGTGTAGCAGAGTTCCGGCTGGGCCTTGGTCAACAGGAATTGCTTAGTCGTGGCGTGGTGGGATGAATGGCAGCTCAGGCAGCTCAGGTTGTTTTCGCTATGCGCCGAGCGCGAAAAGTTCGCGTGATCCTTACCTGAAGCGTGACATTCCAGGCAGCGCTCGTTTACCGCCTTCGCCGAGGCGCTTTTGAAGCTAAAGATCTTCGTCTTGTCCCCACCACCCTCGACGTGGTCCTGGCCCGCACCATGACAAGCTTCGCATCCTTGCTTGGAAGGTCCGCCACGCTTGTCCAGCATGGTTTTCCAGTGCGGGGATTTATCAAAGTTGTTGTAGATATCTTCGTGGCAAGTCTTACAGACCTCGGGACCGGCATACTTCGCCGCGGTGCTCCCAAGAGCAGTTTGCTCTTGCCCATGCGCAAAGCCTGAGAAGAGACCAAGAACTAATAAAGTGAATGACGATATCTTGAGTGGTAGAAGCTTCATAGGTGGCCGCCCCGTGGCAACAGTGAATCGAACTTCATCCGCGACTCCTTTTCTAAGCTGCACTCTTCGAAGGTGCCGGTTTTCGGTGCTGAGGTGTTGATACAATCCTGCGCGCACGGCTCGGACCCGTTGGTTCACATCCGCATACTTTGGCGAGGTCTGCCACCGTGATATGTGCGAATTCCTTTTGGCAACGAGCCGTGGCCTGCTCCAGTGCCTTCAACAAACCATCTCGTTTATGCGCGGGAGGCCCCTGCGTGTGATGAACGAAGAAATCAGCTACATCGGTGACGCGAATGCGGTTCGGTGGCGTGACGAGCCAAAAACCACCTTTGGTCCCGCGCCGGGATTCAACAAATCCTGCCCAGGTCATCAACTGAAGGATCTTGGGAGTTTGCGCAGGTGGGAGCCCGGCCGCAGCGGCGATCTCGTGAGCTTGAAGCGGTCCAGCGGCATTCGCCAGGCAGCATAGTGCCTTGAGGGATTCATAGAGCCGTGGTGGAAGACCAGCGCAGAGCATGATTCTCTTCTTTCGGACCCGATTGTCCGAAATCATCGTACACATGGTCAGTGATACATGGCACTACTGCATGTAACGGTCGTCACACGTTGGTCGATGGTGAGTAAAGAGCTGACGAATGCCGCTGGACCGCTAGTTCATTTTGAAGCCTGGTTGTGTTGTTCCACCGTTTCACTCGGTAGCCGTCCCGGATTGGGACATGTGACCCTCGTCACTGAAGACGGTGAGCCTTGTCACCGTACCACTCCCGATATCCAGGAATACTGTCGGCTGGCAATGGCACCGTCAGCAGAGAGGTGCATTGCTTTTTCACCCCCGCCACCCAGCGGCGTGACGGCAACACCCAGGAGAGTATGCCCATGAAAGTATTAGGTAGTTTTGCCCTGTCAGTCGCTCTAGTCGCTCTGGCAGGGTGCGGCAGTGGAACCTCCTCAGTCATCAATCCGCCGCCGCCGGGAACTGCTCAGGTCAGCGTATCTCTCCATGACATGCCGCCCACGGGTGTCACGCTTTTGTCCTTCCAAGCGACCGTCACCGGAATCTCCATGCAGCCGGGCAATGTTTCGCTCTTGAATTCGCCCATGAGCCTAGAAATGTCACAACTCCAGGCCATGTCCGCCTATATGGGGACAATGTCCGTTCCCGCTGGTAGCTACACGGGGATGAGCGTCACGCTCGCGAATTCACGAATGACGTTTCTAAATAACACTGGTGGGACAATGGGTGGAATGATGGGCGGGGGCAGTTGTGCCAACGGTCAAATCTGTCAGCTCACCCCTGCGATGATGGCATCCAGCGTCAACATTACAAGCTCACCCTTCCCGCTCACCGTGCAGGCGAACACACCATTCAACCTGCAGATGGACTTTGATCTGATGGACTCCATGCAGTCCAACATGAGCATGAACCCGGTCATGACTTCCATGATGCAACTGGCCGGTCCCGGTTCGAACATGCTCGACGAGATGGACGATATGATCGGCCAGGTTACTTCTGTGGATGCCCCCAACAATCAGTTCAAAATGTCATTCGTGCAAGGCATGCCTTCGATGACCATCACCGTTGACGCCAATACGACATTCGAAGACTTTGACAGCATCGGAAAGACGAACAACTTCTCGGGGCTCTCCCAGGGGCAGATTGTTCTTGCCAAAATGCAGTTGATGGCCAGTGGAACACTGCACGCCGCCAAAGTTCGTCTTGAGAGCAACAACCCGCAGGTGATGGACGGAATGATCGTCGCGATCAACAGCTCAACGCAGTTTGATATGGTCATCATGAACGAAGCACCGGCCTTCCAGGGCGCCAGTATCGGGGACGTCATGCGCATGAATCTCCAAGCTGGCACGATGTTCGATATCGATGATATGGATATGCCCGTGAGCGGCATGAGTTTCGCGGGTGCCTCGGACATGATGGTCGGCCAAATGGTCCAGATCGAACCCACATCCGCTCTTGTCCCCGGAACGCCACCTCAGCTCAACACCAATCACCTCCGGCTGATGAAGACTTGGATGACCGCCAAAGTTGCTTCGAAAATCGATGCTGCTACATTCACCGTGAACAACCTTCCCGGTATTTTTGGAACCGCCGGCGTCTCGAGCATGAAGATCAGCACTTCGCTTCAGACAGATTTCGAAAATGTCTCCGGTGTATCAGCCCTGAACGTAGGCGACTCCGTCTCGGTCCGCGGCCCGATGTTTATGGCGAGTGGTACACCGACAATGCTTGCAAGCAAGGTCCAGAAGCGTTAGCTCTGCTGGCGCCGGTCAGGCACCAGACGGTTGGCGGACGCAGACTCCGGCGGCGCCTCGCGCCGCAATTTCAACCTACGCAAGAGTTGGGCGTTCATCGCGACGATGATCGTAGACATGCTCATGGCGACCGCCCCGACGCTCATGGGGAGATCCAGTCTCCAGTGGATAAAGACCCCGGCTGCTACCGGTATAGCAATCAGGTTGTAAGCCGTCGCCCAAATGAGATTTTGAATCATTTTTCTGTATGTGGCCCGCGACAGCTCGATCGCACCCACAACGTCGCGTGGATCGCTACGCACGAGTACGATTCCAGCGGACTCAATCGCCACATCGGTTCCCGCCCCGATGGCGATTCCCACATTTGCGGTTGCCAGAGCGGGTGCGTCGTTGACGCCGTCGCCAACCATCGCTACACGCTTGCCGCCTGTCTGAAACTTCTTCACTGCCGCTGCCTTGTCAGCGGGGAGAACCTCGGCAGCGACCTCATCGATTCCGATACGTCGGGCGACCGAATCGGCAACCGTCTTCGAATCCCCGGTGATCATCGCGACCCGGATACCAAGTCGATGAAGTTCGGTGACCGCTTCGCTAGATTCGGGCCGAATCTCATCTTCCACGGCGAAAGCTCCGAGCAGTCGGCTTTGAGCGACGGCATAGAGAACCGTCTTCCCATCGGATGCCCATGCGGTTGTCAGTTTTTCAACTTCTGGCGGCACCGTTACCTTCGCCTCGGTCAACAAACGCGGTCCGCCGATTTCGACACTCTTGCCTTCCACGACCGCCTTCGCTCCTCGGCCAGGCAGCGACTCGAAATTCGTGGCTGACAATTGGGCTACGCTTCGGCGCTTGGCTTCGGCGACGATGGCTTTAGCGAGTGGGTGTTCGGAGTTGGATTCAACAGCGGCAGCACGCGCCATCAAATCGTCTTCGGTAGTGCCAGGTGTAGCCGCGACTTCCGAGACTGCAGGAGCTCCGCGCGTCAAGGTTCCGGTCTTATCGAAAATGACCAGATCCAAATTGCGCGCACGTTCGAGTGCGAGTCTGTCCTTAACAAGGAGCCCGTTTTGAGCCCCCAGTGATGTCGAGATTGCGATTACGAGCGGAATCGCCAGTCCAAGAGCATGTGGGCAAGCAATGATGAGAACCGTCGCCGTTCTAATCAGGGCATGTTCTTTGTCGCCTGAAAACCACCAGTAGGTGAAAGTAATCGCGCCAGACACGACTGCCACGTAAAAAAGGATCGCGGCTGCACGGTCGGCAAGAGCTTGCGTGCGAGAGCCGGAAGCCTGCGCAGTGGCGACGAGCCGCATGATTCCGGAGAGAGCGGTCTGGTCCCCGATTGCCGTAATGCTCACGCGAAGGCTTCCGCCACTGGCAACTGTTCCCGCAATAACTTTGCCCCCTACCGCCTTCGGTACCGTTTTGGACTCGCCGGTGATCATGGACTCGTCAACATCGGCAGCGCCCTCGACGACAGTGCCATCTGCCGGAACACGTGCTCCGGGCCGGACAAGAACGACGTCGCCAACGCGCAACTCAGAGAGCGGAACAGACTGAGTTTCTGCGCCCTTTACGCGTTCAGCGGTGTCCGGAAGTAGAGCGGCGAGTGCATTGAGCGCGCCACGAGCCTGGGAAATGGCTCGCATTTCCAGCCAGTGGCCGAGGACCATGATTGTGATCAGAGACGCGAGTTCCCACCAAACGTCAATCTCGAAGAGGCCGAAGGTCGCCGCGAGCGAAGTTCCAAAAGCGACTACGATCGCCAAGCTGATGAGTGTCATCATGCCCGGCTTGTGATCGGCAAGTTCGCCCCATGCCCCGCGGATGAAGACTAGGCCGCCATAAACGAAGACGACCGTTCCGAGGATGGCGGGAATAAACTTCGAGCCAGGGAAGGAAGGTGCCGTGTACCCAAGCCAGTGTTGGACGTCGGTTGACCAAAATACGACGGGAATTGTGAGGGCAAAACTCAGCCAGAATTTGTCGCGAAACATGGCAACGGAGTGCCCGGCGTGACGGTCGTGGCTCCCGTGAGTGTCTGACATTTTGTGGGCAGCATGTGGGTCTGAGGGCTTTCCGTGGTCTTTGTGTGTCATATGGTCCATTTTGAAGTCCGATCTCCCAGAATGGCAGTTCCTTTTTTCCATGAGCCCAGTGACTGGTTCACAGTAGGACGAAGAGTGAATTCCAGTCCAGAGGGTATTAGTTCCTGTGGGTGCATCACAAATCAATCTTTCACGCGAGCGCGGTTTTGAAAGCTCGCTTAGGGCCGCTGAAGGGTTTTGGCCACGACGCCGAAGCGCACCTCATTCGCCATAAGCTTGTCCCCCATTCTTGCGGCATGAATTACCACCCGGTCGCCCACCTTGAGGTCCTTCATCGAAGCGGCGGCACCACTTTTTTCGTACTTTGTTTCGGCCATGGTGTAGACGGTGACGGGGTCTTTGGCTTTTGTTTGCACCGTAATAGAACTGTCCGTCATGGCGGTCACCTTCCCCATGACGTGTTGCTCTTTGCCGTGGGCAAACGCAGCCCCTGTAGCGAGCACAACCATTGCGGCTAATAGAACCATTCGTTGCATTTTTGCTCTCCTCTTTTAGTGATGCATCTTCTTATTCGTCTCTGGTGCTTTACCTTCATTGAGAAAACGCTGTTCGTCCTTTTCCTCTAAGCGTTCCGCGGCACTCTTCGGGTTGAACGGTTCCATCTCTTTCATTTCTTGCGGAGTCATCTGAGGCAGGTGCCGGATAAAGAGAACCAGCTCCCAACTATCATCGTCCTTGCCGGGGCCGCCCCAGGCGGGCATTCCCGTGAGACGGATTCCGTTGTGGATGATGTAATAAATCTGCCCGTCCGTGAGGTTCTGTGTCTCGGATTGGCGCAAATCCGGTGTCTTCGGATAGAGGTTTTGTCCGATCTCCGTTTTCCCGCTTCCGTCATTGCCGTGGCAGGTGGCGCAATGGTCGGCGAAGTGGGCGCGCGCCTCGCTGAGAACTTCAGCTGTCGGCGCAAACGGATTCTTGGCATCCCGCTCGGACGCAGGAATGGAAAGATTGCGTGCCGTCTTTGCGAGATAAGCCTCTAGCGCAGACGGGTTATCCCGCGCACTGAAGCCATGCCGGATCGTCATCCATCCGAACGCAACGGCTCCGGCGACGCCTGCAGCGGTGATCGATAGAAGAAGAGTGCGTTTTTTCATGCGCCTACCTTTACTGGGGGCTTGCGCTCATCTGGAACGGGATGTTGATCTCACGCACCGGTCGGTCGATTCCGCCTGGCTGCGAAGGAGCTTCGAGGCCGTCCGTGAGCAAGTAAGACTGCAGAGAAAGTGAGCTCGTGGCCAAGTTCTCCAGAGCAGTGATGTAGGAGACCTCTAGCTGCATCAGGATTCTCTGGGAGATGAGGACCTGAGGGTAAGCTGCAGCCATATCCTGGTATTTTTTGGTATACATCTCATACGCCTTTTGCGCCCTCGGTATCATCTGGTTCTTGTAGCGG
>CAAGKR010458253.1_pt1 | contig 18111 bp, 19 predicted proteins | sample 2556971 | NCBI WGS metagenome assembly CAAGKR01 (sample SAMEA5207829, study PRJEB30636) | soil metagenome | biome: forest; feature: boreal; material: soil | place: USA | collected 2011-09 | depth 1 m | reverse complement strand
CGTGCCGAAGAGCAGCTGGGGCAGCTACTTCAACCGACTCGTCTACCGCCTGAAGGACGGCTCCTCGATTCAGGAGGTGAGTGACGACGTTGGGGGACAATTGGTCGACGGGGCACCCATGGCCGTCGGTGGAGAACTGGCGGCCCGACCAACGTCGGGCGGTCGGTTCTCCCCAGGGCTCCCGACCGGGGGAGAACTGGTCGCTCAACCAGCGTGACTCGGTTGACCATGGGTGCTCCCTCCAGAGAGTGTTTTGCCGCGCAAGGTGCCGTCGAAATGCTCTATCGACCACCTCCCTGGCTGAGGGCTGGCAAGAGCGGAAGTGGATCGACCGGAACGCCTGCGATGCGCACCTCGAAGTGGAGGTGAGGTCCGGTACTGTTCCCGGTCGATCCCATCAGGGCAATCAGCTGTCCGGCTCCGACCTGGTCGCCGGTGCGGACAAGGGGAAAGTCGAGGTGGGCGTAGAGGGTGCTGAGTTTGGTGTCGCGGGCGACGACCAGGTACAGGCCGTACCCCCCGCGCTCCCGTTGCACCAGGGCCGTGCCGGCGCATGCGGCATAGACCGGCGTGTCCATCGGTGCCGCCAGGTCGACGCCGCTGTGAAAGTGGTGACTCGGACACGCGTCCGACCAGGGCTCGATCTCGAGCGCGGTACAGCCGAATGGCTGCGTCAGCGTCGCCTGGCGGACGGGCAGGGCCAGCGCCGAGGAATGGACGCGCTGCGCTTCGACCACTGCCCCGGCCAACAGCAGGGGCACGAGCACGCACGCGGCCAGCACCGCGAGAAGGACGCGCCGCCAGGACCAGGCCAGGTACCCAAGCCGGCCCGCGAGGAGGGGCGTCACGCCCCGGCCCTCACGGCCATGGCTCCCTTGATGGCCTTCTTGGCCAGACCCTCGGCAAAGTGCTCAGTCTTCGACTCCAGGTGCGCGGACGCGTTCATCAGGCCGGGGACCTTGATCAGGAGGTAGAGGACGGCCAGGCCGTACAAGGCCTCGATGGGACTACCGTTGAGCTCGCTGGCAAAGAGACTCGCGAAGCGAAGCACCAGGACCTGGGCAAACTGCATGAAGACCGTCAGCAGGAAGATTCGGAGCCAGGATTGCGCGTAGCGTTTCGTCTCCGGCAGGATCATGCACAGCGCGGCCAGGGGAGCGATGGCCAGCAGCACCGACAGCAGCGCGAATCGCACCACGTAGCTCAGGGCAACGATCACGAGCATCACCACAATGGCCATCCGCACGACGACCTGGAACAGCGGAAGGCCGAAGCCGGTGGTGAGCGCCAGCACCCAGGGGAACCGGGTCGGGCCACCTGGAAAGGGTTGGGTCCACACGGCGTGGACCAGGGCGTTGTTCAGGTCGATCGCCATCTGGCCGAAGATCAGCGCGAAATGTCCAATCGCGATTGCCGCCATGGTCCGCGGCAGGATCGCCTTGATGGTGTAATGCGCCCGAAAACCGCGCTCCCACTGGCTTCGAAGGAAGGCGTACGTGAACACGAGGACCAGCAGCAGGTCCCCGAGGGCGAGGGTCAGGTGAAACATCGCCTGCAAGGCTGGGTCGTCGGTCAGCGGACGAGCCGACAGGGTCGAGACGTCGTGGGTGCTGAGTAAGTAGGTCTCGACCAATCCCGACACCGACCCGGCTATGTCGTTGATCAGGTTGGTGAAGAAGCCCGTCACCAGTCCGGAGAAAATCTCTAGCACGGGATTCGGACGGTCGGGGCGTGCTCGACGCCACTAATGGTTGACCGAGTCGACCAGGACATGGACCAGAAGCCCGGCCATCTCGACGCCGATGGTCCCGAAGACGATGCGGCCGATCCAGCGCTTGGCTTCCATGACGCTGCGCGGTTCGATCGCGACCATCTTCCAAATGAAGGCGAACACAAAGGCGAGGGCGCCGATGCTGCCGGTCAAGCCCTGCGCGTAGCCGGTCCAGACCTCGATCAGGTGCTTCAGCTGGTCCATCAGCGGTTGCGCTCCATCTCAGGAACCACCTTGTCGCGCAGATAACGCTCGATCGCGCCCATCAATCCCTGGAGAACGTCCCACTGGCTGGTGAGAAGGTTGCGATCCTCACGACCGAGGCCCTTGAGCCAGGCGACGCCGACGCTGGGCGGCTTGGGGGTGGCGGATGGCCTAACTGCAGGCGGCGGGGCGAGCACCGGCGTCCCGATCGTCGGGAGGGGCCGGCCGGAGGACACCGGGAGCATCACGGGCGGCAGCGGGGTCAGCCCGGGTCGGTGGGGCTGGATGGCGATGTGCAAGCCGATCCCGGTAAAGGCCACCAGCACCGTCACCTCGCCACCGATCAACGCGACCTTCCAAGGTGCAGGCATCGCAGCCTCCTCGACATACCCGGCTTCCAGGGACACTGCCTACTGTGCCACAGATCCGTGTATTTGTCAAGACGAAACTACAGAGTGCTGGTCAGTGCCTCGCGCAAACCCGGGAATCGGAATCGGTATCCCAGCTGCTCGACCTTCTGCGGGAGCGCTCGACGACCGTGCAGCAGCAGCTCCGACTGATCCCCGAGGGCGAGCCGAAGCAAAGGCGCGGGCGCCGGCATGACGGCCGGGCGGCGCATGACGCGTCCGATCTCCCTGGCGACCTCGCGTTGCCGCCTGACGTCGGGCGCCACGGCATTGAGGGCTCCACGAAGCGCTCCGTTCTCGAGGGCGAGACGGTAGATGCCGACCAGGTCGTCGATCTGGATCCAGGTGAACCATTGCCGGCCATTGCCCAGCGGGCCGCCCGCATAGAGCCGAAACGGAAGCACCATCAGGCGAAACGCGGGGGCACCCCGACCCAGGACCAGCGCGGTCCGCACCAGCACCACCCGCACTCCGAGCGGCTCCGCCTGCTTCGCCGCCGCCTCCCACTGCTGACACACGCCCGCCAGGAAGGAATGGCCGGCGGCGCTGTCCTCGGTGATCGGCTCATCGCCCCGATCCCCGTAGAAATCGATGCCGGAAGCGTTGATCAGCGCGCCTGGCCGTTCGGCGGCGGGCATCTGCCCCAGGGCCTGCACGATCGCCGCCGTGGCGTCGACACGGCTCGAGAGGATCTCGGCCTTGCGGCGCCTGGTCCACCGTCCCGACCCGATGCTGGCCCCGGCGAGATTGACGACGGCCTCAGCTCCACGCAGGGGACGCATCCAATCGTCTGAGATAGAGCGAGCATCCCATGGGACGACCTCAACCCCCGGCTCAGGTGACCGCACCGCGCCGCGGCTGAGGACGACGACCTGGTGCCCCTCAGCGACCAGGCCAGCAGAGAGCTGCCGGCCGATGAAACCGCTTCCCCCCGCGATGACCACTCTCAACGAAGAGGAGCCTACGCCTTGAAGCCGCTGATCCGCCGTTCGTTCCGCGATTGCTCGAGGCCCTGCCTGGCCTGGGCCAGAAGGGCGGCCCGGTCGTCCTTCCCCGCCTCGGTCGCCCCGACGCCGGTGTTGACCGCAAATCGCACGATCTCGCCGGCCTGGCTTGCGGCATACGGATGCTCCTCCAGCGCGACGCGGAGTTGATCAGCAAGGCGGACGGCGATCGCCCGGTCGCCTTCTGGAATGAGCAGGCAGAACTGGCCGTCTTGCACCCGCGCCACGGTGTTCACCCGCCGCGTCTTGGCCCGGACAACCGCGACAAACTCTCGGAGGATGCGTGCGAGGCCGGCCTCCCCGTGCTTGCCGCGGAGCACCTCGTAGCCGTCGATGTCGAACATCACGATCGCGAGGTTGTGGTTGAAGCGTGAGGCGCGGCTGATCTCGCGATCGAGCAGCTCGTCGAGGAACCGACCGCTGTAGGCACCGGATTGCGCGTCGAGCAAGGCGGACTGTTCCGCCTGGATCAACTTCCGCCCCATGACGATCGCGTACAACCCTTCCGCGAGCAGGCTGGAAAGCGAACTCATCGGTTCCTCCAGGTCGTCACGGGGCCGGTCGTAACCAGCCACGATCGCCCCGAATGTCGCCCGGCCGTCCTGGACCGGGATCGGCAACCCCACCAGGCTCCCCACCGTGACGGTCTCGTCCGTGAGGTAGCGAGACCAGGCGCTTTTGGCAATGTCGGGGACGGTCACCGGGCGATCGGCGTGCTTGACCCATTCGGCAATGCCTTCGAGGAGGCGTCGCTTGGGGGCGACCAGCTGGTCGGGGTTCGGCTGATCGAAGCCTGAGGCGAGGTCTGAGCCGTTGTCGTCCATCAGGAGCACGAGCGCGTAGTCGGCCCGGGTGAGGTAGATGACCGCTTCGACCAGGTGTTGACAGAGCATCTGGGCATTGGACTCGGCGATCTGCGATTGCAGCCGGCGCAGGGCATGGCTCACCCGCTCCTTGGCCTGCATCTCGGCCAGGAGGTTGAGGCCCACCGAGACCAGCTCCCCGGCGCCAAGCAGCTTCTCCGCCTCATGCTCCGGGACGGCGTCGGCGGCCTGGATCAGGTCGTCGGGGAAGACCTTCAGCCGGAAGGCGAGCTCCGCGAGCTCCTCGACGGAGTTCGGCGCGAACTTGACGGCGGGACTGACCACCGCCCCGATCTGGGCTTCCTTCTCGTTGCGGATGGGCGCCACCAGGTGGCCCACGCCGGATTTGCAGACCGCGATCGTCTCCTCCCCGCGGCGCAGGTACCCGGGGTCGAAGTACAGCGGACAGGCCTTGTGCTCCTGGAGGATCCGGCAGTAGCGCGGGTACTCCTCAACCGGGGTCAGAGGGTGTGCCTCGAGGTCGAAAACCTGGAGCCTGAGGCTGGTGGAGGCCTGGAAGCGGTCGACCATGCGCGCGAACTCCGCGCTGCTGATCAGCGGGGCCAGTTCCCCTTCGAGCGGTTCATCCTCCATGTTCGTAGCCGGTGCCCCCGGGGCACGGTTTTGGTCCTCGAAGGCAACAACGATGTAACGGGGGAAAACCTGTCGGCCGGGGGCGGGGCGTCCGTATTGGGGCTGAACTCGATCCCGGGCGGGCCGAAGCCCGCCCGGCGCGGGGGGCGCCGGTAGACTGGGGCGGTGCTGTCCGCCCGCCTGCTGACCAAGCGGTACGGCGCCCTGACCGCCGTGGAGGACCTCGACCTGGAGGTTTCTGCGGGGGAGCTGTTCGGCTTTCTCGGGCCAAACGGGGCGGGGAAGACAACCACGATCAAGATGCTGGTCGGCCTCCTCAGGCCCACCTCAGGCACCGCGCGCGTGGCCGGCTTCGACATCCTGGCCGCGCCCGAGCAGGCGAAGGCCAGGATCGGGTACGTTCCCGACGCGGCCACCCTCTACGACAAGCTCAGCGCCCGTGAGTTTCTCGAGTTTTCGGGTGATCTCTACCACGTCGAGCGGCGACTGCGCGATCGACGGATCGACGCGCTGCTCCAACTCTTTGGCCTCCACGATCGTGACCGCGATTTCCTTTCCGGATACTCGCGGGGCATGCGGCAAAAGGTCTCCCTCGCCGCGGCCCTCCTTCATGATCCCCAGGTGCTCTTCCTCGACGAGCCGACCGTCGGCCTGGACCCGCAGAGCTCCCGGCAGATGAAGGACATCCTCCAGGATTTCTGCCGGGAGGGAAAGACCGTCTTCTTTTCCACCCATATCCTGGAGATTGCGGAGCGAATGTGCACCCGCCTCGCGATCATCAATCACGGCCGGCTCACCGCGATCGGCACGCTGGAGGAGTTGCGCCGGCAGGTGGGTTCCGATGGGGAATCGCTGGAGCAAATCTTCCTGGAACTGACCGGCAGCCGGGAAGACGATGTCAGCGCCGTGCTCCGGGGACTCGAGGGATGAGCCTACGGCGGCTGGCTGATGCCATCGGCCTCGGGGTGATGCTCTGGCGCACCCAGCTCACGATGTTCATCAACCAGACGGTGCGGAGCCGCAAGCCCGGACGCGTGGTGGCGGTCATCGCCGGGGCCGTGGTTCTCCTCGTGCTCTGGACATGGGAAGGGATTGTCACCGGGCTGGCGCTCGCCGCCTCCCACCGCGTCAGCTTCGACATCGACCTTCCGCGCCTGTTCAGTCTCGCCTTTTTCGCCTACACGGGGGTCCTGATTTTTTCCAGCCTGGTCTTCAGTCTCAACGCGCTCTTGTTGAATCCCGACCTCGATCTGTTGCTCGCTTCGCCTCGGCCCGTGGAGAGCGTGCTGGCGGCACGGATGGTGGTGCAGTTCCTGCGCCTGCTGCTGCTGAGCCTGCTCTTCACGCTCCCCGCGCTCGTCGTGCTGTCGTTCGCGGCTGCCAACCCCCTGATCCTCGTCGGTTTCACCACGCTCTACGTCGTCTATCCCGTCTTTTCGGTGGTGATCATCTCGCTCGCCACGCTGTTCCTGGTGCGATTCATTCCGGCTGGCCGCGGCAAGGAGATCGTGACCGTGCTGAGCCTGGCCCTGGCACTCGGGATCAACCTCGTGAACTTCCTGTTCAATCCCGCGCTACGGGATTCCGCGCTCCGGCCGCGCCGCGGCGGCCCGGCGTCGCTGCCCGACCTCCCGCTGGCCAGCAGCCCGTGGCTCCCCTCCGGATGGGCGGGCCGGAGCGCCGCCGCCATCTTGAGCGGGCAATGGCTGACCGCCCTCAAATGGGGCCTGATCCTGGTCGCCATCTCCGCCGTCGTCTTTGCCGTCGGAGCCCGCGTCAGCGGCCGGCTCTACCTCGCCGGGTGGATCAACACCGTGCCACCGCGGCGACGACATTCCACCGGTGCCCGCATCCGACGCCCCGTGCGCGCGATCCCACTGCTCGATCCGGTGGTGTCGTCCATCGTAATTAAGGATTGGCGCATGAGGACGAGGGACCTTGCCCAGCTGGCCCGCTTCGCGATGCCGGTGATCTTCCTTTTCGTCCTGTTTGGCTTTCGATCGTCTCGCTTGCTGAGCTCGGTCCAGTCGCTCGGAAACGGACCGGTGGCCGCCATGCTGGGGCTCCTGCCCTCCTGGACCCTCTTACTCTCGTTGAGCAGCGCCCTCGGGCTGACCGCGGTCAGCCTCGAGGGCAAGAACATCTGGATCTATGCCGCCTCGCCCAACAGCGTCCTCCGAATGTTGCAGGCGAAGTGCTGGTCGGCGGCACTCCCCACCGTCGCGGTCGTGACGCTGGTGGCGATGGTGACCGAGGCGGTGATTCGGCCTGGCTGGCTGTGGGCGGTCACCGCTACCGCCCTCGCGGTGGTGCAGGCCGCCGCCATCACGGCCTTGATGGTCGCCATTGGTGCGGTCTTTGCCCGCTTTGATTGGACCGACGTCCGGCGGATGCTGCATCCCCTGGCGGGCCTGCTCGGCATCATCGGATTTCTTGTGGTGATCGGCGCGAGTGCGCTGTTGATGGCCATCGCGCTGGCCCTCGCGACCGCGGCCCACTTCCCGGTCGCGACGACCTGGCTGGCGTCCCTTACCTTCTCGGCCGGCGGGGCGATCGCGGCCGCGGCCCTGGCCTTGCTGCTCAGCGCCAGCCGGCTCCAGCGCCTAGAACTCGGCTAGCTCGTCGCCGATCGCAAGCGCCCTCGCTTCCGTGAGCGGAGCCGGCCCGACGCGGTGATGGTGACGGCACCGGGCCTGGTAGCTGGCCGCCCCGCCGATCACGACCAGGGGCGCATCAGCTGGGGCCGGAGCGCCGTCGACCAACCGCTGGGTGCGGGTCGCCTGCCGGGAACCACATCCCGGGTACTGGCAGGAGGCCTGGAGCTTGGTCAACCGGTCGGCATAGGCCGCGAGGAGCGGCATCGGCCCGAACGGGCGAGCCCGGAAGTCGAGATCCAGGCCGGCCACGAGGACGTGGAGGCCTCGATCGGCAAGCTCGTTGGCCAGGATCACGATCTCCGGGCCGAAAAACTGGGCCTCGTCGACGCCGACGACCCGGGTATCCTCCCGAAGCTGCGCCTGAATGGCCGCCACATCGGGCACGGCGATGGCCGGAAAACGCACCTCCCGATGGGAGGCAACCGCCTCGATCGCATAGCGGTCGTCGAGCGCCGGTTTGAAGGCCTGGATCGATGCGCCGGCAAACCGCTCCTGGTCAAGGCGCCGGATCATCTCCTGCGTCTTTCCGCTGAACATGCAGCCACTGATCACGTCGAGACTGCCGGATGGCTCCTCGAACCAGCCTTCTTGAAAGTCCGCCGTTCGCGCTTGCGGCGAGTGGTGCCGGCGGCAGACCGGCAGATAGCGCTCCGGCGTCCCGTTCGTCGCCTGAAACCGCTGGGTCCGGCTGGCGAGGTTGCGGCAACCGGGTTGCGCGCAGACCCCGTCATCGAGCTTTACCGCAACATCCGCGCTGCAGACCAACTCAGGGATGGGCCCCTTGGGCTCCCCACTGTAGTCGAGCTCCCATCCCGCGACCACGACATCGACGCGGTGAGTTGTGGCCAGGTCGTTGGTGAGATCGACGAGTCGCCGGTCATATCGCTGGCCGTCGTCGATGACGACCAGCTCGGTCTGCGGGTCCAGCTGGTCCAGCAGCCGCTCGGCGTCGGGGACCGCGGCCAGCCGTTGCATCCGCCGCCCCTGCCGTTGGGCTCGCTCCGCCTCGGCCTCCAGTTTCTTGGTCTTGCCCGAGTGGGTTGGCCCGCTGTAGACGGTCAGGCTGCCCAGCCGCCGCCGCTCTCGATCCTCCCGATAGGCCTCGTGGATAACCCCGCTCATATCGGGAATAATTATCGGCAATGACAGACCAGAGGTCGTTCGACCAGGTCGCCGACGAGGAGCTCGAGCGGCGCGTTCGGGAGATCATGGCCGAAATGGCGCCGCTCGAAGAGGCGCTGGGCCGATTGCGCGCACAGATCCAGCAGATGGTCAGCGAGCAGAAGAAGCGGGAACGCAGCCGCCACTTGAAGGCGCGCCTGCAGGTCCGCACCACGGTTGCGCAGGGCGAGATGGCCACCCTCCAGCAGGTGGCGGAGAGTTCCAACGACCTTGTCCCTCCCGACATGGCGCTCGCCGCGCTGCGGTTTTTCCGGGACAGCGGGACGGAGGTGGGACTGGGTTACGCGACCGCGCGAGAGCCCAGCCTGTTCATGACCAACGGCTCCGGCACTCTGGCGGTCAAAACCGTGGCCGAGATCCGAGCCCGGTATCTCGAGGGCTGGGACTTTGGGACGGCCGCCCATGCGGGAGTGCGCATCCACATCCCGAACAGCAGAACCGAAAAGATCCTGCCGGCGTCGGAAGTCTTCCTCAAGCCGTAGCCAGCGGGACTGGCTCGCCCAGCCGGCCGTGGACGGGCCGTTGTCCGGCGCGGTGCACCTGGACTGCCGCCGCGTCGCCAGACTGGTCTGCGTCGAGGATGACCCGACCCTCGGCCTCAGTCAGCCGGAGACGCCGCCGCCGCACCTCGTCCTCGAGCTCGACCTCTCGAACCGCGTCGCCGCCCGGGTAAACGTGAAAGATCAGCGGGTCCCACGAGCGCTCGTTCGCATATTGCAGCTCCGGGCCCATAGGGAGGACGGCGCCGGCCCGAACGAAGAGCGGCAGGGTCTCGAGCTCCGCCTCGTAGCGAAGCCAGCGGCCACCGTCATGCAGGTCGTCGGTCCAGAAGTCATACCAGCGGCCCGACGGCAGGTAGATGTCTCGCGATCCACGCGGCTTGAACATGGGCGCCACCAGCAGGTCCGGACCGAGCAGGTACTGGTCGTCGATGTGATGGGTGGTCCGGTCGTCGACGTGGTCATAGACGAGGGGTCGGGCAAGCGGCGGCCCGGTTGCTGCTCGCCGGGCCGCGCTGTACAGGTACGGAAGGAGCTGGTAGCGGAGCTCCGCGTAGCGCCGGAAGATCGAGAGCGCCGGCTCGCCGTAGGCCCACGGCTCGCGCGGCGCCGTGTGCCCATGCGCGCGGGCGTGGGAGAACAGCAAGCCCATCTGGGACCAGCGGATGTACAACTCCGGGCTGGGTGGATCGGTCAGGATGGGAATCCCAAAGAAGCCTCCCATGTCGAAGCTGCTGAAGGCCATGCCCGAAAGGACCCAGCTCAGCGCGCCGCGAAGGCTGGCCGCCATGTCTTCAAACGTGCAACCGGGGTCACCGCCCCATTGCACCGGGTATCGTTGCGAGCCGGCGTAGCCGGACCGCCCCCAGACCAGTCCGTAGCCGTGCACCTCACGGGTGGTTTCGAACACGGCGCGTTGGTAGAGGAGCGGATAGAGGTTGTGAAGCTCCTGGGCCGGCGTGCCGTCGTGGGCAACGGCGTCGACCGGCATGTCCTCGGCGAAGTCCGTCTTCATCACCGCCACCCCCATCCGAAGCAGAGCCCGGTTCTTCTCCTTGAACCATTCCACCGCCTTCTCGTTGGTGAAGTCCACCGCGGCGCTGGGCTTCGCGAATCCGTGCACCAGGGCGGTCTCCCCCTGCCTGGTGGTCAGGAGAAAGCCTTCGCGGGCGCCCTCCGCGTACATGGCCGAGTCGAGCGGAACATAGGGGCTTTCCCAGAGGCTGACTCGAAAGCCCATCGCCTTCAGCTCAGCAATCATGCCCGGGGGATCGGGAAACGCGGTCTCGTCCCAGGTGAAGTCGCCGTGATGCCCTTCGTGGTAGCGCATCCAGTACGGATCGATATGGATCACGTCGCAGGGAACCCGCTCGGCACGCATCCGGCGAGCCACGGCCATGACTTCATCGCGGCTCCGGTATCCCCACCGGCTCATCCACAGGCCGAAGGACCAGGCCGGCGGCACCGCCGGGGCGCCGGTCAAGGCGTGATACCCGGTAATCAGGGAGGGGAGGTCGTCGCCCAAGATCAGGTAGGCGCGAAGGTGGTCAGCCCTCGCCGTCACCTGCCAGGCCGCCACCGAGGCCTGGCCCAGCTCGTAGAACAGCGGCGCTGTCATGTCGAAAAAGACCGCATACCCCCGGGAGCTGAGGAGGAGGGGGAGGTTCTTGTAGGCGCGATCGCTCCGGACGCCGAAGGCATCGACCGTCCAGGAGGAAAAGGCCTGCCCCCGCCGGTCGAGCGAGCCGAAGTGCTCCCCCAGGCCGAAGAGGGCCTCCTCCGGCGACAAGCGCGCGGTCAGCCATCGCATGCCGCGCGCAGCGCCCGTCGGCGGGTGGTGGTAGTTGCCGCGGATATCCCGATCGTTGGGCTCTTCGACAAATCGCTCGATGCCCGATGCATCCTTCAACCGCAGTCGGTAAGGGTCGCGGTCGATCTCCAGCGTGGCGGCCGCGGTCGAGATCGACCAGCCAGCCGGGCGCTCGTCGATGCGCCACTCGGTCGCTGGTGGGGCATCGACCACCAACCGCGATGGTCGGCCGGCACCCGGCCCAAAGTGCAGCCGAAAGATGCGTGGGCCTACCGGCAGGACCTCGATCGGGACCCTCGTGCCCCGCTCGTCTTCGGCGTCCACTCTGATGCCATGCCCGCCGCGTCGCACCGCGACCACCCGCCGGACGCCGGCCGGGTTCCGCGGGACGAAATCAGCGGCCGACCGCGCTGGTTGCGCCGCGCCGATCACCAGCCGCGCTGGATCCACGCGTTGAGCTGCGGCCGCTCAGTCCCGACCGTGGTCCCCTTCCCATGGCCGGGAAGAACGCGGGTGTCGTCTGGCAGTGTCAGGAGTTTGTCGCGAATACTGGCGATGATGGTCGGGAAGCTCGCTCCCGGGCCCTTGGTGTTGCCCGGGCCACCGGGGAATAGCGTGTCGCCCGTGAAGAGGTGGTCGTCGATCACAAAGCACAGGCTGCCAGGCGTGTGCCCGGGGGTATGCAGGGTGCGGAGCTCGTAGTCGCCGAATCGAAACCGATCGCCGTCCTGTGCCTGAAGGTCTGGGGTGATGGGCATGAGTGGCGCGTCGTCCTCGTGGCAGGTGAAGCGCGCCTTCGTCTCCTGCCTGACGCGCTCGAGGGCCTGCACATGATCGGGGTGTCCGTGGGTCGTCAGGATATGGCTCACCCGCAGTCCCTCGAGCTCCCGCATGATGCGCGGGGCCTCATTGGCCGCGTCGATGAGCAACGCCTCTTTTACCCCTGGATCGCTCAGGATGTAGACGTTGTTGTCGTAGGGTCCAACCGAGAAGGTCGTGAGGCGAAACACGACGCCAAGTCTAGACCGGCTGGGCTCTGGATTCCCGGCGGTCGGGCGTCCCTAGAATGAATTTTTGTGGCCAGCGAACGCCGGATCGGCATGCACATGCGCACCGGCCGTGGCCTCGACAAGGCCGTGGAGACCATCCGTGCCCTCGATCTGAAGGCGGTCCAGATCTTCACCGACAATCCGAGCGCCTGGCGGTCCGCGCCGGTGGACCCGCGGGCGACAGCCCTCTTCAAAAAATCCCTCAAGGACCTCGATGTCCGGCCCGCGATGACGCACGCGATGTACCTGATCAACCTCGCCTCACCAAATCCGGACTTCCAGAAGAAATCGAGAACGGCCCTGAAGGCCGAGCTGGTCCGGGCGGAGTCCTATGGCTGCGCCTATGTCGTCGCCCATGTCGGCAGCCACATGGGGGATGGCGCCCAGGCGGGGATCGACCGCGTCGTGGCGGCGCTGGACGACGTCCTCAGCGCCACGTCGGCCAGTCCGACGATGTGCCTGCTCGAGACCTCGTCAGGGGGCGGGGCCTACGTGGGCGCCAGCTTCGAAGACCTGGCCCAGATTCTCGGCCGCCTTCCGCAACATGGCGAACGGCTGGGCGTCTGCGTTGACACCGCCCACGTGTACGCGTCCGGCTACGACGTGGCAGGCGCGGACGGAATGAATCGAACCCTCGAGCAGCTCACCGCCATTATTCCGGCGCAACGGGTCCGCGCCTGTCATTGCAACGACACCACCGTGCCGTTGGGCGGCAAGGCTGACCGCCATCACCACATCGGCCAGGGCAATATCGGGCTCGAAGGCTTTCGCGCGCTCCTCAGGTACGAGCCGTTCGCCCACTGCGCCTTTGTGCTCGAGACGCCCGGCGAGGAGATGCTCGAGGGCCTCGAAAACCTGAACACGCTTCGAGCCCTCACTTGAGCCCGGCTCGGGCGAAACTCAAAGCCGTGCTCTTCGACTACGGGCACACCCTGATCCATTTCGACGAGCGCCCACACTCGGCACTGGTCTCGGCCTACGAACAGGTGAATCGCCTCCTGGCCGAGACCCTTTCGCAGGCCATCCCGGAGGCCGAGGTCCTGATCGAGAAGGTCTCCATCGCCGTGGATGACGAGATCCAGCGGGATTACGCCGCGGGGCGGCTGGAAGAAGTCGAGATCGCCTCGATCTACGACCGGGCGTTGCGGGGACTGGGCTTGGAACTCCAGCCGGACCTGATCGAGCGCGTCATGGAGATCGAGCAGGACGGCTGGCTCAACAGCGTGCACGTCGGGCCCGACGTGGTCTCGACCCTCGACCGGTTGCGAGGCGCCGGATTGCGCCTCGGCGTGGTCTCCAATGCCGCCTACCGCGCGCGACTGATGGAGCGACAGGTGAGACGCCTTCACCTATCCCCCTATTTCGGCGCGCTGACCTTCTCCTCCGAGGTCGGCGTTCGCAAGCCCCATCCGGCCATCTACCAGGCCGCCCTCGCCAGGCTCGGGGTCGAAGCCCCGGAAACGCTCTTTGTCGGGGACCGCGTCAGGGAGGATGTCCGAGGTCCAAAGTCGCTCGGCATGCGCGCCGTCCTCCTGCGCGAGTGGCGGCAGGAGGAGGATCCGGGGATTGCCGATTTCGTCATCCAGCGCCTGGGCGAGCTTCCCCCGATCGTCGACGGGTTGCTGGCCGGTTCGCCCGCCTCCACCGATACCTATAATGAGGTGACGTCGCCCGAGTAAGGTCGCGGTCTGGGCAGGAGGATAGGTAGGGGCCGGGTGGACTTCCGCGAGTATCTAAAGCGCAAATGCCGCGAGCAGAACGTGTCCCTGCACCGACTGGCGGTCCGCTGCGACCTGAACCAGATCTACTTCTACCAGGCGGTCAACAAGAACAAGGAAAACCCACCGCCGTGGGTCCTGCGACGGGCGGCGCCCCACCTGGGCGTGACCTACGTCGAGTTGTTGATCGCCGCCGGACACCTGACCGAGGACGACCTTCGTGAGCACGCCGAGCATCCCTCCGCGAAGGAGCGAGAGCGGGAGAAGGTCTCGGTCTAGTCGCCGCCCTACTCAGACGCCGGTCGTTCCGCCACCGGCGACGAACCTGGAGAACTGATAGGTCAGGTCCCAGCTGAATTGCGATGTGGTCAACTGGACTTTCATCTGGTGGATGTAGGCGTCGCTCGGGGAGATCCACACCTCGACCTGGATACCGGCCGTGGTCAGCAGGGCCTCCTCTTCAGCGGTGAGGCCACTCTGCGGGTCGCTCTTGAGGTCATCCACATACTTGCCGGGATCGACGTTCAGGGAGAAGTGGTGGACCGTGATGTTGTTCATTGTGATGTCGCCGAGATCGTCTGAGGCCCGGAAGGCATGGGCGAAATCGAGGTTGTTGATCGGGTCCATGCCGGGCGTGAGTTGGCCTTTCTGATCATTGGTCACGTCCTTCCAGGCAGGTCCCTGTGCCGGAATCTGGATGTACTCGCGGCCGTTCGCCAAGCGTTCGTTGAAGGCGGCCACGGCATCGGGCTGGCCGGCGCGTTGCGAGGGGACCACGAGCTGCAGGGACAGGCTTTCCTTGTGGGGGTAGGTCAGGTCTCCTGAGCCGGTCACCTGGACCCCGGCGATCCCGTTCACGAGAAGGGTGCCACGAAGCGTCATGTGCAGGCTCTTGAGGTTCCGCATGGCGTCGCCGCTCCGGCTGATGACGGGTCCCGGGTCGATCGGCGCCGCGACGCCCTGCTGTTGCGGGAGCACCGAGTCGAGCGCCCCGGTCTTCCAGATCAAAAGGCAGGAGGCGATCGCGGCCACCACGACGATGATCCGTCCCATGTGGTCACGCAACGTGAACCCGTGTCACACCTTGCGACGTGGGAAGCGGGCCCGCCGGAAGGAGGGGTTTGGGGTAGGTCCGAAACGCGGGACGAAAATCAGAAGCGCCGGCGGGCCTAGCCAGCGGGAGGCATCATATCGCTGCGGCGAGGCCGCGACAGCAGATTCACGAAGCCGTCACACTCCTTTTACAACCCGAAGGCTGGGAAGGGCCGGGAACGGCCCGGCTAACATGGGCACGTGGCCGCGCCGCGGGTCGTCATGCACGTCGATCTGGACGCGTTCTACGCCTCCGTGGAGCAGCTCCGGCGGCCCGAGTTGCTGGGCAAGCCCGTCATCGTGGGCGGGAGCGGCCAGCCGGGAGAGCGCGGCGTGGTGGCGGCCGCCTCCTATGAAGCCCGACCGTTCGGCGTTCGCTCGGCAATGCCGCTCGGCCGCGCCCGGCGACTGTGTCCCACCGCCATCTTCGTGCCCTGTGATTTCAAGGCCTATCGGGACGCCTCCGGTGCCGTGTTTGACATTCTCGCCCACTTTGCGCCGCTGATCGAGCCCCTGGCACTGGACGAGGCCTACCTCGACCTGACCGGGCAGGAGGCCCTGATGGGTCCGCCCCCGACGGTCGCCGCGCGCCTCCGGGACGAGGTCAAGCAGCGATGCGGCCTCGACATCAGCATCGGCGTGGCCAGTTGCAAGCTGGTCGCGAAGGTGGCGTCCGACCTTCGCAAGCCACGCGGGCTGGTAATCGTCAAGGCGGGTGAGGAGGCGGCCTTTCTGGCCACGCTGCCGCTGCAGAAGCTGCCGGGATGCGGACCGGCCACCGTCGCCAAGCTGGCCAGGGTCGGAGTGCGCAGCATCGGCGATCTGGCCGCCTTGCCCGACCCGCTGCTCGGGGAGCTCTTCGGCCAGTACGGGCGGCTGCTTGGGGCGCACGCCCGTGGCGTCGATCCCAGCCCGGTGCTGCCGCCCGGGGACCCCAAGAGCATCTCGCGGGAAGTCACCTTCGAGCGAGATCTGCGGGACCCCGGGCGGCTCCGCGAAACCGCGCTCGGGCTTCTCCAGGATGTCGCGCAGAGTCTCCGCGCCCACGGCCTGGCCGCCCGAACCGTCGTGTTGAAGCTTCGATACCAGCCCTTCGACACCCAGTCGCGTCAGGCGACGCTGTCGACGCCATCAGACCGCGACGACGACCTCTTAAGAGCGCTGTCCGACCTGCTCGAATCCCAGCTCGACCGCCGCCGCGCGGTGCGGCTGATTGGAGCCGGCGTCAGCAACCTCGAGGCCCGCGCCACCCAGCTGAGCCTGCTCGAGAGCCGGGCGTCCCGCCGAGCGCTGCTCGACGAGCAGCTGGACACGATCCGGGCCCGCTTCGGGGAGCGGGCCATCGGGCGCGGCATGGCCGCGCGACCGGAGCAAAAGGACTTTCGGCGAGATGACCTGGACAGCCTCACCCGAGGCCGTTCGTGACGGCGAAACGGCTCGCCCATGTCAACCCCGCCGGCGATGCCCGGATGGTCGACATCTCAGACAAGCCGGTCACCCGCCGCGAGGCCCGGGCACGCGCCACGATCCGGATGAGTGCCGACGCGCTGGCCGCCATCGTCGCGGGCAATTTGCCAAAGGGTGAGGTGCTTGCCACCGCACGGATCGCCGGCATCCAGGCGGCCAAGCGGTGTAGCGACCTGATTCCGATGTGCCATCCCCTCCCCTTGACCTTTGTCGACATCACCTGCGCCGTGGACGAGCGGGTTCCCGGCATCCGGATCGAATCGACGGTGCGCTGCGAGGCCAGGACCGGGGCCGAGATGGAGGCGTTGGCGGGGGCCGCCGTCGCCGCCCTGACGGTGGTCGACATGGCCAAGAGTGCCGACCGGTGGATGACGATCGAGGGCCTGGAGCTGGTGGAGAAGCGCGGCGGAACGAGCGGCGCGTTGCGGCGCCCGGTTGAGGACGCCCCCGCTTAGCCTTTCAGCGTTTTCATCGCCGCGTCGTAGGCCTTTTGCATCGGCCCGAACGTCTTGCTCTCATAGTCCGCGGGAACCGACTCGGCGGGGCCGGCCATGGCCTTGAGGGCCAGCTGGATGGCATCGTTGGCCTTCTTGATGCCGGCGGCATCCTTGGCCTGCAGCGCCTGGATCAGGCTCTCCGTGTTGTTCAGGGCATCGTTGAAGCTGCTCACCTGTTTCGCGATGGCGGGCGGAAGTCCCGCCGCATGATCGAGAGACATGGCGAGCTCCATCTTCTGTTGCGCGTCCGGGTAGAGCGCCCCGGCGCTGACGAGGTCGTGCTTGCCGAGGGCCGCTCCCATCTTGGTGAAGTCCGTGACGGCGTCGATGTACGGCAGCGCAACGTTCACCTCGTTGACGGCGGCTGTCAGGGCCTGGTCCGCGTGCTGCAAGCCGCTGAGCGCGCCGGCCAGGCGGTGGCGCTCGGCCGCAATGGCCGTGTGCTTGGTGGGGGCCACGATTCCAACCCACGACAAGTGCTGGTCCAGGCCTTTGAGCGCCGCCTCATCCGATTGGACACCGGCCAGCCCGTCGTTGAACGATTTCGCCTGCGCTTGCAACAAGGCCTTTTCGGCATTCGGGTCGTTCGACCCCTGGGTGCTGAAGAATTTCCCGAATGCGACGTCCACCTTCGGCTGGTGCGCGAGGGTTGCCGTCAGCGCACGCTCGGCGCCGCTGATCTGGCTCGCGGCCACGGCCGGGGCCACGCCGAACAGGACCACCGCCACCACAATGACGCCGGCCAACGCATAGAGGAGCGCTTGCTGGTACTGCAGCACGATCGGTGGGATCGGGAAGGGGACCTCAAGGGTCTGGCCGAGCAGCTGGATGGTCGTCCCGGCGGGCGCGGGCGGCGCGACCCCGGCCGGCCCCTGGGCCGGATATCCGGAGGGCGGGGGCTGTCCGAACGGCACATATTGTGGTGGCTGCTGGTAGGGACCGTTCTGCGGATATCCCGCCGGTGGGTAGGCGGCGTACGGCGAGCCCTGGGCGCCGGGATAGCCGGCCGGTGGCTGCCCCTGGACGGGAGGCTGAGCCTGGCCCGGAGGCCCGTAGCCCGGGGGCGCGTAGCCGGGAGGCGCGTACCCGGGAGGGGCGTAGCCGGGAGGGGCATAGGCCGGCGGCCCCGCGGGGAGGGCGTTCCGGCAATTCGCGCACGCCTGGGCGCCCGGCGGGTTCCAGGTGACGCCGCAGTACGGACAGGGAGGCGATTGGTAGGCCTGCATGGGTGGCGCCGGGGCGCTATCCCTTCAACTGAATGCCGGGGAATTCCCTTCTAAGGATCAGGGCGCCGCG
>CAAGKR010108475.1_pt1 | contig 18115 bp, 20 predicted proteins | sample 2556971 | NCBI WGS metagenome assembly CAAGKR01 (sample SAMEA5207829, study PRJEB30636) | soil metagenome | biome: forest; feature: boreal; material: soil | place: USA | collected 2011-09 | depth 1 m | reverse complement strand
GTCTGGGAGGCCACCTATAGAAATCAGTAGCATATCCTGTTCGGCTTAGCGTACACTTTTCACGTTTGGATATGCTGACCCCATGATCAGCGGATTGCTCCTACTTCATTAAGCCGTTGATCTACTGCTGTGCTCCTGCGTTGAGCGCGTATTACAGTAGTTTGTTGATTGAGCAGAGCATCCTCAATGCGTTGACGATGCTTGGGAAGTGTGTTATATGGTAGTTTATTGGGTAAAAAGTATTTGCTCTCACATGTTTCTTTGGTGGTCCTAAGTGTTCCTCCAGTAACATGGCAGCGAAAAGTTAGTACAATTTCCTGTTTTTGTGGTTTTGAGTATACGCCTACCAAGCTTTCCACTTCGACTTCTAATCCGGTTTCTTCGCCTACTTCGCGACAGATAGCCTCATCAACAGTTTCCCCTGCTTCCACCCCTCCTCCTGGTAAATTCCACCAATCAATATCACTGCGATGCGATAATAGAACACGTTCTCCGTCAAAGATCAATGCGGAGACAGCAACGCGAAAGCAAGCTGACTTGCCTGACAAACCTGAAATTTCGAACATGGTTAATCCTCCTGATGTTTCTCAGAATACTTGGTGATTTTCTCTCACAAAACTTTTCACGGCATTGTTCTACAATGGCCTGTGATGCCGATCTGTGCCGTAGAGATGGTGAGAGACATTCTCGCATAACTTTTCCAGGCGGAGCCTCGACGTTTGCTCGGCCTCGCTATCGTCCAGCAAATAGGCAAACGCACTCCTTTTTCTCGTATAATTTTTCGTCTGATCGGATGAAATCGCTTCTAGAGCGGCTTCGTTTTTCTCGTATAATTTTTCGCACAGTGGCGAAAAACGTCGTTTGCAAGGCCCTGGCGAACTAGAAACAATGCAAACGATTAACCTGGAAAAGTTATGCGAGAAAATCCGCCAGTATTGCCGCTAAACATCCACAGTGCAGCGAAAAGTTTCTTGAGAATGGCGAAAAATATTCTGAGAAACGTCACCTCCTTATATTATTTTAAATACAACATTGAGTGTGAATGAGGCCAGCAAACTTGCCAAACGGTGTTATTTCGCCCAGTTTTGACTACAGCCCACACTCCTACGAGAGGGTATGGACTCACAGAACGCTCAAAACACCGACAGGCGATACCATCCCTTCACGTTGTAATAATCCGCTCTTCTCCATGTTGTGATAAATCAGGGCACCTGCGCCAATGAGTCCTACATCCGGTCCCAATTGTGCCTGCACGATATGCACGGCTTCGAAGGGCACCTTCATCGCACGTTCTTCAACAACCTTCATCGCGGGATCCAAGAGCAAGGATCCTATTTTGGTGACGCCCCCACCCAGGATAATCATATCCGGATTAAAGATGTGAATAATATTAACGAGACCAATGCCGAGAGCTTCTGCTGCCTCTGTGATGATTGTACATGCTGCAGGTACTCCTGCCTTTGCAGCGCGCGCCACAACCTGGGCATCAACACCGGCGAGCTGCCCAGGTTTATACACAGTACCATGCTCTTGACCCGATACGCTACGATCATGTTCGGGTTCGTTCTTAACGAACGTAAAAAAATCGATGTCACATGTGACAGCTTTCCTCGCACGGCGGGCAATGGCTGTGCCGGAAGCAATACTCTCAAGACAGCCAATATTGCCGCAATTGCAGCGTTCACCGCGCCAATCAACCGTCATATGTCCCAGCTCTCCAGCTGTACCACTCGTGCCTCCCATAATTCGACCGTTGACAATGACACCACTCCCAATACCAGTGCTGATTGTGAGATAGACCATATTTTGGCAGGCGTTTCCTGCACCAAACAGGTACTCGCCCAAAGCTGCCACATTGGCATCATTTTCGACAAAAACAGGTATCCTGTAATGTTCCTCGAAAATCTCACGCAACGGAACATGATCCCAACCAGGTAGATTGGCTGGGGCGAAGACTATACCTGTATGGCTATCTAGCGGACCAGCCACGCCAATGCCAATACCTACAATCTGGTCTAGTCTCGTGTTGGCCTCATCGAGTGCTTGTTGTATAGCAGAGTAGATGCGTGGGATAATGCGGCTGGGGCTAGGATCTTCGCCTGTAAGCAAGCGTACTCGTGAGAGTAGGTTAGCGCCCTGCAATACCGCTACGCGGAGCTGTGTACCGCCCAGATCTACCCCAACGACCAGCTGCTGGTTCTGTAAGTCAATCATCGCCTCTCGCTTCATTCTCAGCCTGCTCCATCAGTTCTGTTCTTCGTGTTATTGCTTGCAATTTGTAGGTAAATGTGCTGTAGATTGGTTCTACACTCGACGGCTAGAGAGTAAGGAGGTTGCTGTCGACATGCTTTTCTCAAAACTTACTCTGCCAATCCCTCACCCCGCTACGACCAGGCCCAGATCTGCTACACTTGTAGTGCCGAAGGCGGCCTCAAGAATGGTTTGAGTGCCGAAAGCGGCATCAACGACAGTAGCGACTGCTCCCCACTCAAGCTCATGTTTTCCCAAACTACCCATCTGGATGTCTGTCTCGGCTGCCGCAGCAACACAGGCCTGTGCATACGTTCTGATGGGGGAGAGGAGCAGTTCTTCCGCAGCATACGCAACACTTCCACCAAGTAAGATCTTCTGCGGATTCAATAGGTTTATCAAGTTAGCCAAAGCCTTACCGATACGTTCTCCTGCATGCTCAAAGGCTGCTTTACAGACCTCGTCACCCCCTCTGGCCCGCTCGGTCATCCTGTGTAAAGCTCCCTCCTTGTCATCGTATCCGGCCTCCCTCAGGATGGCTAATCTTGCAGCTTGCGCTTCCAAACAGTAGTTCCTGCAACCACTGCACCTCCATCTGAGATCCCCCTTCTCAATAACCATATGCCCAAATTCACCAGCTGCGCCATTACCGCGGTAAAGATGGCCTTCTAGAATCAGTCCTGCACCAATACCAGCACCGATTTTGACGTATACCAGATTCGTAATATTACTCCATTTGCCGTAGCGGCTCTCACCCAAAGCTCCTAGATTCGCATCGTTATCCAGGTAGATCGGCAGCTGGGTCTTACTCGTGGGTAACAGAGATCTCAGCCGCTTTGGGATTTCTATTCCATCCCAATCAGGCATCCCCACTGGTTTGACCGGCTTCTGCAAATCGCGAGCCACCGTGCCTGGAAAGCCGAGTCCAATGCCAATTATATCGTCCCATCTTATACCATAAGTTGTTAGGTATGTAACGAGCTCTTTAGCTACTAGGCGGAGGCAGTCCTCCACGCCGCGGTCCGTACCAGAATCGACTTTGTGTGGCTTGATATTGCGAGGCATCTTACCTTCTAGATTCGACAGAAGCATACCGATGTGCCTACGTCCAAGATCAACGCCGAGAATGTAACCAGCCTCAGCATTGAATAAGACCTCAGTGGCTGGCTTCCCACCCCTCCGTGTGCTCCCCAGTGGCTTGCCTTCCTTCACGAGCCCTTTTTCTTTAAGTGTGCTAATGATGGCACTTACGGTGGGTCGTGCAAGATCCAGGTCATAGGCAATACGAACACGTGATATTGGCCCTTTTTTTTGCCGGATATAGTTCAAAACCAGTTTTTCATTCACCGCACTAAGGTCAGCTCGTCCTACGGGGTGCATGCTCATCTCTTCCTTGAGGGCCTCTCGCTTGTTCATTTCTTTCCTGAGGCTCTCTACCGTCTCGTTCCTCTTCATGGTTTTTCCTTTTAGGTGTAGACCGACCCGTGTGCCTGTGAACTCAAATAGTCAGGTTAGTTGAATAACCTGACTAACTATCTAGAGGCGAAATCGTTCTTTAGTTAATTTCTTTATCTAACTAACCATTTCATGCATATGTTTAACATGGAAGGATCCATTCTGTCAATAGAGGTTACCTGTTTTTATGGGTATAGCTCTGCTTCTCCAATCTCAGCAATCACTACCTCTATCACCATTTCTTCTTTACAGAGCCATGATCGAGAATACCTGTTATCTTGCAGATGCGCTGTCGACTCTTCAGGCAGGTGGTTGCGAGTAGGTTCATGGTTAATTAAGTATACTAACGTACTAAGTTGGTTTCGAGTAACACTACTAAGGCATGGTTCAAAGTAAGCGTAGATCAATGTGATAGTTTGAACAGTCAGAATGAATTGTCGCATGGCTCTATAAGCCCGTTTATAGACATCTGCTTTTCACCAATTGTCACATAGATTTGAACCATGCCTAAGGAAAAGAATGTGCAGGCTCACACTGTGGTCCTATCTCCAAAGAAATCGCTCATGTTTCTCATACTAGCTATCTCTATTATATCCAGTCCTGCTAAGTCCTCGACTTACTTCTTACAAAGAAAATTAGACGTGATCGTTCGATAGTTGGTATCCAGAGGTCAGGCAGGAGCAAGCCGTGAGGATCCCTGGTAGCTCTTGCTTACTGTAAGATCCCTAGTAGGTTGGCTCCATCCTCAGCGTTGAGGAAGTTGCCACACCAGGCGAGCAAGCGACTGACGCGTACCGCATTCTCGGGGACTTTGTAGCCCCGCATGGTGCGATAGCGCTCTTTGATCCACCAGCCGATGGCGCGCTCACAGGCATTGTTGGTGCCATCGAGGGTTTCTCCTTTGGGTCCTTTCCACTTGCGGTAGCGCGTCAAGCGATGCCACAAGTTCCAGCGATCCAGAAACAAGAGTCGGAGACGATACGCCAAAGTTTGGCGCTCTCCCTCTTGCGGCGGCACGGCTTCCAGATAGCGTCGATGCATCGCTTCCAGTTCAGGAGCCTGCTCGCGTTGTCGACTCTTGACCAGTTCGCCTAAACGCGTGAGGTCGGCTGCTGCCTGCTCTGGACTGACTCCAATGGCTTTGAGGGATCCATCAGCATCTCGGGCTACCAACGGCTGGTAGCGCTCAATCAAAGTCTCGGTGTTGCGCAGCACATGCGCTTTACAGACCTGGTGCTGCACGCCTACCTCATCAGCGACCAACACCTCGGCTCCCACGCTCTTGGCAATGGGCTCAATCCACTCTTTGAGCGTCTTGCTATCTTCTGCTGACAAGGCATCGATGGTCAAGGCCAAGCCACTGATGGGATCAACGGTGATGCCTAAAGGGAGCCACTCCCCCTTGCATTTGACGCTGGTCAGATCCCCTCCTAATGCGGGTGTTTTCACGCCTGCAAACACTTGATCCCGCTTGAGTCCAGGCACCAGCTTGGCCGCCTCTTGTACCGCATCGTAGATGCGACTCTTGCACAGAGACACCCCAAGGGCTTCTAACGCCAACGAGGTCGCCCCATAACTTAACCCCAGCAGATACAGCATCACCGCCAGCCCTTTGACTCGTTGCGAGGTCTGGGCATGCGTCGTTCCTTCGGGATAGACGCGGAAGGTACGTTTGCACTTCAAACACTGATAACGATGCGCCTGCACCTCATGATACACCGTATCTCGCAAGGGTTTCGCCACTTCCTGACGCAAATAAAACTTTCTCCCGCTACAGCCAGCATCGACACATCGGCTGGGAACCGTCATGACCTCGGGGTTGACTTTGGGTAACATGATCCGTAAACGCATGGGGTTGCCTCCTTTGTTTCTCTCTCCTTTCTATTTTATCCTATTTTACCGCTTTCCGAACAGTCACAATTAGACTGATCTCTTGACAAAAAGTATTCTCTTGGTTATACTACAAATACGGGTTAGTTAGTTAGGAAACATAACTTATATTGCGTACTCTTCTTATTGATGTTCTGTATCTCAAGCGAAAGGAGACACGCTATGGCTAGTTCAGCCCCATCGCAACGACCATCACCGAGGCACATACCATCACCACGGATACGGCCATCCTCCCCTAGCTACCATTCAGTTCTCGCAGCAACTCTACTGCTATGGATAGCCGCAATGGCCTTTTTGGCTCCAATAGCTATAGTTGTACTGAACTGGTTTCACTTATTGCCAGTAAATATTGATATGGTAGCAATATTGAGAACCTTTATTATTCCACTCTGCAGTATTGGCATATTAGGAACTGTTTTAAGCGCTGCTTGGGCAGCAATGAGAAAGGCGTTTCAAAATCCGATAACCCAGAGCCTGGAAAAGGTTTTTGTAACTCTGGCCATTCTTTTTGCTTTGGTTGCAACTTTACTTCTGTGCGGAACAGTTTCTCTTCTGCCAAAGCATCCGTTATTCTACGACCCATTAGACCATTACAGTAGCCAGTGGCAAACATCCAGTTCTGACAGAAATACGATTTGTTCTACGTCAGTCCAGAAAGTTGAAGCGTTGTATGCCGCGATCAATGGCAATAAGAAGAAAGATTGGGCTATGTGCTATGTACCCACCGCCACTTATACCGATTTGAAATATCAAGTGCAAATGACGATTTTGCAGGGTGATTTTGGTGGGATCGTTTTTCGTGGGACTGGTGTGGATAATGATGCCAATTTCTATTATATTGCCATTAACAGTGAGGGAGAATACCTCTTCCAAAAAGCTTTTCAAAATCAGGTGAGAGGGCAGGAGCAAATCCAACCTATAGCTACAGGTTACACTCCTGCTTACAGAAATCTGGAAAGCAACCAAATCACAGTTTTAGCACATGGTGATTCCTTCCAGTTTCTAGTGAATGATAAACTGGTTTTTACCGCGACCGATACTACCTTTTCTGGAGCGGGTTACATAGGTGTTATCGCCGACAACAGCACGAGTTTAAAAACTGCCGTGTTGTTTAACGATGCAGCTGTGTGGTCAAATTGATTTAGCGAGTATCGGGTAAACACCGTACATGGCCGATGTAGTTAACTTTTAATGTGCCTTTGAGCATATCTTTTCCCCGAATTATAGGGTTGTCTCATTAGTGCTTACCTGATTAGATTGGAGAGTAAAATGTGGCATTATCGACGCTTAGGAACGATTGCGGTAGTTGTAACCCTGATCCTCTTAGCAGCTATCGTGGTTGAGCAGGTAACCGTGCCTAAGGCTCACGCTGCCAGTGTGACCTGCTATGGCGATTACTGCTCAGGCCAGGACCCTGTGGCTACTGGCTGCGCAACTGACGCTGTGACCTTCGCTTGGGTAGATCTAAGTGGAGCTCGTCTCGATCTTCGTTGGTCTCCAACCTGTAAGACGGAGTGGGCTCGCTGGCAGCAGTACCCGGGATTCAGTGGAGATACCCCCTGGCAGCTCTCGGCAATCCAGGATACTGGCTACACGCAGTCGATAACTTATGACATAAACGGTCCTGCTGCGGGAACTACCACGTGGACCCCCATGATCTACTCGCCGGTGCATCTGGTGAAAGCGGAGGCTGAGATCGAATGCGGAAGCGACACATTATTAGGAGCTGCTCTTAACTGTTTAACGAGTAGCAAGGTCGATACCCAGGCCTTCTGAGTCTATGCGCTTCCACTGATAGTCGCACGGTTATAGCATGCTTTCCTGCTGTACTATCTGCCTCTCTACCAGTTGCACCACATGTTGTAAACCATTTTATTCCATGGGCGGAATCTTGATAATTAAATGGGCGGCAAAACGAGCAATAGGGTGCAGGAACGTTTTTGCGCATTGCCATAAAATAGCTCTTTCCCCTCTGCTGGCCGTTCCTGGCTTCCTGCGAACTCACCCACATAATTGTCAAAATTCTTCAGAATCCGCTCACGTAATTCCAAAATTTACAGGATATGCTGACCCCAAGAAAGCGGGGATCAAAAAGAAGCAGAAAGCGGGCATCAGAATGGATACATGCCAGCTCCCCTCAGAAAAGAAAGTGAGACATAACCAGCAGGTATGGATACGAGCCAGCGCTGCGGGTTTTAGGGTATAGATCAGGCTTGACAGCATACCGCTTGCTTGCTAGAATGGCATGGTACGACTAACCACCATTAGTTCTACCAGTTTACTTGACATAAGAGACTGTTTTGAGGGAATGAGAGACGCTATGAACGAAGAGACTGCACTCAGCACGATTGTTGAAAGTAGCTCCATTGATCTTGCCATTAGTGGCTGGTTAGCATCGCACAAGAAAAGCGCCAAAACCTTGAAGGCGTATCAAACGACCATACAGCAATTTCGGGCTGGGCTGCAGCGCATGGGCAAAGACCTTGATACCGACGTGCAAACGGTGATTTTACTTGCTCAGGCATACGCCGCGGCCACAGTGAACGCAAAGAAGACAACCGTACAGCAGTCAACCTATAACCTACGCCTGGCTATCCTCAGCTCGTTTTACGATTATGCCATGGGCCGGTACTTAATTCTGCCGATGGATGACGCGGGGCACGTTCTCAACCCTATCAAGATCGTGAAACGTGAAAAGGTGCAAGCCTACAAAGGTATTCAAGGCCTTGAGCCTGAAGAGGCCATGCGACGTTTGCAACACATCGATCGCTCTACCCAGCTGGGCAAGCGTGACTATGCGCTCCTGGCTATCCTCTTACAAACAGGCAGACGCCTCTCAGAAGTCACCTCGTTACAGTGGCGACATGTGCAGCTGCAAGGCAAGGGTAAGAGTCGGAAAATAACCCTCACCTTTGAGCACTGTAAAGGCGATAAGACCATGGTTGACACCTTGCCCACATCTATTAGCAATGCGCTTCTGGAATGGCTGTCAGCGTACTATGGTGTCTCTCTTGCGAGCCTTGAGAACAATGCGCCCTTATGGGTGTCTCTCTCAGTGAACACCCAACAGCGCGGCCAGGCGCTGGGGATACAAGCAGTACAACAGATATGCGAGAAATACCTGGAGACTCATACCCATGTCACCCGGCATACCTTCACCCATAACATGATTAAAGCCGGTGCAACGCTACCAGAAATTCAGGCTCGTTTAGGGCATGAGTCCCTGGCGACCACTGGTATATACGCTCGTGCCCTCACCTCAGCAGAAAACCCACATGCTGACACACTGGCAAAGATGTTAGGCTTTGATTGATATATTATGTCAAGTAGACTGAGCATTTGTACACAAGAATGGCGCGACACCTGGGGAGTAGATACCGCGCCTGATATTTTGTTAGGTGAGAAGGACATTAGCACTGAGATGTGCTAATGACAACCCCCCCCCTTTTCTTCTGTGCTTTCTATTTTTTTGATGAGCTTTGTGATGGGCTTTGTGATCAGCTTTCCAATCTTTGTACAACTTGTAGCACGTCGCCAGGATAACGAGTAAATCCCGGATACCGGGTAAACCTCGATACCGAAGAATCGTATCCGCTCCTTGTGCTACGAACTTAACCACCTCAACTACCTCACCAATTTGCATAATGAAGTCTCCCCTACTAAGATGTGACCACAAGAAGTCACAGGTTTATTATACCATCAATAGAAATAAAAGTACATATAGTGTACTAGCATACATATATGCTAGTGGCATCTCAGTAGTTTTTCAATGAAAAGATACAACATCTTTGTGAAGGTGATGTTTGATTGCTCATGGGTAGTGCCTCATTTTTGATAGACTGGCATACTCCATTCACCGATCACGCTCCGGGTCCGTTCCTGCTCGCTTTGAAATTCCTCATCAGTCAACAAAGGGACCACTTTGGCCAGGCCGGTGACGATCTTAGCTTTCTGCTCATCTGTCAGGCTATAAAATGGGTAGTGCCTCATTTTCTTCGTGACTTCATACCAAAAGTAGTACCGTGATGTGAGACTGCTTACCTCAGGTTCGCGGATAGAATGAATAAACGCTACAACCTTCTGGCGAGGCTTACCATCAATGCGCACACTCTCAACAAGTTCAGCCGAGAGGGTCGCGCCGTGATCGTCGCGGATCCATGATTTCTTCGCGTGGCTCGTGCGTTTCTTCCATCTCACAAACATAGGTGTAGTGCCTCACATTCCGCTGCAGGTGTTAGGGCTTGTTGGGATTGTTCGGGCAATATCGCACCATGCCCTTGAAGTGATGACCTCCGCAATGCGGACATTTTTCGAGGGTAGGCTCTGGCTCTGCCTCTCCACTAAGGATATCCTTCGAATACACCACATCCGGTATGCTGTCCTGCCAGCCGTGGCGCTCAACGATGTAGCGCAATTTCAAAGGCTCGTGCCCTTCAACTGTGCTTTCAGATTGAGCGGCAATCCAGACGATCACGCCTGACCAGGTAGAGCCGTCTGCTTTATATCGGAGAATGTCACCCTTAGAAAATTCAGATCGTGGCGCAGCTGGGCCCCAGTCTGCTTCAAGGTTGCGCAGTATCTGCTCTTCAAAATCGGTCATAATTGCGACTCACTTTCTTACTTGAAAATTGGTGTTTGGTCGGATAACTTCTTTGACGCAATCTGCACAAAGTTGGGTAGGTTGCGTTCCCTGTTTTGTCTCAACTGTGATCGTCTTTTTGTTGGCTCCACATCGTTCACATGCCATGCTGTTCTCCCTCTTTTTCATCTGCTTCAATGATCGAATTGTATTCGTTTTCAGCATCTTTGTACTTCGGAGATCCGCCCTTTTTGACTCCCCAAATCTTCTCAATAATCGCCTGTTTTCCCCAGCCCTTTTCAAGCAGGTTGTGTACTTCTATCGAACGCTCTGAACGCAGTGCTACAGGCCGTTCATCAGCGTTCACAATGCGTTCTGGTAGTGTGTCAGAACGCATTGTGAACGGGTGCTGAACGCGAGCTGAACGGGTGTCTAATGCCAGTACTTTTGCTCGCACATCATAGACAGGCGCCAACATCAAAGATGCTACGCCAGGCGTCTCAAGGACATACATTCCGTCGCCTCTTTGCGAGTGCGAGAAACTGTACTTGATTAAATCGGTGCTCATGAAACCGGCTGCCCTCGCTGCAGTCGTATCAATTGCAAATGCTATTCGTGATCTGAACTGTTTCTGCGCCGTCTTCAGCTCCGGAGTGCTGTAGTCAGTTTGGGCGCAAGCCAGAAGGAACATATTGTACTTTCTTGCTCTGACTGCCAACACGCTTAAATCTTTGAGCATCTGCACAATAAGCGTTTCATCCACTTCAAATTGAAGGGAGAGCATTTCTTCCACATAGATCAAGAGAAGAGGCTCACTCTGTAGATCGTATTCACTGAGCTGGGCGCGTCTATCTAATTCCTTCTTGAGATAGCCCAAGTGGCTTGCGACTTCATCCGCTGATGTTGCTACCATTGGCACGCTGCGCCGTCCTACGGTTAATGTGGCGACGTTCGGAGAGTGTTCAAACAGCCGTGAGGTTTTGTGCTCAAGGTCCAGGAGGGCTATCTGCAATACATCAGGTGAGTTCAATTTTATGGCCTGGTCTAAGATGGCAGCCGCCAAGCATGACTTACCGAAACCGCTACTACCGATCAATTTGAAATGCACAGCATCTGGAATTGAGAGGATAACAGGTTGACCGTCACTTGTGCGAACACCCGGGCACACCTGCAGCGCGTTCTCTTCCAATTGATCTATGAGATAGCGTTGGGTAGGTTGCCTGATACCAGATGCTATCAATTGCCCCTGGTCCGCAGTCGTGGCCTCTTCTGTCTTCTGTGCAATCTGCCTCATATTGACGTTTGGAAGTGGCATAAAGCCCTGTTCAGGATGGATATAGTAGGGGTAGTGGCCTTGATTGTCGGGCGCTATCCGGGTGAGGGCAAGATGTTTTTGCAGCTCGTGATCTTCCCACTGCATCCGCAATTCAAGCGCGTGTCTCTGCTGTGCCAATTGGAGATCGTGCTCGTGGCGTTCGCGGATAAGCAGTAATCGCTCCCGTTCCATCTCTTGAGCGTGCTCTTGTGCGAGTTGCTCACGGTCATATTCTCGCAAGGGCAAGCGTTTCACCTGGTAAATATGCCGTCCAATGAGGAAGGCGATAGCCAGGGCCAGGATACCCACACCGCCAAGAGGGATAATAATAAGGGGCATGTCGCATAGTCCCATTCACTAGGCTATGCTGACTGAGGCTTGTTATAATGCTCCCAGCCAACATAGCGGCTCGATCGCTTGTGTTGGTTAGTGTCTGGTGTGAGCTTTGACCTCATGCCAGGCACGTCCGCGCTATGAATGACGCTGTATATAATCGTCTAATGCCTCTTGAGAAATGCGGTATTGTCTCCCTACTCGCGTCGCTTTCAATTCTCCAGTGTCGATAAGTTTGCGCACCGTCGCAGGATTGACTCTCAGAATATCTGCAACCTCTTCTATGGTGTAAAATCTGACGTTCATGCTGTATCCCTCGATGCATTTCTTTTCAGTGTACACGGAAATGGAATAGATTGCAATGGATTAGGCGTAATAGCAGATAATTGATTGTAAGACGATTGTGAGCGATAGGGAAAGCTGATATAATCATCCACCGTTATACAGTAAGGCCATCCCTTGCTCATTGAGCGCATGATATGATAGGTTTACGTATACGTCTACGGAAACGGAGGAAAGTTATCATGCAAAGAGTATTTTGCCTCGCCAACAACAAAGGTGGTGTCACCAAAACGACTACCACAATTAATCTTGCCTATGGCCTGGCCAGGGCGGGCCGTCGCGTGCTCGTGATTGATACCGACGCTCAAAGTAACTCTACTTATTCCCTACTGGGCACGCTCAACCAGGATAACACCTTATTTGATGTGCTGATAAACGGTGCACGAATGGCTGATATTATTGTGGCTACCCAGCAGGAACGGCTCTACCTGGCGCCCAGTTCGATTGATTTGAGCGCTGCTGATTTGCTCATGGCCTCAGCACCTGGCCGAGAGCGCAAATTGAAACGAGCGCTTTCTCAGTTGCCCCCGGATAGCTTTGATTATATCCTGATCGACACGCCGCCTAACCTGGGTGTCCTCACTGTGAATGCGTTCATCGCCTGTACAAATGTGATCATTCCCATAGCCTTAACTACCTATGCCCTTATTGGTATCTCAATTTTGGAAAAGACTATGCAGGAGCTGAGAGATAATCTTGATGTGACGCTCCCGATCTTTGGAGTAGTAGCCAACCTCGATGACCACACCCGGATGAGTGCAGATGTACTCGCCGCAGTTCGCGAACACTTTGGGGACCTTGTATTTAAGACAGTGATCCCACGAAACATCAAGGTTGAAGAGGCACATAATCAGATTGCGATCTTGTACACCTATGCCCCTCAATCCACTGGAGCAAGGGCCTATGAGAGCTTGACTCAGGAGGTGGTGCATCGTGCCGAATCCAGATAAAAGGAAGTTTGTTAACCCATTGACACAGCCAACTACAGAGACGTCTACAGAGTCATCAACGTTGCCAGATACGTATACGTCTACATCAACGCAAGTGCAACACCGCAAACGAGGTGCGCAGGCCTTTGAGAAGACACATGAGCGCATCACCTTGTGGATTGATAAAGGGTTGAAGCAACGATTTGAGGTCCTGGCCGACGAGCAAGGCACGGCAAAGGCAACGCTACTGAACGAGGCGATCAGTGATCTTCTGAAAAAGTATGAGGCATGACTATCGAGGTCGCCGCCCGGCAAAGCCTAGCACGGATGTATCAACGAACAGGGGCAAAGAACGTGGCCACTGAGAAGTAACCGCGCCCTGCAAGATTATACTAACAGCATATCTTCGTAAATCTTTTGTTGCCAGGCGCTTGTTGCGTCATAGTTATCCCAGTTAATGCTCCCGGCTTTTTGCGCGTGCAAGATACATTCTCCTAGCACAACTGGTAAGCCCTGGCTGTCTTGCGTAAATATTGAGAAATCAAGCCAATTTACATTTTGTAACAGAGGATCTTGCCATATAGTCTTTTGCACGGAATAGCATTCACTTTGTACCATGGCGACTAAATAGCCATGATCGGGTTGCTGTTTTAGGGCAACGAGTACCACGGCATGATCGGCATAATCTGACTGGATGATGTCACCAACCAGGGCAAGATTACTAATGTCTGATTGGAGTTGCGTCTTGATGGCTCCCTTATCGGTCAGAGCAGATGGCGTTGGTATGGGTGTGTCAGTCGGTACTGGCGTATCGGTTGCTTGCGTTGTGTCTGTGCTGGTGGTAGCCGCTGTGGATGAGTGCGAAATAGCTGAGCCAATGCCACTACACGCTCCACAGACAAGTAATGCACCGATGACGAGGAGTACCCAGAAGAGTGGGCCGCGCTTTTTCTTTGGCTGTCCAGGCGGTGGCATTGGTGGCTGTTGTGGATAGGGCTGAAATGGCGGTGATTGCATCGGCAATGGCTGTTGCTGGTTGGGTTGCAGCGACGGAAAGGGTTGTTGAGGATACATCGGCTGTTGAGGCGGATAGGACGTATTTGGCTGCTGTGGAAACGATTGTCCTTGCCATGGTTCTTGCGTCGGCCCCTGTTGCCAGTTAGGTGGTTGTTGGTCCATTGATCTACCCCTTCTAAAAACTCTGTGATCTTAATGCGAGTACAGTGGGCGCAGTTCGCCACCATGCGAGGAACATGCACCCCGCTCGCCGCCTGATTGGCTAAAGGTACTATCAGTGCACTCGATAATGTATCCATCCCCTGGATCGTCGGACCCATAGAAACTGGCTATGCAGTTAAAATAGCTACAAAATCCGCTGGGCGGGACGTAGATCAGTTTCCCTGGATTGAAATCGTAGCACCAGGGGTTATTGTTGATGCCAACACAGTGGGGCTTTGGTGTCGGTGTGGGCACGGGTTTCTGCGTTGGTTGCGGTTTTGGTGTGGGCCTGGGTGTCTGTGTCGCAGTTGGCACCGGTGTTGGAGATGGCGTATCTGTGGGAAGGGATGTTGTCGCAGTCGCAACCAGCAGTGCTTGTGTCGTTGGCGTATCGGTTGGGATGACGGTCTGTGTAGTTTTGCTTGAGCCAGCGACGGCTGATAGCACGCATGTGCAGAGCACGCAGGACAGGACGAGCAGAGAGAGCAGGACTTTGACCATGACGGTGCGCGCGCGGAACCAGGACAAGAAACGCTGATGCGGCAAAGGCCTGGGTGGTGATCCATATGGTGGTTGTTGCATAGAAGCTCCCCTTTTCTACGATCAATGCAAAAGATAATAAGTTAAATGTAACACATGTAGTAATAGCATGAATCTGGTTGAGGGAAAGCTGGGTTTCTGTTGAGAAGCGGTTACGATTGGCCGCAATACGTTACACTATGGCTTAGTAAAGAGATAATGAGGTTGCGCAGCAGCCCTTGACGCATTTCTCGCAAGGGACAAAGATGTTAGCTAGACGAGCTGACGGTTTGTTAGCTGAGTAGATGGCTATCTATACAGGAAACTTGCAAGGAGGACACCATATGGCAAATCAGGAACATCTCAACAAGCTCAATGAAGGGGTAAAGGCTTGGAATCAGTGGAGGAGTGAATATCAAAACATAAAGCCAGAACTCAGCCATGCCGAACTCATCAAAGCTAACCTCAGCTATGCCGACCTCAGTAGTGCCGACCTCAGCCATGCCGACCTCTACTTTGCAAATATCATCAATGCCGAACTCACCAATGCTAACGTCAGCTATGCCAACCTCGCCAATACTCAACCCATCAATGCCCACTTCATCAATGCTAACCTCAGCTATGCCGAACTCATCAATGCTAACCTCAGCTATGCCGAACTCAGTTATGCCGACCTTAGAGGAGCTGTCCTCACCAATGCCAACCTCAGCTATGCCAACCTCAGTCATTCTCGCCTCACCGATGCCGACCTCGGCTATGCTACAGTAGCATCTACTACCTTTGGCAAGGTTGACTTGAGTGAGGCAAAGGGGCTTGATATGCTAAGGCACGACGGACCCTCAACCATCGGCATTGATACTATCTACCTCTCTCATGGCAACATTCCAGAAGTCTTTCTTCGCAAAGCAGGTGTTCCTGAGCCATTTATTACCAATATGCGTGCGCTCGTCGCGTCAATGTCCCCTCTCGATTTCTACTCCTGTTTCATCTCATATTCGAGCAGAGATCACGCGTTTGCTGAGCGACTGTACGCTGATCTGCAAAGTAAGGGGGTGCGCTGTTGGTTTGCGCCGGAAGATATGAAGATAGGAGACAAGCTTCGACCTCGCATCGATGAGTCCATTCGTCTCTACGATAAACTCTTGCTGGTCCTATCCACCCATTCCATTGCGAGTTCATGGGTTGAGCATGAGGTAGAAATGGCTCTGGCAAAAGAACAAAAAGAGAAACGTCCTGTTCTTTTTCCCGTTCGTCTCGATGAGGCAATAATTGAAATGGAACAGGACGGATGGCCTTCAGAAGTTCGGCATACACGACATATTGGAAACTTTACCCGCTGGAAAAACCACGACGAGTACCAAAAGGCGTTCGAGCGATTGCTGCGCGATCTGAAACAGGCAAGTTCTTGATGCAGTTGGGCGAGCTGCCTTTTATCAGATATAACAAAGATCACCCACGCTTTACGCGGTGCGAGGGCTGCCTATGTTCCACAAAGGCCATAACCGACCTGCTGAGAAAGTATGAAACGCAATCGTGACAATCGTGACACGGCGCTAGCATATTTTTTAACGAAAGGGGAGATATCATGCAACAACCTCCTCCACGCGGAAGGCGATCCTTCTGGCAGTGGTATCACGCCCAAACACGCTTGGCAAGAATTGGCCTAGGGTGTACTTCTATCTTTGTAGTGCTCCTACTCTGCACCGTAGCACTGACAGTCTATGGCAGCACCCTGCCACCAACGCCAACGCAGACACCTGCACCGACTCAGGCAGCGACCCATGCCGTTGTACTAGCGACGCCACGTCCTACGGCAACCTCAACAGCGACCCCAACTACGAAACCAACTACGAAACCAACAGCGACCCCAACTACGAAACCAACTATTGCTCCTAGCAAAGTGACAGTGCCTCATTTGGGCGGGGCGATTACTGATTTCATCGCTAAATATGGGCAGCCCGTCGATCACTCTGATCAATATGCGTACGGTTGGTTTCGTGGGACCGATGGTGATAGCTTGAGAGCAAGTACCTTCATCGACCCGCATCACGTTGACGAGATTGATGTACAGGCTGTCAACGGAGATATGTCGAATACAGCATCGGCTAGTGCTCTCTGTACTCTGTACAATCCGAGTGATGCTCGCCAGCTAAGGCGGGTCCCTGTTACTGACCCAAGCGGCTTAGATTCAGGATTTGATGTTGTCTACATAAGCTCATCTCTGGCACGCGAAGATACCTCTGATGAGTACCAAGATAGCCAAGGAAACACTGTAGCGCCTGGTACATTTGATATCAAGTACAACTACATGCCTGGCACGCAGAGCATCGGCTCCTGCGAGGTCTTGATAGGGGACCAGCAAGAGGTGCCTTAGCCTACCATCAGTCCCCGTTGCGAATAAGGCCCTGCTTTGAGAAGTTCTCAGCCGATTGCGGTATAATTTGAACAAATATTCACCGTAGGAGGATATGATGGTAGCACCACAACCGTTAGTTTCTCTGCCCAGCGCGCCCGTTTCTGAACAAAAAGATGAGAACAAGGAGTGGGAACGCTTGCCCAACGAACCCGCTCGGCTGTTTATGCTCTTCACACAATACCGATTGATAGGCCGTAAACGCTCTTTACAAGCCCTGGTAGAAGAAAAGCAAGCAGCACAAAAAGCACCAATAAGCCCTAAAACAAAAATAGCGAAGGACAAAAAAGGGCAGACTGTCGAACAGGACACGGCGGCCCAGCAGCTCACCACTATAAAAACGTCAGTGCCCGGAGACATCAAAGCGGCGTGCAAGCGCTGGGAGTGGGTGAAGCGTGCAATGGCTTGGGATTTATACAGGATACGCAAAGCAGAAGTAGATTTAGAAATGGCCATTTTAAACGGGACAATCACCTATGCGAACAAAGGGAATAGAGTTATTCTGCTTTCTTCCTATATCAGCATATTAGAGAAGCATATCGAGACACCGGATGTCAGCTTTGAGAGGCAGATGGAATGCTTTAAGCTCATCAGCCGACTGTTGAAACAGATACAAGAAGAGATGCTTGATTACCCCTTCCACTTCCAGCAACTCACAAAATAAACTGACTGGCAGTGCAACCCACCCCGGGTCTGGCAAGGATTCCTTGCCATATACCAGTGTTCGGTGCCCAGAGTGCAGCACGATGTGTGAGAATGAGCCGCCGCGCTCGTATCTGGGATAGCAATTCTTCCAGGCTCATAGCGCCTTCCTCTCTTGCCAGTGAGGTTTACACAGGCCATTATGTACCGTTTCATTGAGCGCGGTGCAT
>CAAGKR010510766.1_pt1 | contig 18129 bp, 16 predicted proteins | sample 2556971 | NCBI WGS metagenome assembly CAAGKR01 (sample SAMEA5207829, study PRJEB30636) | soil metagenome | biome: forest; feature: boreal; material: soil | place: USA | collected 2011-09 | depth 1 m | reverse complement strand
CTTTCGCCTGCAGGAGCCGATGAAGCTCGGCCTCGTCAACGCCAGTGCGCGCGCGAACGATTGCGGTCGGTGAAAGAAGTAGTTCGACTCCAGGTTGCGTTTCATTCTTTCTCATGGGTGTTCTCCTGCCAGCTCGGATGAGCCTTTTCTAGCTGACTGCGTAGATGGACCGACGAACAATGCGTGTAAATCTGCGTTGTGGAGATGCTCGAATGTCCGAGCAGTTCCTGTATGGCGCGCAAATCGGCTCCGCCTTCGAGCATCGCCGTCGCAAAGCTGTGGCGCAGCATGTGTGGATGCACGCGACCGAGTCCGGCTTTCACTCCCAATTCGCGAAGGACGCGCCTGATTGAGACGCGATCCATCGGCGTGGTGATTTGTTTCGGGGGCGGCAGCTTACCGATGAGGAAGGCTGCGAGAGCCTCTTGCGCATGCTCCTTTGTCGGGATCTCGTAATCGCCAAGCCGCACCGTTCGCATGACGCGCGCGCCATCAGCGGCGGCCTCGCGCCACTGTCCAAACCAGATGTGGTACTTGCGGTCCATCCAAACGCCGCCTTGCTGTTCGGGCCGTTCTTCGCGAAACAAAGGGCCGGACTCGCGGCCATGTAGGTAAGCCCGCAGGGTCTCGGCCGTCTTACGACCGAATATCACCAGCCTTTCCTTCTGTCCTTTGCCGAACACTTTCAGGGAGCGGTCGCTCCACTGAATATCTTCCACGCGCGCACCGAGGACCTCAGCGATGCGGCAACCGGTGTCAAACATGAACATGACCAACCCTTGGTCTCGGTTATTCCTGGCGGCCGCAATGAGTTTTTGGATGTCGGTCACAGATAGCCAGCGAGGGAGGCGGCGCTGTACGCGCGGCCCTTGGATGAGTTCTGCGGGTGAATCCTTCCTGACGTCAGCGAGCATGACGTATTTGAAGAACGAGCGCAGCGCACCGAGCCTAGACGATGTGGACCGGGAGCTGAGACCCCGCACCTTGAGGAAGTGCAGCCATTCACTGATTTCCTTATGGGTCACGTCGGCCATGCTGAGGCCGAGCGTGAAGTCGAGAAAGTCGGCGATTGCGTAGCGATAGGCCGTGAGGGTATGAGGAGAACGGCTGCCAGCTTCGAGGTTCAGGAGATATTCGTCGAGCAGTTTTGCGTTCTCCTCGTGATGGTTCAGTGCGCGTTCTTCACGCAGTTTTCCGGTTGGCATGGAATCCTCCTTTCGGAAATTATCAAAACGGGAGCGAGCTTTTTGTTGTGGCGCCGCGGGTGCTTGAGGCACCGGCGCCTCGGGAATCGCAGAACGGTTGCAAGGTGTTTCGCTGCGGGGCGGGTCATACTGTCGCCTCTTTTAACCGCAAGCGACGCTCACGGAAGTATTGCGTGCGGTCTGGACGGATTCTCACCCGGTTGCGTTCCCGGTTACGGTCGCGCTCGCGCTCTTTCTCTAGGTGATAGGTACAGAAACGGATGGAGCGGGGGTCGCGGGGACTCGTACAGGTGTAGCAGAGGCCGCTGGCAATGTTTTGCTCGCGGTAGTTCTTATTAAAGAGGTTTATATCCCTACCCTTCATCTCGCATTTGATTCTCGCGCTATGACGGGCATCCCGAATATCGGAGCAGAATAGAGCCAAAACTTCCGGGTCAAGCTGTAGCGGGATGGCCAGCAATTCCACGTCATCGGGGACGGGAATCATAGTGCGCGCCCCTTTGCGCGGGATTCTCGGAATAGATGCGGATTCTAGGGCGCTTCTTTGCAGGACTGCGGGTTGGGACTGCCCGATGGGATGGATTACACTTCGTGAAGCCATGTCAGTGCCTCCCCGACTTGGCGGTGCCTCGGACAGGCGGCTTCATAAATTCGTTGGTGATCCACGCGCGCTCTTCCGCGACTTCCGTCTCGCAGTGGCCAAGCACCACCATCACGGCGAACGCCAAGTCGCCGTCCAGTGGCTTATTCCCGACATCGGAAGTCCAGTCGATCAGGAACGCGGCAGACCGAAGCGCTTTCTCAACGTTCATCAGGCGCGAGCGAAGGTACTGCAATTGATGCGGCGCGAGGTGTGCTTCGTGCTGGTGCTCAACTGTATTCCGGGATTTTGCTGCTTGACGGATTGATGGTACGGTTTTCTGAGATGCCATGGAGCTAATCCTCCTCGGTGTTTAGGGGCGTGTCGGTGTTTCTAGCACCGGCGCGTCCCGCTCTTCTCTACCGCTTCGGCTTCGGCTTGCGGCCTCGGCCTTTGCGATAGTTTTCCTGCTTGTACTTGCGAACCTGCTTCAAGTCAGAATCACTCCAGAGTCGCACTACAACGCCTCCGACGCGGGTTTTGCGGGGAGCTTTGATCTTCTTCCCGGACACCCATCGTTGTAGCGTTATGTGATGCACTCCGCATTTCTTCGCTGCCTCTGATGTTGAGTAGGTCGCCATCGCTAACTACCATTAGCGCATTTCTATTGGCGTGTCAAGGGAAATCTTTCAGTGCGCTTCGGACACATCTTTTTGAATCCTGTGGGAAACGGGCAAGTCGGGCTTTTATTGGCCGGGAATTCATGGTACGGATATAAACAGATGCTTTGTGCGACCGGGAAAGCGCGCGAGGCGAACCGGGAGAATGCATGCGAACACATATCGGACCCTACCAGCGGCCCGCGCCCCCCAAGAAGCCACTTAGACTTGGCGCCCCGAGAGCCGTTCAGCAGCCAGCCGTACCGATGCACGAGATCGAAGCACAGGCACAAGTTGTGCTACAAGGCATGATTGAAAAGGTCAGGAAGCCGGGACGGCCTTCGGTCCACGAAGAGCCGATGACGCCGGCGCAGCGACAAGCCAGGCGCCGCGCGTCTCAGTCGCAACAACGGGCTATCCGAGAAACTTTGCAGGTCGGGGATGCTCACGGAAAATCGCACGGCGAGGCAAAATCCGGCGGTTATGATTCCCAAAAACTAGACACCATGCATGGCCTGCGGGCCTGTGAAGGAACGGATGGGGACGATGGAGTTATCAGGGGCGGAGCCCGTCACGTTCGCGCAGCCGATGGCGAATCAAGCGCAGCGCACGAACAAACCACTGAGGAAATTCTAAACTCCGGTGAATCATCCAGCCATCGCGGCGGTTTTGAAGAACGCACAGTTGAACGAATCCGGGTGCGCGGGATTCGGATCGGAGACGAAGAATCCAATCGTCAGCGATTCGCGGAGGGTGAACTCAGGAAGATGGTTGAGGAACATTTTTCGTCACCGGAGAAGGCGCCGTCAGCGTTTTGGATCGCGAAGCGCATTGGAAACAATGCCGTTCAACACCACGTACGCCCGGCGATCACCCTTACCTGCAAACTATGTGTCGACTCAATGCAGTCCATCGAGGATGCTCAAGATCACTTGCTGGTAGATCACCGAGGGTTGATTTGTGAATGGTTTGAGCATTTGAATCCTCCGCGGGAGTTTCGTGACATGGGTTTTTACGTAACTGTCGCCATGCCTCGGAGGCGCAAAAGCGTTCAGAATCATGCGATTAGCACGGCTAAGTGAGGGTGCTTTGTATTGACGCTGCGTATAGGTGAGGGGAGCGCAAGCTTCTCCGGTTCGAAACCTTTCCCAAGGTAAGCCATCTGGTCGCCAGGCCGGGTGGCTTTTTTATTTGTGGTGACACGAAGAAATTTTCACGGCGAGGGTGTTATGCGAGCAAATCTCAAGGCCGCGATTGATGTTCGGTTCGGGAGCCAACTTGCTTTCGCGCGCGCGGTCGGCCTGCATTCGGTGCGCGTGAATCGCCTTTGCCGGGGCTGGGTTGAGCCGACACCGGTTGAGCGTCAACGGATCGCCGAGGCCCTGCGCACCGATATTGACTGGCTGTTTGCGGTGCTGCTGATCCCGGCGCCGAAAAATCTTTCAGTTGAAGCGACGTCGGCACTGGCGTGCGCAGGAGGGGAATGATGTCAAAGTTGGGCGATCTGATCTACCGAGATGCGAAAGCGCGCGAGCGGTCCGAAGTCGAGGCGATCACCGGCGGCGGCCGTGCGGAGCCCAATCGGGGTAAGTTCGCAGCTGTTTGCGAAGGTGCGAGGGCAGACACAGCAGCAGCAGAACTCAATCGAGCGCGGCAATTGCTGATTGATGAGCCAAAACTTTTGGAAGGCGGCCCGGGAGCCGAAGGCGAATTCTACAGCAGGTTCCCCCGAGCAAACCTAAGCGAGCTTCGAACACTCGTGGGAAAAGCCAAGGCAGTTTTACACCCGCCGCGCACGTTTGACGACATTCCCGAAGCCACGCCCGGAGAGTTTGTTCGAAAAACGCGGCCGTTCTGACGGCGGCGGGCACTATAAAATTTAGAGAGATTGAGGTGAAGCATGGCAACGACGAAGATCTTCCGGACTACCTTCCAAATTTGTAAACCGAACACGGTTCCGTTCACTGGAAAGAGTCACCAGTACCGACGCGGCGAGCAGATAGCACTCGTAGCCGCGCAAACAAATCAGGGCGTTCTCGCGGTTCTGAACGCGGATATCACACTGGCTGGCGGCGAGGTGATCGAAATTCTCGCGTCGAAAGAGATTGCCGAAGGTACGGAACCTGCTGTTTTGACGTAGCAGGCCGATCATTGAACGAGAAAAAGAACTTGGCCGATCTACCGGCCAGATTGGGGTTTCATGTGCTCAACTTCGGCCAGCAGTCAGATGCCGCTAAACACCGGCGCGGGATCACCATCTCCAGTTTTCAATAATAATCCGATGGTAATACCGCCGCACGATTCAATGATGGGTATCAGTGCGGATGGGAATGATCCGTTTCCGGGAACTCCGGCACTCAGCAACGCTAACGATCCGCTTGGCCAGGCCATCCAGAAGGAAGCAGCGGCGAATCCGCAAACTGTTTCGGTGATGCACCCGACTAAGTTCGGATCTCTGTTGAAGATTCTCGGGCCGATGGTTGAGGGTGGAATGATCGGGGGATTCTCTGGTAAGGGACATCCCGGTGGCGGATTCGGCGCAGCGCAAGACTTCTACGAAAAGCGGCGCCAAGATCAATTGCGTAACGGGCAGTTTCAGAGACAGCTTGCCCAGACGCAGGCGCAGATTGATGAACGCAGCCGCACGAACGACATAGCGCAACAGCGCGCCAACAGCGAGGATTGGGGAGCGCCGGTACAGGGGCAGGATGCCCAGGGAAATCCCGGGTTCTTTGTTCGCAACAGGAAGACCGGGGAAACCAAACAGGTCAACGGTTTTACTCCGTCGGATAAGCCGGACAAGACCAACTCCGTGATGACGGACCAGGGGCTTATGAGCGTGACCGGAGCGACGGCAACGCCGGTTACGATACCCGGAGTGCCATCCGGAGCGCCATCCGGAGCGCCACAAGGCCCACCCGCATCGACCGGGGTTGTGCAGTTCGCCGGCCAAACTTCTCCGATGTACGTTGCTCGAAAGCCGGGAGCAGGAGGGCCATCACTCGCCGCACTCCGTAGGGGCGGAGTGCCCGGAGGCGCGCCAAGTGGCAGTGCGCCGCTCATGCCGCCAGGATACGGAAAGCCGCAGCACCAGAACGACTTCGAGCAGTACTACGATAAATATCTCGACGACAACGGACTCGATGACACATCCGCGAACCAACTGAAGGCTCGCGCATTGTACGCGGGCGCAGAGCGCAAGCCGACTGATGCCGCAGATTTTGCCAAACAAGATAAGGCGCGAAATAGCCTGCTGAAAATGCAGAACGGCGAGAACGCCAAATCGGAGCAGACCCACACCAAAGCTGTGGCCGACCTGAACAAACGAAAGTGGCTGATGGAAGACCAAGATTATGAGACCGCGCAACAGGAAATCGAGGATGCCAAAAGCTCCCGCGATGAAGACATCCAAAATCGCTACGAAACTCTCGCCCAGCAGGAAGGCGTAGACCTCACCCAGAGAGGACAGTCCGCAACTGTTCCTAATGCGCCCCCGAACGGCGCACGGTCCAATGGTGGCAAGGTGGCCGGCGCGGCTGACGTAGCTGCGTGGGCGAAACGGCAAGGTATTTCAGTCGCCGCGGCTAGCAGACAATTCAAAGCAAAAGGCTATGCCGTCCAGGGTTCTCCGCAATGAGACTCACGACAGCCCAAAGCTACGCACTCCTTGAAAAGCACGGATCGTACATCACGGAGATCTGCGACAAGTGCGGCAAAGGCATAGGCCCCGTCAGGTTCACGCGCAAAGGCGACTCCGGTGTTTGGTGCTCACGCGAATGTCGGGACGGAGAGCGGCAAGCGATTCGCAAAGAGGGGCGACCGCGCAAGTACAGGACTGAAGAGGAATGCAGGACGGCGAAGAAAAAACAGCAGCGAGTTTACCGGTTGAGTTCGAGTGTGGAAAAAACTACCTGCATTCAAGAGGAAACAAAGGACTTGCAGACGCAAAAAACGCCTCTCTCGACCTACCCCCTTACCCCGTCGATTGCGGCCCGGAAAACGGCCCTGGGCTACATGAACTGAAAACAGCATGAAAACTGAAGACAATCCACTCATCGACTCCCTGAAGCGCGCGGCACCTGACAAGAATTCCGTGGCCGTCGTACTGAAAGCGAGGGCGCTCGCCTGGCTGGGCGCGATCGAGACGGCAATATGCACCAGGGGAGTTTTCGCATTCCTCGCATGGCTGGCAGTAGCGTTTGCCCTCATCTCGACGGTGTTCGGGGCGAAGTGGGCAGCCGTGTCCTGCGCGCTCTCGCTCGCCGTCCTCGCTCATACGGCGATGGCGATGCTTACCAGCGCGGGGATGCTCACGGAGAGTTTCGCGATCATCCAGCAGGTTTACAAAAAAGACGTGTTGCAGACCACCGAAAAGAGCCGACCCGAAGCCGCACGATCAGCGTTCGAGAAAATCCACTAGATGTCCAATTCAGCCACAGCAGTTTCCGACGACCTGGATAGCTTCATGGCACAGCGCCGCGCCCAGGGTGCGTCTCAATCTCCGGGCGAAGACTCTGGCGATGACCTTGACGCCTTCATGCAAAGCCGCAAGGCTTCGGCTTCCTCCTCGAGCGACTTGAAAATGCCAACTCTGTTCGCCCCTAGCATTCCGCGCACTCCCCCTTCCTCCGAAGCAGCCGCCAAACTCGGACAGCCCATGGTCCAGTTGGCCCCACCGATGGCGGATACCACGCAAATTCCAAGAAACGTTTTTACTGGCGGAGCGCAAGTTCCAGGCATGGCGACAGAGGAAGAAAAGGCACGTTGGCGCGCAAGCCTGAGCGATGAAGAGCGCCAGCAGTTAGAAGAATTTGAGCAGCGCCAGAAGGCCGAGGGGACTCCGGGCTATGAAAATGTGGTCGCTGCCCAGGGAGTGAAGCGACTTGGGCGCGGCATCCGTGACGTTGCGGGCGATATATCGGGGTACGGTCCCAAGGCCGACCCCAGCCAGTCTCTCCTTGATGTGACCGGATTCGTGCCACCAGAAAAGCGGCGTGAACACCCATACCAGACCGGCATAACACAGGCCGTCACAGGGCTTGGATCTCCGGAAAACGTGGCTTTGATGGCCGGGACCGCTGGCCTTGGAGAACTGCCCGCTCTGGCGCGTGCGGGAATCAGCGCCTATTTCGCCGCGCAGATGGTGCAGGGGGCCTACGATCAAATCCCCGGGATCGAGGATGCCCGAAAGCGCGGAGATTGGCCCGAAGTGAAGCGCCTGGCGACGCTCGCTGGCGTTAATGTTTTGATGGGTGCCGCGGCCGGGGCTCACGGAATCAAGGAAGCTGGCCTGGGTCCGGAAGTTGCGCCCTCGCCATTCGTCAAGAAGGGCACGATCAATGAGCCGCTGGCGAGAGATGCCGCCGCGGGTGGCGCAGAACGCGCGGCACCAGAAGGAACGATCGGCCCGAAGCAGGAACCGCTGGCTCCGGAAGCGCCGAAAACGATAAAGATACAGGTAGATGGATTAGAGAAGGGCACGAACAAGGTTGTCTACATCCCAAAGGGGACGGAGAACCTGCCTGCACCGCCGGAGAACGCTAAGGTGACGGTAGTGCCTGGGGAGCAGGCCGGCGCGGGAACGTGGTACCACACGGCCGATGTGAAGCCAATTCTGATTCTCAAGAAGGTGCAAGATGGAACATTCGGAGAACTCCTTGGGAACCACCAGAGCAAACAGGAAGCTCTCGGGGCGCAAGCGCCTACTGCTATCGTCGCTCGCGATGGGGATGGAACGGAAATTAAGGCATCTCTGGTTGATAGTTCAAAGCCTGAAGTTGTCGCCGCGCAAGTCGCCACCCTCCAGCGTCAATTCCCGGACGCGAAAATAACCATAGAGAAGCCCGAGGACGTGGTTCACGAGAGGCTGGGTACGAAACCAGCAACTGCTCCTGCGCCGACCACGGCCACGAGCACCGCTCCTGCGGACCTGCAGCCGATCATCGAAAATGACGCGATGGATCTCTTCGTGGCGGCGCGCCAAGTTCGCCGCTTTGATCCTGACCTCGCGGACGGACTAAGCGATATGGCGGATGGGCGGTTGCACAGCCCTTCCGATCTGCAGAAGTTCGTTGACGAGAATATCCACGACCCGGAAGCAAAAGCTGACCTCTCGAAGTCTGTCGCCGACTATGCCGCAAAGTCGGCAGGGGAATCCACACCGGAGGTCGGCGCAAGCAGCGAACTTCGCGGCGCACCGCGCACCGCACCGGGACGAACCGCTTCTCGGGCGACAGCCTCACCTGCCAGAAACGAGCTCGTTGCCGAAGCGTATCGCCCCGGAAACGTCGTCAAAAGCTACATCGGGCATGACAAGGTTCTGGAGTTCATGCCCGGCGATCCCTCGAAGCCTTATCCGGCGAACGACTGGCAGGTTAAGGTTGTTGCTTCAGATGAAGCGGGCAACCCGCTTCCAGGGGCGCGGGAGCGCATCCATGCGACACCGCCGGAGCGGGTCGATCTTCTCGCCGCACAGAAAAGACTGGCAGAGAAGAAAGCCGCTCCCGCAACACCACCGCAGAACGCGCGCGCAAAGGTCGAGAATGCGGCACCATCGGACTACGGTCGCAGGCAGGCGCAATTCTTTGCGAACTTGCAACGCAACCCGATTGAGAAAGAATTCGCGCAGTCTTACCTCGACGCTCGATTGAAGGGTAAGGTTGAACCCACGCGAAGTTCGAGTTTGGACGCTCAACGCGCCACGCAACTGAAGTCCAGCATCGAATCCCGCTTGAGCACGGAACAGCCCGCCACGCTCACCGAGCGGTTTTCACCGAACACGATTTCCGAAGCGCAGGAAGAACTACGCCACGGATATGAATTGGCTTCGAGCTTTGAAAAGCCGGGCCGTTACCATCCCGATCTCGGTCCGGAGGCGAGTCCGCAGGAGGCGGACCGCGCATGGTACGGCGTTTCATCGAGTCGTAAAAATGTGACTGAAATGTTCCCGTGGTACGGAGACATCAAGCAGGGTGCCGACAAATTGGGCGAACTCATCGCCAAGGGCAAGGGCGCGGAATACGATCGCTTGGTTGGCACGATTGCCGAGCACATCCAGAGCGAGAAGGAATCGGCCGCGCCGGTCATTGCCGAATTTGCGCCGAAGCTCAAGAGCCTGTCTGAAGAGATCGATGGGGATGATCCTGAGCTCTCAGAGATGCTGGCTCAGGTTGCGAATGGCGATGGACGGGGATTCAAGAATCTGAGATCGTACCTACAGGAGAAAGTCGCCAATGCAGAACAAGCCAGAGACTTCTTCAAGTCCGTTGACACAGCCGCAGCCGAAGCGAGACAGGCCAGCGCTGAGGAATCTGCTGACCAAGCTCGTGAACTTCGCGCAGCAGAGAGCGGCCGAACTGCGGAAGGCTCCGAAGCCGCCACAGGTGAAGGCACTCCCGCGGGTTCCGAATTTCTCACGCCGCAAACCGTAAGACAGAAAGCTCCTGCCGAAAAACAGAACGCACTCCCCGGTTTCGAATCTGCCATAGATGAGCAAAGAGCCAGTGCTGAAGGTGTGCGCGGCGAGAGACTGACCAGCGAAGCTAACCGACCACTTGGCGACGTCACCAGCGCAGCCGGCGAGATGGAGCGGAATTCGCCACTGTTCCGCGGGACGGCCGCGAGCCCGCAAAGTGATCTGTTCAAGTCTAAACCTTCAGAGTCCACAGCTCCCGAAGTTGGCGACCACGTTCAAGTCACTGCTGGAAAGCTCAAAGGAAAAACCGTAGAAGTCACCAGCGCCACCGATGAGGGTGGCGTGTACGTTCGCACGGATGAAAACTCCCGCATTCAGTACGTCAAGGAGGGTGACTTCGAGAGCCAAGCGAAACCCCCTATTAAGACAAGGGCGCTAGACGAACTGGTTGATCCGAACGATGAGAGATTCACGGGCACGCGGTACAGTGGTCTTTCGCCGGCCGCTCTCAAGAAACTCCTGCCTGAGTCTGTAAGGGAAAAACTCGACACAGAAGTAGAGGCGAACCAACGCGCGCGTGGATTGCAGGGCCAACTGTACGATCTCGAATCTAAAAATGCAGCCGATCTCCTCCGTGCCCGCAATGTGCTGAGAGAAGCTCCCGGCACCCCTGCGGACATGGAAGCGATCTATCACCACCTCGAAGATCCCGCCGTCAAGCTGACTTCAGGACAGCAGAAAATCCTCGACGATTACCTGCGCCCCATTCTCGATGAGAGCGAGCGCATCAACGAGAAACTCGATGGCGGCCAAGTTGAGAACTACGTGCACCGCATTCCTGTCGGCAAGGGCAGTCTGCTGGACAGGATACTCGGTGGGGAAAGCGAGCTCAGCGCCGGGCGCGGGCTTTCAAAGTCTTCGGCATCGCTGAAATCCCGCACGATGATGGCAATCGAAGATGCGCAAGGAAATCGCAAAGTCGTTTCCATTAAGGGCGGTGAGGTGACCGCATGGGAACGCGGCAAGCCCTCCGAAATGGGGGAGATTCGCCGCCCCGTGAATCCTGGCGTTAATGAGTATTTCGACAAGAACGTTATGAGCAAGCTGGAAAAGCTGGCAGACGATTTGGGTATTTCGCACGAGCGTTTCGCGAAGCGTGTTCCCGGTCTTGGCGGCAGGAGGATGGGCGTTTCTCTTACAGGACAAAACGCCATCAAGACCCTCGCGGGAACTCCAGAGCAAGTAATTCTTCACGAGATCGGACACCAGTTGGATGAACGTTATAACCTGCAAAAAGATTTTGTGAACAACGCGCAGACGAAGGTGGAACTTCGCAAGTTGTCGGACCTGCGTTACGAGGGAATGGATACCAGTCAAAACTTCAAGAAATACGTTCGAAAGGGCGAAGAGAAAATGGCCGTGATGTTCGAGGCATTCCTGCGTGCCCCAGAACGTTTCAGGCAGGTTGCGCCAAACACCTACGGGAAATTTGTGAATTTTCTGAAAAGCCATGAAGAAACCAGGCCGATTCTCGACATCAAGCCATCACTCACTATCGAGAAGCGGAACATTGGGGCGGAGAAAAATATCCCGGGAACTTTCCTCGACAAAGACGGGAAGCGATGGAATGTGGCACAGGCCACCACGAAAGAGATCGAAGCCAACACCGGCGTGCGGTACTACAAGAATGCCCTCGCCTCGACGGTGCTCAATTTTCTAAGCCTCAGAAAAGCCGAGCGGGCCTACGACTTCCTCGAAAGCTACAAGCGCTCTCCTGAGTTTCAGGAAGTAGCCACGAAGATCAATGGTAGCCGCGTTCCGGCCGGGTGGCGTCCCAGCGAACTCCCGCAGTTTCACGGCTACGCCTTCGAGCCGCACACGGCCGAAGTGCTCGACTGGTACGCCAAGCGGATGCACGCGGAAGGCCCGAACCTCTACCGGCAGATCGGGAACTTCCTGCGCACGGCGATTTTCTTCAACCCTCTCATTCACACACCGAACATTGGTGTCCACTGGATCGTCGAAAAAGGGCTGACGGGCTTCGGTCCTCAGAATTGGGGCCGGATTCTCCGCACGGGCAGCCGCGCAATCGATGCTGTGATTCACCAGAACAACGATTTTCTTTCTGCGCTCGATGCCGGTGCGCCACTGCAATCAGCACGACTCGACAACGGGGCCACAACGAAACTCCTGCTTGAACGTATGGGCCGGGAACTTGAGGCGAATCCTACGGCGGCGCAGCGGGTAGCGCGCGCGCTCGGTTACGTGAATCCCGCGAAGCTCGTTCGCGCGATCTACAACTTCTCGGGCAAGGTCACTTGGGTGTCGAATGATATCGCAATGCTCCAGGCGACGTACGAGCACATGGAGAAGACCGGAAGCCCGTTCAAAGAGGCGGTCACGGATGTTTCGAAACACATCCCGGATTATCGGCTGCCAACGCGGATCTTCAACTCGACCGCACTTGCCAAGCTGATGAGCAACCCGGACCTGACGATGTTCGGCGCCTACCACTACGGCGCGCTGCGCAGTTATGGGGAAATGGCAAAGAGCCTGCTCTCGGAAGACATGCCGCAAGCCGAGAGGATGAAGTCTCTTGACCGAATGGCCATGCTCGGGCTGTTCACCTTCGTTGCTTACCCGGCGCTCGATCAGCTCGCTAAATACCTCACGGGCGACAAGACGGCACAGTTCCGGCGCGCAGGGGCCAGCACGTTTATCTACAACCTGGCGCAGCTTGCCCATGGCGAGAAGTCGCCGACGCAAGTACTTGAAGCTGTTGCGACTCCCGCGGTGCATACGAAAGCGCTTCTCCAGCTTGCCGCGAACAGGGATTTCTTCACGGGGCGTCACATCGTTGACTGGAACGCCGACGCGAAGACCATCGGGGAACAACTCGCACGGTACGGCGGGCAGAACCTTGCCCCGGTGAATCAGGGGATGCAGGTGACAGAAGGGCGTCGAACCTTCGGCCAGCAGGTAGCCGGGCTCGCGGGAATCAAGACGAACGTGCCAACGCCGGCGGAGGCGCTCGCGCGCAAGTTTGCAGCAGAGTCCGCCGGAACTGCCGCGCCGGACCAAGACACGCTAGAACGATCCTACTTGCGAAAGCAGTACGAGAGTGACCTGCGCGAAAAGAAGATCACGCTCCAAGACCTCCGGCGGGCACTGACCGGAGGAAATATCACAGGGCAGGATGCGAAGACCATTGTCGAGCGCGCAGCACTCACGCCCCTGCAGAACGAATTCAAGGGTCTGCCAATCGAGAAAGCCTTACGAGTTTGGCAGAAGGCCGATGATCAGGAGCGGGAGACACTGCGGGCACTCCTGGCTGCCAAGGCGGAAAGAATAAATCCAGCCGGGTACAACCCGACGCAGTTGAAGAACCTGAGCAGCAGGATTCGCAGCGCTTTGATAGGTGGTGCGCCCACCGCGCCACCGGGTCATTCGTGGTTCACGATTCCCTTGACGCCACCGAATGGGACAGGGACGGCGGGAAGGATTCGAACCGGCGCCCCCATGACAGCGCCCCTCTCGAGCATGCCGGCCAGCGCGAACTGAGAGGTTGGGGCGGGAAGTTACTATCAGAATTATAGAGCGTCTATAAGAAATTATAGAGAGTGCAGTAGGGGAGGATGGCGATGTGTGCAGACCCAGCGGGAATCATTGTGAAAACAAGAAAGGGACACGCCGGCTCGGAGGCTCGAGTATTTGATGCTGCCCGGCCCTTGGAGACGCCCGAAGCAAAGGATCCAGAACGCGAGAAGCAGGCGCAGGCTGATGAGGGCAGTCCTAGCCCACGACCCGAGGTAGCGCCGTGAACATTGAAGGCCAAAGAGAACAGTTCCCGAACCAAGGCGAGGCTGGTCGGAAGCCCAAGCAGGAATCCCGCGCGGCAGAGTTCCGCCACAGGCTCATCGCTTGGAAGCAAACTCCGGAGTCGTTACGGCCGTCGCTGCGGGCACTGGCTTGCGAGCTTGGCACTTCGCATCAACTGCTAAAGCACTACCTCGATGGGTTGGAGGAGTGGCAATACGAGGAACGTTACCGCAGGGCGAAGAAGCAATCAGAAGAGATTCCCGCACGTGCAAAGGCCGAGAACCGGAAAATGACGATGCGGGAATCCCTCGCCGCCAGAGTAACTCCCGTGTTGCTCGACCAGATCGAGAGCATAAGGCAGGATGCCAAGCGCGGGTCGTTGAACCCCTACCAGGTCGAAACGCTGAAGCAGCTCGCTGAGAACTTTCCAGAAGCACAGTGGGTTTTGCAGAAATACTCGCACATTAAGCCAGGGTGGAAGAAGGTGGAATTGACACCGAAACAGCAGCGCTTGCTGGCGACTCTGCCGGAAGCGGATGCCCGGCGCTATAAGCGGTGGATTCGGGAGTGTTCACAAGGTAAGCCGAGCGATCTTTGCCTGGGCAACAGTCAAATCATCCGCTAAGAAATTGGAAAGATAATTTGCCAGAGATACCCTCTCACCGTTCCCCTGCCACTGTTAAGTCCTTTAGAACCGTGCAAGGGAATGCGGAGGAAGGTCGGCAACTCCGCTAAGACAGAAGGAAGAACGATGCCCTCCTATGAAGCTTCGATGCGAAACCTGCGGAGAGCGCGGGCGAGGTGGCGCCTGCCCCGGCCATGGCGCAGCGATCAGGAAGCGCTGATGATCCGGCGATTCGCGTTCCATTGGTTCACCTGTCGCGACCTCAGCAAGCCGTCTGGCCGTGCGTGGGCCCGGACGCTTGGAGTCAGTCACACTTGGATTCAGAAGTTGGTTCGGGAATTCATGGCTGACCCGGCCGAAATGTGGCGGCTACAGGCAGCCAAAGGTGATCCCAGATTCACGGAACTCAGCCGCGCCCAGGAATTCAGTCGGCAGATGAGAGAGTGTGGAGAGTTGCGTTTTTCGCGCCGAGCAAGACTGATTGAGCGTTGCCACTGACACCACCGAGAAAAAGAAAAGCCCCGCGTTGATGCGCGGGGCGGAAACTCAGGAGATCAATATGCATGAAGAACTTTACAGTACAAAGTAACAAAAAGTCAAGCGAAAAGCGAAACCCTGGTTTCGTGAAACTGCGCAAGGGAGCCAGAGAACACCTTTCGCGGATGTCAAGCCACGCCTGGAAGCTCTACAGCCTGCTTCTCATGGCGGCCGAGTGGAAGGGCGAGAGGCGCGGCACCTATGAATCAAACTATGTCGATATCGCCCAGGAGCTTCACTGGAATCTGAGAATGCTCCAGAGGATCATGCATGAACTGCGCGAAAAGGGTTACGTCGCGATCGTTGGTGCGGCGAACCAATACGAAAACACCCTGATCACAATCTTGAAGTACGACCAAGATGTGGCCTTATTTGGTGCCGACGCCGGTGTCGCCAGCAACCGAGCTGCCGACAGTGGTGCCGACAGTGGTAGTGACACCTGTGTCGGCAGCAAGCCATCTAGATCGCAGAGCACAAAGGTTTTAGGGGCTCCTAAGAAGTTAAGAAGTAAAGAAGAAGAAGAAGAAGAAGCTTCTACTGCCCTTTTAGAAAAACAAAACCCTAAAGAATGGGAAGTTGTCGGCCTAACCCCTGTTGGAACTCCTAAGTTCCAGAAGGCGTGGGGTACCTTCTATGGCGATAGTCTCCCCACCGAGAAGTTGAGCGATGTAATGGAGCGCTGCATCATGTCCTGCCAGCAGTCGGGCATCCCTGTCCCCAGGCCGTTCTACGAGGCCAAGCGGCGCGTTGAGAATAGCGAGGAAGGGGAAAATGAAAATGATCTCTCCCCCAGATACCCACTTGCGGATCCCCTCCCGTAAAGTAATCCGGAAGCGGCTGTGTGGATCACCGGGACAGGCTTCGAGCGTCAGAGAAGCGGGCAGAAAAGTCAGCGGCTGCAGGAGGTCGAGCATGAGTCGATTGGTTCAGGCGAGTAAGTCTGCTGATGTCGATGGCCTCGCAGAAATGTCCACGGAGGGCCTTACTCGCATTGTTTTCCTGATGATTGAATGCATGGCGCATTGTGATGCCAAGGGGATCGCGGTGCCTGAAGACTTCGTCACTCACTTCGGAGTTGTGCGCTCCTATCTCATGCGAAAGTGTGTTGGGCCCGACTATACAGAAAGTGAGTTCCGCGCCTTCTTCGGCGTGGTCGTTGACACAGCATGCGAGCAGTACGGGGCGACTCCGGCGCGGCTGGATTCGCTTCAAATAAAAAATCAGCTCATTCAGTAAGGTATTCCACAAACCCCCTGAAACCTGCTGCTGCAAACCATTGATTCTGTGAGTCGCGGAATGGCATGCCGCGGCGTTCCAAATACAAATAATTTTCGAACAGGCAATCCAAAACCAAAAGGAAGAACGGACTGCGTGTGACTGAACGGCGGAAGGCGTGCGACGGACTCGGCGCGCGCGAAGAGTCCCATCAGATCGAGGGGCCAGTGATCGGCACCCCGGATGGCCAGCGCCGCGCTGTGTTACACTCCGCCACGCCAACTGTGTCAACAGGCCAAGGAGGAGACTTGGCCCGACGCAGGTACCAGAAAGGTCAAATCATCTTCAGCAAGAGCCGTCAAGCCTGGCTGGGACGATACCGGGAGGACACGATTCGGCCGGATGGAACCGTCATCCGCACGAGGCCACAAGTCGTACTCGGCACAAAAAAGGAGTTGCCGACGCAACGACTCGCGGCCAGGAAGCTCGATGAAATCCTTTCGCGAATCAACGATTACTCGTACCAGCCGACCCGCATTGCCACCGTAGCGGAATTTGTAGCTCGGTGGCGCGTGGAAGTTCTCGCGAAGCGCAAACCTTCCACGGTCTGCTCTGCTAACTCTCATCTCAACTCGCACGTCATTCCGCAGCTCGGGAAACTTCGACTCGATCAGGTCGGCCCCGAGAATCAGCAAATTTTCGTCAACCAACTCACCGGTGCGTCAAGGAAGACTGTGCTCAATGTCCTTAGCACGCTCTCTTCCATGCTCACGACTGCCAAAGACTGGGGCTATGCCTCCCGCGAAATAGAGATCCGGAAGTTGGTTCTTCCGGAAAGGAATTCCTACGTCGCCGCGAATTTCACCCGTTCACAAGTCGAATCGATTTTCTCTCTTGCGCAAGACCCCTGGCGAACTTTCTTCATTCTGCTCGCCATGACTGGGATGCGCGCAGGTGAAGCGCTCGGGCTCCAATGGGGCGACATCGACTTCGATCACCAGTGTATCCACATCCGCCGGTCTGCGTGGTACGGCAAAGCGCAATCCACTAAGAGCAAGGGAAGCGCGGCGCCGATCACACTCCCACCGGCACTAGCCGCGGTCCTAGCCGAATACAAAACAGCATGGAAGCTGAATCCCGAAGGCTTTCTCTTCGTCACTCGAAACGGCCGGCCGCCGTCATCCAACAAAGTCGTGGAGTACCAACTCTGGCCGATCCTCGACGCGCTTGGAATCCCGCGGTGCGGGGTCCATGCGTTCCGTCATTCCGTCGCCTCTTTTATAGTGGACGCCGGATATTCCATCGAAGTAGCGCAGCAGCAGCTCCGTCATTCGAACGCTCGCACAACTCTCGGTTACACGCATTTCCGCCGAGGAGCCACTGAGCAAGCGATGGCGGACGTTTCAAATTCCCTAAAGTTGGACGCAGTTGGACGCGGACAAGGGAAGGGAAGCCAGTATATTCAATAGCTTGTGGAGCTTCGGCGTTGGGTTCAATCCCCACCGCCCCTACCAACCATCTTCCTGATGGATGGACACTTAGCAGATTCACGCTGGGGCAAAGAGGGGCAGATTAGGCCAATGATCCGGTTCTTGCGCGTTTGTTTTCAGCGGCTCGGGTGACAACCGGATTCGTTCGCCCTTCATAATCGACGTGGTAACATCATTGCGCGATACCGCAGAATGCGTGTCGTGCAACACTCGGGATGCTCGGTACGCGCGACCCTCTGCTTAGAAGTCGCAAGAGTACTTTTATCAAAACTTGCCGGAGTGAGCCCAAAGCAGAGGAAAATCAGCAACTTGCCTGGGTGATGTACGAAACCAAGGGGCCGAATGCCGTGAAAGCGGAAGCCCAAAAGCTCCATGTAGAGGTGACCCTCTGCATCGTGGACGAAAGCGGCAACCTGCTCTTTCTGCAAAAGGCAGATGGCGCACCCATCAACACCATTGAACTCGCGCAAAAGAAAGCGCGCCACGCTGCATCTCACAAGAGCCCTTCGAAAGACGGAGCCGATGCGTTGAAAAAGTGCGCCGTCGATGTCCTTGCTTTTCCGGATTTTTCTCCAACCAGGGTGG
>CAAGKR010365670.1_pt1 | contig 18129 bp, 15 predicted proteins | sample 2556971 | NCBI WGS metagenome assembly CAAGKR01 (sample SAMEA5207829, study PRJEB30636) | soil metagenome | biome: forest; feature: boreal; material: soil | place: USA | collected 2011-09 | depth 1 m | reverse complement strand
CTGATGAAGGACGTGAAGGACATCACGCAGATCATCTTCCAGATCGCGGTTTCGGCGGGAGGGTTGATTACACTCTTCTAATAACGAGGAAAGAGAAAACAGGATGGAAGAACGCCCCACGGAATACCGGGAAGATGAAATCGACCTCGGGATCTACTTCGCGATCCTGCGCAAGGTCTGGTGGAAGATCGCCCTGCTTTCCCTGGCGGTGGGCGTGGTGACGCTGATCGTGATGTTCCAATTGCCGAACATCTACCAGGCAACCGCGGTCATCACTCCCTCCATCGATGAAAAGAAGCAGAATCCCGCTCTGGGGGCGCTTGCCTCTTTCGGGGTAATGATCGGGGGCCCATCCAGTGTCGAAGATATCGAATCACTCTTCAAGAGCAACGACCTCGCCGTCCGTGTTTTCAGGAAATACAACCTGTGGCCGATCGTCCTTGCGGACAAGTTCGATCCCGCAACTGGAAAGGTGAAACCTGCGTGGACGGATCGTCTCTTCGGTAATGAGAAGGGCCCCAAGCCTCCCGGCGACTGGGACGCCATCCGCGCAGCGAAGGATCGCCTGAAGGTTTCCGTCAACAAGAAGGCCGGAACCGTTTCCGTTTCCTTTGAATCTCTCTCCGCAGAGGGTTCCGCGAACATCGTGAAGTATTTCCTCGATGAAGGAAAAAGCCGCCTTCAGGAAGAGGCACTCGACCGTGCGATCAAGAATAAAAAATTCATCGAGGAGCAGACCCGTAAGACGGTCGATGCCTTGACGCGGGATCGTCTCTATTCACTCTATGGGCAGGAAGTCGAAAAGGAGATGATGGCCCGGAACCGGGAACAGTTCGGGTTTCGGGTGATCGACTCTCCACGAATTCCGGATAGAAAATTCAAACCCAAAAGGAGCCAGAGCGCAATTCTGGCGATGGTTCTATCGTTCTTCGTGGGATGCGTATTTTTTATTGTCCGCGATAAATCCGGCAAGACGGATTCTGTAGAACCAAAGGGAACCGCGGAGGAAGCAAAACGATGAAAGTCGTTATTCTCGCTGGTGGTTTCGGGACGCGGATCAGCGAGGAATCGCACCTTAAGCCGAAGCCGATGATCGAGATCGGGGAAAAGCCGATCCTGTGGCACATCATGAAGGGCTACTCCCATTACGGGTTCAACGACTTCATCATCTGCCTCGGCTACAAGGGGTATTCCATCAAGGAATACTTCGCCCACTACTACCTCTACGAATCCGATGTCACGTTCGACTTCCGCGATTTGAACAAGAGAATCACGCATCACCACTCGGCCGAACCTTGGACCGTCACCTTGGTGAACACGGGCATCGAAACGGCGACCGGTGGGCGCGTCAAGCGGATCCAGCCGTATGTAGGGAACGAAACGTTCATGCTCACTTATGGGGACGGGGTCTCTGACATTGATATCAAGCGATTGCTGGAGTTCCATCGGTCCCACGGGAAGACCGCCACGATCACGGCGACCCAACCCGGTGCCCGGTTCGGCGCGATGGATCTCACGGAAGATGTCGTGGTGCGGAGCTTCAAGGAGAAGCCCAAGGGCGATGGCGGCTGGATCAACGCCGGCTTCTTCGTCTTCGAGCCACAGGTGTTCGATCATATTTCCGGCGACTCCGTTTTTCTCGAAAAAGAACCGCTGGAGACGTTGGCGGGTGCCGGCCAGCTTGTGGCAAACAAGCACAAGGGCTTCTGGCAGCCGATGGATACCTTGCGCGACAAGAACCTCCTGGAAGATCTATGGAAAGCGGGCAAGGCCCCCTGGAAAGTTTGGTGAGGAGCGCCCCCTCCTTTTACTCGGGAAGGAAGGTGTTCGTCACCGGGCACACGGGTTTCAAGGGGGCTTGGTTGTGCATGTGGCTCCACGCGCTTGGAGCGAAAGTGACCGGATATGCTCTTGACCCGCCGACCGATCCCAGCCTGTTTGAGCTGTGCGGCGTCGGGAAGCTCGTAAAGAACGTCATCGCCGACGTCCGGGACCAGAAGACGATTGCTAAGACGCTGTGCAAGGCCAAACCCGACATCGTCATCCACATGGCGGCCCAGTCCTTGGTGCGTGATTCATACAAGTTCCCTGTGGAGACCTACGCGACAAACGTGATGGGAACGGTTCACCTGCTCAATGCTGTCAGGGCGTGCGGGACGGTGAGGGCGGTCGTCAACGTGACGACCGACAAGTGCTATGAGAACCGGGAGTGGTTGTGGGGATACCGGGAGAACGAACCCCTGGGCGGGCATGACCCGTATTCCAGCAGTAAAGCATGCTCGGAATTGGTCACCGCTGCCTACCGAAACTCCTTCTTCAACCCGAACGATTATTCCCGTCACGGTGTGGCGGTCGCTTCCGCCCGTGCCGGAAACGTTATCGGGGGGGGAGACTGGGCGGTGGACCGGCTTGTGCCCGACTGTGTAAGGGCCCTGTTGAAGAATAAGCCTGTCCTTGTCCGTAACCCGCGCGCTGTTCGGCCGTGGCAGCACGTCCTCGAACCGCTTTCCGGCTACCTCACATTGGCGAAACGGTTGTACGAAGAGGGTCCCAAGTTTGGCAGCGCCTGGAATTTCGGACCGCCGGAAGACGATGCAAAACCCGTGGAGTGGATTGTCAAACAAATGTGTACCGAGTGGGGAAACGGGGCCCGCTACCGGGTCGATAAGGGAAAGCACCCCCATGAAGCGCACTACCTGCGCCTGGACTGTACCAAGGCGCGGACGGAACTTGGCTGGGCACCCAGATGGGATCTTCCGCGAGCGATCCACGGCATCGTCGAGTGGACGAAGGTCTACCGGGAGGAGGGGAATGTTCGAGGCGTCTGCCTCGCGCAGATCAATGAATACGAAAGATGTGGAGCGAATCTTTCAATATGACCTTGCCTGAAACCATCCGCGCCCAGATCCTTGACCTCGTCAAGCAGTACCACGCGGCGAAATTTGCCTCCAAATCCTTCGATCCCGATAAAGACCTGGTCCACTACGCCGGACGGGTGTTCGATGAAGAGGAGATCGTGAATCTTGTCGATGCCGGTCTGGATTTTTATCTGACCGCCAACCGTTACGCCGAGCGGTTCGAAGCGGAATTCGCAGACTATCTTGGATTGTCCAATGCGTTGCTCGTGAATTCCGGTTCCTCCGCAAACCTTGTTGCCTTAACCGCCCTTACCTCGCCGAAGCTCAAAGATCGCCGCCTCAGGCCCGGAGATGAAGTCGTTACCACCGCCTGCGGTTTCCCCACGACGCTCAATCCCATTTTACAAAACCAATTGGTTCCCGTTTTCGTCGATGTGAATCTCGGCGACTATACCGCCATTCCCGAAAGACTTGCCGACGCCATCGGTCCGAAGACGAAGGCCGTCATGATGGCTCACACGATGGGGGTGCCCTTCCATCTCGATGCCGTCATGGATCTCGTGAAAAAGCACAACCTGTGGCTTATCGAGGACAATTGCGATGCCCTCGGATCAAAATACCGGGGTAAATTAACGGGAACCTTTGGCCACCTTTCCACCTTTTCCTTCTACCCCGCGCATCACATCACCCTGGGAGAAGGGGGCTGCGTGGCCACGGATGACGACGACCTGGCCCGCATCGCCCGCTCCATCCGGGACTGGGGCCGGGACTGCTACTGTGCCGGGGGGGAAAGCAACACCTGCGGCAAGCGCTTCAGCCAGCAGTTCGGCGCCTTGCCCTTCGGTTACGATCACAAGTACGTTTACAGCCACATCGGCTACAACCTCAAGGTCACGGACATGCAGGCCGCCGTCGGTTGCGCCCAGCTCCGGAAACTCGAGCAATTCATCGCCAGACGCAAGGAGAATTTCCGGAAACTTACCCGGTTAATGAAACCTTGCGAAGATAGACTCCTCCTGCCCAGGGCCACGGAGAATTCCGACCCTTCCTGGTTCGGTTTCGTCGTCACGGTGAAAGAGCAGGCCGGTTTTACCCGCAACGACCTGACCAGATTTCTTGAGGCCAACCGCGTCGAGACGAGAAACCTCTTCAGCGGCAATCTCCTGTGCCACCCCGCGTATCAAGACATTCCCCATCGCATTTCAGGGGACCTGACGAACACGAATGTCATCATGAACAACACCTTCTTCATCGGTGTTTATCCCGGAATCGATGACAATCGATTCGATCATGTCCGGGCCGTGTTCGATCGCTTCCTGGCCGGGGAGCGCGTATCGTAAATGGCCACCCCCCAGAAACTCCGTTGCCGGGCTCAAAAAATCACCGATCATGGCGATCACGTCTATACCGTTGCTCTTGTGCCCGAGCGGCCCCTGCCCCGCTTCAAGCCCGGCCAGTTCCTCCACCTGACGCTCGATGACTATGATCCCACCGGTTTCTGGCCCGAATCCCGGGTTTTTTCCATCGCCAGTTCCCCTGCCCAACGGGATCATCTGAAGATCTCCTATTCCGTCAAGGGACGTTACACCGCCAGAATGGAAAATGAACTTCATGAAGGCCGGATGGTCTGGGTAAAGTTGCCCTATGGTGACTTCGTGATTCAGGATACCGGCAATGTGGTGCTTCTTGCCGGCGGCACGGGCATAACCGCATTCATCGCTTTCATGGAAAGTCTGACCGATGCCTTCCACAATAGAGTATTTTTAGCCTATGGCGCCCGCAAGCCAGAGCTCCTGCTTTATCGGGAGTCAATCGATGCCAAGGCGGGAGCCAATAACGGTTTTCACGCTTGTTACTTCGTAGAGACCGGCGGAAGCGGCAATCAATGCGCGGCCACCCATTCACAATCACCGGAACTCTTTACAGGTTGCCTGTCCCTTGAGTCAATCTGGCAGCAATTGGTAAATCCCCAAGAAAACACCTATTACATGGCCGGCCCCCCGGCGATGATTCAAACCTTGACCGGAAATTTACTGAAAAAAGAAATCGCGGCGGAAATGATCAAAGTGGATGCATGGGAGTGAATGTGGTCAAGAAAAACAAAATGTTGGTAGCAGAATACATCGCCGACTTTCTTTACAAGCAGGGAGTCACCTGCGTTTATGAAGTAATAGGCGGAATGATAACTCGCATAGTGGATGCTATTTACCGGCAAGGGAAAATTCGCCTTGTCAGTGTTCATCATGAACAAGCGGCTGCCTTTGCTGCGGATGCGATGGGGCGCCTCACAGGAATTCCCGGGGTCGCAATGGGGACCAGTGGCCCTGGTGCTATCAATTTGTTGACTGGCATCGGTAGTTGCTATTTTGATTCCGTGCCGGCAGTTTTCATCACAGGGCAGGTAAATAGAAGCGAACAAAAAGGTACCCGTACGATCAGACAGTTGGGTTTTCAGGAGACGGAAATTGCCCTGATGGCGAAGTCCATCACGAAAGCGGTTTGGAAGATCAGTGATCCCGCTCAAGTACCGAATATCCTGCGGCAGGCTTTTTACTTGGCTACATCAGGACGACCCGGCCCGGTGTTGCTCGATATTCCAATGGATGTTCAGGGTGCGGAAATCAATGCGGCCATGCCTGTTCCGCTAATAGCTGAAGTACCACCAATGCCGTCTGTACAAGGAATCGAGGAAATATTAGATCAAATAAGGTTGGCAAAGAGACCGCTCATTCTGGCGGGCGGGGGCATACGCGCAGCCAATGCGGTTCATTTGCTGCATCGGTTGGTGGACATCATCGGGGTTCCCGTCATCAACTCGCTCTTGGCGGTGGATGTTTTGCCGCATGAGCACGCGCTCCGTGTTGGTTTTCTGGGTACCTACGGAAATCGCTGGGTAAATCTTGCGGTTGGCCGCGCGGACATGATCTTGGTGCTGGGTAGTCGCCTTGATATTCGACAGACTGGTGCGGATGTTAACGCTTTCAAATCAGATCGCGTCATTTATCACGTTGATGTAGAAGAAAGCGAGATAAACAATCGACTGAAAGGGTGTATCCCGGTCGTTGCGCATCTGCACCCATTTCTCTCCGGTGTGGTGAATAGTGCTTCAGGGAGTCACTGGCCGCATCGAACGGACTGGATTTCAGAAATCGACGATCTACGCAATAAATGGCCAGATATCGATGAAAATCTGGATCTCCCTGGCATAAATCCGAATATTTTGATGCATGAGTTGTCCCGATCCTCCAAACTGGCTTCTGTTTATGTGGTGGATGTCGGAAATAACCAGATGTGGGCAGCGCAATCTTTAGTATTAGGACCATCCCAGAGATTTCTTACCTCAGGTGGTATGGGGGCAATGGGTTTTGCTCTTCCTGCGGCCGTGGGAGCAAGTTTTGCAACTGGAAATCCTGTTGTCATGATCGCCGGCGACGGGGGAATGCAGATGAATATCCAGGAACTTGAGACGATTGCGCATCATAAGTTACCAATAAAAATGGTGGTATTGAATAACAAGTCATTGGGCATGGTAAGGCAATTTCAGCAAAGTTATTTTCACGAGCGCTATGCTTCGACGTTCTGGGGATATTCTGCGCCTGATTTTGCGGACGTAGCACGCGCCTATCGGATTGAAAGCAAGACAGTATCAGACATTCCGTCTCTCCCAGATGCCCTTGAGAAAATGTGGATGAAGCCGGAAGAGCCATTTTTGTTGCAGGTATTGATTGATATATCCGTGAATGCGTATCCGAAAATTGCCTTTGGGAGACCCATGACCGAGATGGAGCCTTTCGCAAAACCAATAGAAATGGAAGGCACATGAACCGTAAAGTTATCGGTGTCAGGACCGGCTCATGACCCGAACCACGGGGAAAGGGGAAAGAATCGCGGTCCTGGGGGCGACGAGCCACATCGCGAAAGGGCTGATTTATCATCTCGGGCAGGATGGCAAGTACGATCTCCGCCCGTTCGCACGGTCTTCCGAGCGCGCCGACGAATTCCTGAACGCCGTCGGATTGGGCAGCCGTTTCAAGGCAAAGCCCTTCGAGGAGTTCGGGATAGAATCGTACGGGGCCGTCATCAATTGCGTAGGGATCGGGGACCCTGATAAGTTGTCAAATGCGGGCTCGTCCATTTTCAGGATAACGGAAACGTTCGACACCCTGGCACTCGACCACCTGAAGCGCAACCCGGATACTCTCTATATCAACTTTAGCAGCGGAGCGGTATATGGTACAGACTTCGCTTTTCCCGCGGATGATCTCAGGCAGGCGACTTTCGACATCAATCCCATCGATCCCGCCGCGTATTACGGCATCGCAAAGCTCCATTCGGAGGCTAGACACCGTGCGATGAAGGATTTCCGTATCGTCGACCTGCGGATTTATAGTTATTTCAGCCGGTTCATCGATCTCGATGCGAAATACATGATGAGCGAAGTTATCTCATGCATAAGGCTCAACAAGGAATTTGTGACGGGTCCCGACGATATCGTACGAGATTACATCCACCCGGAAGACTTGGCGACGCTTGTAAAGCTTTGCATTGAAAAATGTGATTTGAATGACGCATTCGATGTTTCCAGCCTTCTTCCTGTCAGGAAGTTCGAGATACTTGAAAAATTCTCCTCGCTGCATGGTCTGAGGCACACGATCAATAGAAGCCATTGTTCTCCGTCCGTCACGGGGAGAAAAACCAACTATTATTCGACGAGTTGCAGAATTCGAACGATAGGGTTCTCCCCATGCTTTACTTCTATGGACTGCCTGATCGGAGAATCCATGGCGATCCTTGAATCGTCTTAGTTAATTTGCTTACGAATCTGGATCAGTGACTATAGTTCTCCGGCGGGTTGGTTTTTCTTGGACGGTTAACCGAAAATTCATTTCGATCTCCTTGAGGAAATCGGACTCGCGGCATTTTACCGAATAGTTCTGCCTGATCCATAAAATCCCGTTGTTCTGGAATACCGGTCGAAATACGCAATTGGATGAACATGAATACTCCTATATATATTGGGTAGCCTCAGTCATGATTTATGCTATTGATACAGTATGCGTATAACGACGAATTGAAGAAGTTTATTTATAATCTGGGGTCTTGAAAACGTATGTCCATAAAGTCCATTAATAGCCAGTTACCCAAAGTCACGATCTGTGTTCCCGTTCGTAATGGTGCATGTACCATCCAGAGAACTTTAGATTCTCTCCTTGATCAGGATTATCCAAATTATGAAATTATTATATCTGATAATTGTTCAGATGACGATACTGCAAATATTGTCGGTCAATATGCTTCCAATGGAGTTAAATATTTTTTCAATCCGGTTTTAGAAAAATGGGGAGCGGAAAACAACTGGAATCATATTTTAACGTTAGCCGAAGGGCCGTTCATTGCACTTTATCATGCGGACGATATTTATACCCCCACTATGGTGCGGAGGCAAGTTGAATTTATGGAGACGCACCCGCAAGTAAGCGCCGTGTTTATGATGATGCAAATGATTGACGAAAAGGACCGCCACATCCGGATGGGTAGTACGCACTTACCTAAGGAACTACGCGGACAGGACTGTTTTGACTATGCAACTTTTCTCAACGCTGTGTTGAAATATGGCACATTTACTCCCGTGCCGACGATGATGACGCGGCGTCACGTTATCGATGCCGTAGGGGTATTTCAATGGGAAAAGTTCGCTTCTGCTTCCGACATTGACCTTTATTTGCGAATGGCGCGAAATTGGGGGCCGATCGGCGTCGTTGACGAACCATTGCATAAATACCGCATTTCTAGCGAGCAGGGAACCGCGCAGATTACTAATAACCGCACTAAATTGTTTGATTATTTTTGTGTAATTGACGCGCATCTGAATGATCCCGAAGAAAAACAAGTTGTCCAGCCTCAATCTCTGGCGTTTTATGAATTATATCGCTCGTCCAATTTGCTGACGTGCGCGCTGAATTTTTTGGTGCAGGGAAAAAAGCCTGAAGCGCACTCGTGTTTGCGTGAAGCTCTTAAGTGGCGGCATTTAGTGACCGCGTTTAAACGTCCGCTTTTACTGGTGCGCCTAATGATTGGTGTATTTTTTCTTATCAGCATCTATTTGGGACTGGGAGTTACGGCTGGACGTTGGATGGCATTGGCGCGGTCGCAACGAAACGCATGGCAACGGAAGCCTGTAAAAAATACATGTGACTTTTGATGCTTCATCCGGGATTAAAGGATGCCAAACAATGAAAGTTCTGCTTGTTTCAATGAAATATGATTATGGCGATAAAGTCAGAGGTCTTTCGGGCGATTATTATTATTTTGAGTGTCCGCTCAGGCAGCTTGGAATAAAGGTGCTTTCCTTTGATTTTATGTCTGTGTTCAAGGAACAGGGGCGGGAGCGCATGAACCAGAACCTGTCGGATATGGTTTGCAGCGAAAAACCGGATGTGACCATTGTGGTTCCATATACCAATCAGTTTATTCCCGAGGTTATGGACGAGATCAGCAAACATACTGTCACGCTTGGCTATTACTATGACGATACGTGGCGGATTGATTACTCTGGTTTTTGGGCTAAGCATTTTACCTATGCAACAACTTCGGATGTCAATGGCATGAAGAGATGGCGGGATTTAGGTTACAACAACATTGTTTATTCTCCGTTTGGATGCAACCACCGATTTTTTGTTAACAAGAACTTGCCTAAAATTTATGATGTTAGCTTTGTGGGTGGATACCATCCATACCGTACTTGGTGTTTGCAGAAACTCAGAAAAGCTGGAATAGATGTACAAGCCTGGGGACATGGCTGGCCGAATGGTCGGATTGGATTTGAAGATATGGTTGATGTTTTTAACCAAAGCCGTATTAATCTTAACTTGTCTAACAACGAATCCTGGGACCTGCGTTATATGCTCTCCCCGATGAGGCCCGTGAAAGACAGTCTTAGAGTATGGAAAAACACATTGCGGACTGCCATGCGTCACGACAACAAGACGTGGGAAATGGTCAAGGCGCGTCATTTTGAAATAAACGCTTGCGGCGGCTTCCAGCTTTCCTACTATGTGGAGGGTCTGGAAAGGCATTATCAGATTGGAGAAGAGATTGCGCTCTACGAATCGGCGGATGCCATGCTTGAAAAGGCGTTCTATTACTTGAAGCACGAAGACGAGCGCGAAGCCATCGCCCATCAAGGTTATGAACGCGTGCTTCGCGATCATACCATGGAAAAAAGGTTTGCTGATTTATTCGATGCGATTGGATTGCAGAAATGGCGCAAGGAATGATCATTATTGATTCGGCGCATCCGTTGGTGCGGCAGAACCGATGTTTTGACCCAGCCCACCAACATACCGGTTGTGGTCATGCGATCAATGTGCGGCTGGCCCGGGAAGCGCGGCGGCGCGGATTGGATGTGGTAACCGCCGATATGTATCTGGCAATGCCAGATCCTCCGGAACGGGCAGTATGTCTGACTGATATGGTTACGTCCTTCACTGATAAACTCCTATCGAAAGGAGTGCAGCCAACAATTTGTTTGTCCCTGGAATCGCCCCTGAATGCAAAGAGGTTTTACCACAACATTGTGCATTATGCCGGCCGATTCCACCACAACTTCCAATTTCGTGGAGCCCAAGAACGCTTACTCGGCACTGGTACTGTATTCCATCCTGTCGTTTTCCCAATGGAGACGAGGGAACCGCTGACTCTTCAGCCTTGGGATAAGCGCAAATATCTGGTTTTAGTCAACAGCAACAAGCGTGCGGTCTATCGAAGCTGGCGTAATCTCAAAGAGATTGCGCGGTCTATGGTTTCGCAAATACGCTCATGGTATTTATATACCGTTGATCCATGGATGCGGATTCGTGAAATCTATAAGGATCGGATTAAAGCGATCTATTATTTTTCAAACTGTATTGATTTTCACCTGTACGGCATAGGTTGGGATCAGCTAATTCAAGGTTTTGGACTTGGTTACCATCAAGCAGTCCTCAAGGTTTATAGGGGAATAATCCCGGAAGATTTACAGCGTAAACGGGAGGTTATGAGCGACTTTAAATTTGCTATCTGTTTTGAAAACTGTGCCTTTCCAGGCTATGTGACCGAAAAGGTTTTTGACTGCTTTTTAGCAGGATGCATCCCCGTTTACTTTGGGGCCCCTGATATTACTGATTTCATACCAAAGGAAAGTTTCATTGATTTTCGTGAGTTCGGAAATTATGTTGAATTGGATCGGTTCCTGCGGGAGATGACGGAGAAGGAGGCGCGGAGCTATATTGATGCGGCTCGTGATTTTTTAGCCAGCCATGATTTTGACAAATTCACCGTGGACTATTTCGTCAACGATATTCTAAATGTCATTGAGCAGGAAATAGAAGATTAGGAGTGAGTGCAAGGAATCCATAGGCCCGCGTATCGTCGGGGCAGATAAAGAGAGGGATAAGGAAGCAGTGTGACAAATGATGCCATGCTAAGTCATTTAGAACATTGGGAAAGAAAATTGAGAGCTTCAATTGAGCGTCGGATATTACGTTCACAGGATGTGACATCAGCCAGCCGAATGTGGCTTGCATCTCTCTATATGCAGTGCCGCTGTTTGGCGCTTCAAAGAGCAGTGCGTTCGGGACTGTGGCTCCCTAGCGGTCTTCGTGTGATTATATCGCTGGCGCTGAATCCCGGTGACACCTTTTTTGACATTGGCGCAAATGTGGGGCAAGTTACGCAACCAGCTGCTTGGCTAGTGGGCAGACCCGGGTCGGTGCATAGTTTTGAACCATCGCCAACGACAATATGTTACTTACGACGCCGATTAGCATGCATGGGCATCTCAAATGTTGTGGTAAATCAGTTTGCTCTTGGCACTGTCGAGGGTTCTGCAACGCTTTATGAGTGTGTTGAAAACCATGGCGGCTCATCGTCGCTCCGTCCTGGCGCGGCGCCGGGACAACATCTATCAACGGAAACCCATGTGGCGGTCAGAGTTTTGGATGATTACGTGGAGCAAAATTCAATTCCCCGAATACGTCTGATTAAAATAGACGCGCAAGGAGCGGAAATTGATATTTTACGTGGGGCCGCGCGGTTGCTGGCGCCTCAAAGCCGACCAGTGTTATATGTTGAAATTGAACAAATAGCCAATGCGGCTTTCGGGTATAGCGTTAACGATTTGCTAAATGCTTTGATAGGGTATGGTTATGATCTTTTCTCTTGGCGGGTGACCGGGCTGGTCAGCGTAAAATCCGACGGTGACATTCCTGCAGGTGGGCACGATGATGTAATCTGCTTGTCGCCGGGTGTTCATGATGTTCTGCATGACCAATTGGAGCATTTGGCGCAACACCCCAGATTTCGGATTGTTTCAACGATTGACTAAGCCGGTCATGAATCGACTACAACGCTCGTCCATTAATATGCTCTCCAGCGCGGCGGGTTATGCCGTGCCGATGCTGGTCAATCTCATCACCACGCCTTTGTTGCTGCGCGCGCTGGGGGAAGCCGCCTTCGGCTTGCAGAGTCTGGTCGCTGTCATTGTCGGCTACCTGATGTTTATGGATATGGGACTTGACCTGCCCATCATTAAGCTCCTTGCCGAGGATCGCGCCCGCCAGGACGTAAAGTCCGAAAATCGTCTATTGAGCACCACCATGCAATTGTATGCCGGTATTGGGCTGGCTGGTATGATTGCCATTATGCTTTTGGCGGAGTGGCTCGCTCGTTCGGTGTTGAAAGTACCTGCCAATTTGGTCGGTCAGGCGGTGATAGTGTTCCGTCTGGCGGGTATCGGGTTTTTGGGCAGTGTGGGTATGTCCTGGGGACGTGCCGTGGCGATGGGCCTACAGCGGTTTGACTTGAATTATTCGGTTTCGGTTATACTCAGTACCGCCGGAACGCTCATTGGACTGGGCGGGGTATATGCCGGGTACGGTGTGGTCGGTTATGTTTTAATTCGCGTCATCTTTACCACGCTGGCTGGCCCGATCTATTTCATTCTGACGCGTCATCTACTGCCGAATTTTCGTTTTGTGCTTGGGGCGAATCAGGCGACGCTTCGGCGGGTGCGCGGTTATGTTGGGTATGGCGCGTTCAATCGCGTCACGGGCAGTCTTGTCAGCCGTCTTGACCAAACGTTACTTGGTGTTTGGGTGGGCGTTGGTGCGGCGGGCGTTTATTCCGTGCCGTTCCTGGTGGTGAACTCGCTTGGCTATATGCTTGCCTACATGCTTGGCTTTATTTTTCCAATGGCAAGTGAATTGCAGAGCTTAGGGAAAATGGATCGACTTCGTGATATTTTTATCCGTTCGTCGCGGTTTATTGCAGCACTGGCAGGATTAGTTTTCATCCCTTTGTTCGTTCTCGGAGATTTATTTTTAACACTATGGACGCCTACAATCTCGGTAAAAGCAGCAGGTGTTTTACGACTATTGGCGTTGGCAGGTTATATTGGAACCTTGACTGCTACTTTACCCAATAATGTGATGGTAGGGCTTGGGAAAATGCGGCAATTTACGGTTTATACAACGATCCGCGCGTTGGTCTTAGCGGCATTTTGTTTTATCTTTATCCGTCCCTTGGGAATAGAAGGCGCCGGATGGGCATTGCTGCTCACGTGCTCAGTTGATGTTGTCTATTTCGTGGTTTTCCTGCACCGCTATGTCCAAATTGCCCCATTAGATCTTTTTCGGAAAGCCTATCTTAAGCCCTTGATGTTAGGGATTGGCTTTTCTGGGTTAGCATTTCTGGTGCGTCCAATGGCCACATCGTGGCTTGGTCTTGGAATATTTGGTTGCGTTCTATGCTTAACATATCTAATCGCAGCGTTTTATTTTGGTGTGTTTAGTGCGACTGAAAAACGGGCAATGATCGGTCTGTGGAACAATGTAAAGCCATTGGTATCACGATGATAGTTAAAACCACTCTTAAAAAATTATCTTTTCGTTGGGCGAGAGGGAATTTGACTATATTGCAACTGTTTATTGTTTCGCTTCCGTTGATGCGAGCCGATTTAAATCTAATGCCTAAATCTGAAGGAACTATCGTTGGATGGAATAATATATTTTACATATTATTAATTCTGCAAGCTTTCCAATATTTTGTATATAACCTTAAGAATGGGGTCATCAGGTTAGGAAAAATACAGATAGCATCCCTATTTTTTTCAGTATTTTTAATTTTATCTGGTTTATTAGCCATCGATACGAAAGCGTTTTGGGATATAATGAATCCAATTCTGAGAGGCATAGCGCTTATTTGGGCCATTCCTCTGATTATTCGAGATAAAACTGATTTAGAAAAGATTTCAAACGCTTTTATATGCGCAGCATTGCTTGCAGCAGGATTATCATTTACTCAACAATATTTATTTATGAACTTCGTCGGTGAAGAAACAATATTGGGCTTACAGTATGCTAAATTATACGTGGATAGCAGTGCATCATTTGTAAGATCAACAGGATATTTTGATGATCCAAATATCCTTGGTTTAATTCTGCTTATAGGCAGTGTCTTGACATATGAAAATATTTTTAGAAAAGATAAATTATGTTTAACTATTTTTTGGATGATTATTCTGTTAATTTTAATATTTGCGTTGGTGTTAACCTTTTCCCGGAGCAACTTAATTGTGTTAGCTGCGACTTGTTTATACATTTCAATTAAGGAATTTAATAAGTCTAACTCAATTTACTTTTTAATTATAATGTTTTTTTTATTTGCCTTATTTAGTGCAATGGGATTCTTTATGTTCAGTATGCGTGAGTCTCTTGGAGAAGATTTAGAATTTGGGCGGGGATTGCTTCTTCTCGAAGGTTTGAAGCTTGGTATTATGTACCCATTTTCCGGAGTTGGTGCTGGGAACATTAATTTTTACACTTCGACAGGACTGACTGTACATAACATTTTTGTTGAAGTATTTGCGAGTAGCGGATTATTTGCCTTGGTGGCTTTTAGTTGGATTCTCTTATTGGCATGGAAAAGTTCTGAAAAACAAAAAGGCCAACATTACATCCTATTTGCAACTTTGATTGCTGGATTATTTTTCCCTTATCTATTTTTGACAGTTTTCTGGCTAGTTATTGCCGTCAGTTCATCCTCCTAAGTAGCAGTTCTTAAGCATTTCCAAATACCAAAGGTGCATTGTGCATAATGATACAATAATGAATTATCACGGCATAATGATATGAGAATACTTCATGTTATGCCTACATTTACATTGGATGGTGGTTATTTGCCGGCAATTATACCACTATCGCGAAACCTTGAAGCGTTGGGCCATTCAGTTGAAATAGTGTCTGGCGAGAATACGGAAAAAAGTTCTTTTAACGGAATAAAAACGTTCCCATTGTCGATGCCGATATCATGGAATCGCTCTCCGTTACTTGATGATTGGTTAAAAAGTAATGTAGGTCGCTTTGATATTTTACATTTACACGGATTGTGGGATTATCCTCAATTCAGAGCTTCCAGATATGCCAGGGGGCGAAATATCCCATATCTTGTTACACCACATGGTATTTTTATAGAGCCCAATCGTTATAGTAGCATGAAGAAGAAAATCTATTTATATTTAATTGGGAACAAAATATTAAACTCAGCTCAGGCGATCCATGTCACATCAAATTTAGAGGTAGAGGGTTGTAAATCGGCAGGTATCGGAAAGCCTTTAGTTAATATTCCATGGGGCATTGATTCTTCTGAATTGTCCACAAATCAAGAACCTTCTTATGCAGAGCATCTATGGCCCATATTTAACGGACGCCGAATTCTATTGTTTATGTCACGCTTGTCGCCAGAAAAAGGCATTGACCAACTATTGTTCGCATTATCATCTGTTAAGGATAAATATAAAAATATTCTTCTTGTTATCGCCGGTAAAGAAGATAGAAAGTATAGGTACAAAAGCGTACTTAAGAATATGATTGAAAAACACAATATAAAACAATATGTTTTCTTCACTGGTCTTGTTAAAGGTGCCGAGAAACTTGCCTTGCTTAAAAGAGCTGATATATTTGTGATGCCTTCATATGGAGAGAACTTTAGTTTTGCGGTTGCAGAAGCACTTGCGTGCGGGGTGCCGGTGGTGACAACCACGAGGACCCCTTGGCATGAAATTCAAGACATTTCAGCTGGCCGCTATGTAGCACCGGAGGCAGGCGCCCTCAGGGACGCAATAAATGAATTACTATCACTGCCAATTGAAGAGCTCCGGGAAATGGGCTTAAGAGGCAAGAAGTTAATCGACCAAAGATATGATTGGTTATCCATTTCAAAAGAATTTGCAAAATTATACGGCGATATATGCGAACAAAAACATAGCAGATCACAGGGGCAGAATTGATCAGAGCGCAAAATAGTTTACAATGGGTCTTTTGTGTTTCCGAATTGAAGAGGATTTTTAGGGCTTTTAAAAGCATAAATTTGTACTTGGTGAATAATAAGTAAGATGCTGCTATCATTCGTTATATTGACATACAATTCTGAGGAATATATCTATAGATGTATAAAAAGTATTTGCGAGTCTATTCCTAAAAATATGGAAAAGGAGATTTTTGTTGTCGATAACGGGTCATCAGACAAAACGTGTACCGTTTTAGAAGAATTTAGCAAAGACGTAAAAATTTTTAGGTTAGAAAGGAACTATGGTACAACCTACAGTAGAAATATTGCCCTAAAAGAGTGCATAGGAGACTTCGTTGTTGTCATGGACTCTGACATTATGATCAGAGATCTGCAATGGGAACATATCCTATGTGTCTTTCATGAAGGGATCGGGCTGGTTGCTCCCCGGTTATATCTTTCTGATGGTAGTATTCAGCACAGCGTAAAGAAATTCCCCCGATTTCATTGGCGACTAAAAAAACTATTAAATATATTCCTTGGTCTTCATGTCTTTGATAGAGAACTTTATCCTGACTTGGAGAAGATACGTTATCCCGATGTAGCAATCTCGGCATTCTGGGTACTTAGGCGAAAAGCTTTGAATGCTGTAGGTCTCTTTGACGAGAAGATATTTTATTCTCCGGAAGATATTGATTACTGTGTTAGATTATGGAAAAAAGGGTTTGCGATTTCATATGTTCATGAAGGAAACATCCTCCACCACACGCAGCGGATCACTAATAAGAATCCCATCTCCTTCATTGCTTTTACTTTTTTCTTGAACTTTATTTATTACTTCCTAAAACACGGCTATTTATTTAGCACGGGTAAACTTGACCGACTCAAGGCACAGGTATTGCGGGTCCTGGATACACCAAGTGCTGAAATCGCTTGATGGCTATATAAAATCGCCCGTATCCCGTTTTTTGGAGAATCGGGTATGAAAAAGAACCTTGACATGTAGAAATGATCGTATAATTTTATCATGAGGCCGTGTAAGCGTATATGGATGAAAAAAACGTTCTTGTTGTTACAGGCGCGAACGGTTTTCTCGGGCGGGCAATCTTATCCAGATTGCTGACTTCTGACATCTCCGTGCGTGCGACTGATTTGGGCGCGGCCAGCAGCGCGCCCGACATCGTGTATCGAAAAACAGATATTACAAGGCCGGAAGAGTTAAAACTTTTATTAGAGAACGCAACCACAGTTATCCATGTAGCTGGCCTGGCACACATCTTTTCTCCCAATGCGAATTCAGTCGAGAAATTTCGACAGATCAATGAAATCGGCACCGCCAACGTGGCGTCTACGGCGGCTGCTGCGGGCGTTGGGCATTTGATTCTGATCAGCTCCGTATCTGTCTACGGCCCATATACCCAAGGGATGTATGATGAGAATACCCCTTGTAACCCTGTTGGGCCATACGCCCTGTCTAAATACCATGCAGAGCTGCGAGCCATCGAAATTGCCAGGGAGTCAGGGATGGCACTTACGATTTTACGGTTGGCTACGCTGTACGGGGAAGACGATCCCGGGAATGTGGGCCGTCTGATGCGTACGCTGGATAGGGGACGTTTTCTTTGGATAGGCGACGGCAGCAATCGGAAAAGTTTATTGTATAAAGGAGATGCTGCACGTGCCTGCGTGGCGGTGGCAGAACGACCTGCATCGGGCATCAATATATACAACATTTCTGCACCTGCCTGCACCATGCGCGAGATTGTGGATGGCATCGCAGATGCGCTGGGGAAACGTCCTTTCCCCGTGCGGCTTCCAGCGTCGCTGGTTTTGCTTCTAAGTCGGCATCTATCCAGGATACCGAACCGTCGCATGGCGGGCCTCCATCAAACTGTGAAAAAATGGCTGGCTGAAGACGTTTACGATACCCGCCGATTTGAAGAAGCCT
>CAAGKR010169072.1_pt1 | contig 18131 bp, 16 predicted proteins | sample 2556971 | NCBI WGS metagenome assembly CAAGKR01 (sample SAMEA5207829, study PRJEB30636) | soil metagenome | biome: forest; feature: boreal; material: soil | place: USA | collected 2011-09 | depth 1 m | reverse complement strand
TTAGTGCCGCTCCCGATTCGCGTCTCACTGACGCTGGCGCGGTCAATGCACGAATTGGCCTGTATTTCGACATCGTCACCGATAATCACTGGCATCGGCTGCAGGATTTTTTGCCAATGTCCCGCGTCGTCTTTCGCAAATCCAAAACCATCCGCGCCCACAATGGCACCATTTTGCAGCACGACATTCTTTCCCAGGCGGCAGCCCTCGCGGACGACTGCATGCGCATGAGCGAAGAAGTTGTCTCCGATGTTTACATCTCGATAAATTACTACATGCGCGAGCAGGACGGCGCGGTCGCCAATCTCAACGTGTTCCCCGATCACAACGTACGGGCCGATGTGGGCGTTATCGCCGATCTTCGCGGATGCATCAATCACCGCCGTCGGATGAATACCCGGAACATATTTCGTAGGCGGATGGAACAGTTCAATCGCCCGCGCGAAAGCGAGATAAGGATTCTTGCTGCGCAGCATGGCCGTCGAAAGAGCAGGGAAGTCTTCGGTCACGATTACGGCCGCTGCCCTCGTAGTTCTCGCGGCGGAAGCGTATTTCGGATTAGAAACAAAAGTGATTTGGCCGGGGCCGGCATCTTCGATTCCAGCGACGCCAGCGATATCAATATCCGGAGAACCGTTTTCAAGGCGCGCGCCAAGAGCAGAAGCAATTTGTGAGAGTTTCATAGTGAGTCTCGCCGAGGCGAGTCAACAGGTGATTGTAACGGAGCGAGCCAGAAACAGCAGACGAACGATCCAGCCTTTAGGAGTTCCTTCCACTACAGGTGGACATTACGGATTGGCTGCGTCACAATAGCCGTTCTCAATTCAACTGGGAGATTTTATCGAGTGACCCAACCTGCGCCGCCGAGAGTAAAAATTAGCGCTCTTGGCACATACGTTCCTCCCCGCCTTCTGACCAATGCCGACCTGGCAAAGATGGTCGAAACTTCCGACGAATGGATCATGCAGCGTATCGGAATTCGCGAGCGCCACATTGTAGATAAAGGTATCGCCACCAGCGATCTCGCGGTTGAGGCCGCTAAAAAGGCGCTGGCCGAACGTGGCCTCAAAGCTTCCGACATGGAAGCGATCATAGTCGGCACGGTCACGCCCGACATGTTGTTCCCATCCACAGCTTGTTTGGTGCAACACAAGCTGGGCGCGTCCGCAGTCTGGGGATTCGATTTGTCAGCCGCTTGTTCGGCCTTTGTGTATGCGCTGCAAACGGGCGCACAATTCATCGCGACCGGTGCTCATAAGAAAGTCATGGTCATCGGCGCAGATGTGATGTCTTCGATCATTGATTACACCGACCGCGCTACCTGCGTGATTTTTGGCGATGGCGCGGGCGCAGTGATCCTGGAGCCTGCGGACGAGGAGTTGGGATTGATTGACTTCATCCACGAAATCGACGGATCGGGAGGCTGTTCGCTCTACATGCCAGGCGGCGGCAGCTTGCATCCTTCGACACACGAAACCGTGGACAAAAAGATGCACTTCGTTCACCAGGACGGCGGAGCGGTATTCAAATTTGCCGTCCGCAAAATGACCGATGTCTGCGAAAAGATTTTGCAGCGCAACGGATTCACCACTGCGGATCTCAATCTTTTCATTCCTCACCAGGCGAATAAGAGAATCATTACGGCTACGGCTGAGCGATTGGGCCTGAAAGACGAAAAAATCGTCATCAACATCGATCGCTACGGAAACACCACGGCCGGAACCATTCCGCTTGCGATGGACACTGCCCGTCAGGAAGGCCGTTTGAAAAAAGGCGACCTCGTGCTGCTGGCGTCCGTGGGCGCGGGATTCACGGTTGGGGCAACATTGTTGCGCTGGGCTTATTAGGCCCCAAAATGCCGCTGCCACCCAGTTACTAGTTTGTGCGGGTGCCCCAGGGCCTTGTAAACAGCATCGCTAAGAAGAAGACCCGCTCTTTTCACGCCCGGCGCGCTCGTTCACGCAGCGCGGCGACCAGACCTTTCTTGCGAATGTCCGATACTGCAATTTCGATCTTGCGTCCCTTGGCGGCAGCAATCAGTTCCTGCTCAAGGTTGCCGAGGCGGCGCTCTTTGTCCAGTCGAATGAGTTCCCGAACGTATTCGCTTGGAGTTCCCCAATCGCCGGACGCAACTTGCCCTTCCACATAATCTTTCAATGCTTCAGGAAGCGAGATGTTCAGCGATGTCATCGGCATGCCTTCATAATATGACAATTTATGACGAAATCTAGGAATTTATGAGGGGTGCCCCAAGGTCTCGCCGTCGTTGCGAGACCTTGGACGGTCGGCTGTCCCCTTGTTTAAAGCTCATTTATTAGTTTGTCATTCCAAACGTTCCTGCAAGGCGGCGTGCCTTACCACAGTAGCTATTTGAGTTCTTATTTCATCTCTCCAGTTATCTGGCAGTGGTTCCAACCCGTTTACAGGGATTTCTTCTGCGGAATGTTCCTTCAGGCCGGTTTCGCCGGTTGATTTGAGGGAATTATTTTCGTCTTTTTCGTCTTTCATTTCTTTGTCGTCAACTTTTTTGACGTTGAAGTCGGAGTTCTTCCAGATTTCCTCGCCCATGAGAGTTCGATTCACGGTGGCAGGATTGATGACAACTTCGGGCGGGTGAGGGTCGAGGCGGGTGTGGCGCAGGTTACTGGATGCGGTTTGCAATGCGTAAAAAGCAAGGGCGGCGGTTTTGTGCTCGAGTTGTCCGGTGAGGAGCAACTGAAGGAGTTGCACGATGGCGAGCTGAATGGAGTTTGCGTCCTCGAGGAGGGGCAGGTTGAGGGCGGGGGCAATGCTTATGCCTGCGGGAATGCTGGCGGCGGAATCGGCGAGGGCGAGACGCTGTTGCTGCCATCGTTCGTGAAAGAAGCACATCTTTTTGTGGCGAAGGGATGGCGACCCGCATTGGGTGCCGTTGACCTTGATGTGCTCGCAGCGGTGGATGTTGGGATGATAGAGGAGCATCAGGCTACCCCTTCCCCCTGGAGTCGATATATTGGAATCATAGGTTTAGGAGGCGCGGAAATCGCCGATCTATTGGAATGAATGAGTTGGGGATAAAATCTTGATTCGCAAATAGTTATAGTCATGTATTAAACCTTTACGCGAAGTTATAGGCTAGTTATGGCAGGGTTGGAAAACGAGGTCAAGAATAGAAAGGGCATGGGGATTAGATGGATGTAGCATCGCTAATCACTTTATCTTCTCGATGTGCCCGAGCTTGTAACGGTATGCCTGTTGGAAATACCTGTAACCATGAACACGCCATAGGCAGCTGCGAGCATCCTCTCCGAAATGTATGGGTCATTTATCCGCAAGGAATGGATGGTCAATTGGAAGAGTGACCTTGGGAACCTTCGCCCATACCAGCAGAGCGCTCGGGTTGCTGAGTCACGAAGCTCACGGTTCGTGGAGGTGAGCATCCACGAAACGTAGGAGGCAACAAGCGGCAGTTGGTCTCGAGAGCGTTTGGTGCGGGCGGAGGAGCGGGAAGTTTGGTACAGGCGACTAGCGAGGTTTAGAAAAATCTCAGGCTCTTTTCGGAGTAGTTCCGACCACGAAGTGTCTCGACTAGGCAACTTTAAGCCAAAGAGGAGTCCCGACAAGAATTTTACGTTCAAGGGATGGGCGCTGATAAGCGCTGTCCCTCGGAGCATAGTAAGCAAAGGGTCGCGATTGGATGGGTTTCGAAACAGCTTGGTGATCTCATCAGATTCGCGCTTAGTAATGAACTTCGGGTCTATTTCGAAGATAGCCGAGATTCCACCTGAAAAGAGCGCGCCTGTGCCGAGTTCATACAGATGTTTGCCCGCTCTTTCCGGCAACAGCAACCGGTAGCAGTGAAGAACATCCTCGTGTAAGGGGTAGCGTTCCCGATAATCTTCATCCGCTAGGCGAGAGATAAAAGTCGGACTCTGGGTAAGCTTTATTATTGAATCCGCGTCGGCAGAAACCAGGTAGTCGGCAATCAGGTATCCGCCAAGTAAATCGTAAGTAAACGACACAGCCTGGCCGGTTTCGAAGACATCTCGATCGATCAAAAGTTCCTCGTTCAAAAGCGCCTTTGTGAGCGAGGACTCCCAAATAAAGCCTGCTTCTTCGGTCGTTGCGCCATCCAGCAGCTCGACGGCGGTATCAAAGGGCAAGTGCCGCACGTTTTGCTCCCACAACCGTTGATCAAACCGCCGTAGCAATTTCTGCAAAAGCTTAGAGGAAACAGGCCTCCCCCCCCGCCGCGAGAATGACTCGTTCCTCCGCTCCATGAACTTTTCGAACATATTGATTACGTACTGTTGACCAATAAATATTTTCTTTTCGGTCTCTCTTTCCGGATTGACCGATTCACAAAATATTCTTAGATATAGGGGATTCTGGAATTGGTCGAGCGGACTAAAAGTGACATCTGCTTCGATTTTGAAATAATGGAAATATCGGCTGACGGCCTTCTCCACCGATTCTCCGAATCCATGTAGATACGCCACCCCGGTTTCGCTCGGCGAACCCAAGATTTGCTCTCTATAGCTTGTACGGGTGGTCGTGATGAGCGCGATTTTGCTTCGCCCTTTTAGGCTAGCGACAAAGCCGGCCAGTTGTTGCCGCCAGATGTCAACTGGGACCGCCTCATTCAACGCGTCAATGAGTATGGCTACGCGAGCCCGACCGGCGTCGCCACAGGCTTCTAGAGCGGCTACGAAATCATCCCAGCTATATCCGGGCGGAATATCACAGATCTGCCGAATCCGACCTTCGATAGTCATGCCAGCACTGAACTGTTCGCCCAGCAAAAGAATCGTTGGCAGATTTTGGCTGACTCTGGAGTCCGCAATATGGGCTGTGAGATGGGTCTTCCCGAACCCTGCGTTTGCGAGCACATGCAAATAGCCACGCGAGAAGTTCTCTAGCGCATCAACAGCACGGTACAACTCAGTAAGGGCATTGTCACTGTCGGCGAGTACTGATTCGAAGTCGTCAATTGTTCGAAGCCGCGGGTCCCTTTGAATGATTCCTGCAGTTGAGGTATTAGATTCTACTGGGGAAAGAGTGTCCCGAGCTTGTTCACAGATTTGGGAATAAGCCGTCAAAGCAGTGGAAAACGCTTCTTTACGTGATTGAATGTCGGCGGCCCCTAGCCCTTCAAAATCGCCCCTTTTTATATTCGATACGGTTGAATTGATGGAAATGGCGGACGTTTTCAACTTCGCCACCGTGTCGTTCGCCGCCGTAATTAGAAGGTCCGTGGTGTCTTTCCACTGCGAGGTCGGCTCAATGGACTCTAGAGTTTTCGATTTCCTCTTCTCGATGTTCTCCGCATAGGTCAGGAGTGCTGCTGCGTTCTCGCGAAGTGACGTTGTAAAGATCTGATCGCCGATTACGTGGTGAACTTGTGTGTCGCGACGGGTCGGGGTATGCAGTTCCGGAATAAACTTGTCGCCAATATTTGCTAACTGCTTGCGAACCTGCTTTTTAAACCATTCGTCTGAAAGCTCCAAATCACCAAAGAAAAATGATCTCGCGCCAGAAAGAGCCGGGTCTTTCAAGAAATCGAGAATATCGCTTTCTCCCCAGTGCTCAATTGCAACATTTGGCGCAAGGTTTCTCAGTCCCGACTCGAACCAGTTGATCTCGCTATTCTTTCCGTTCGGGGAGAGGCTAGTGGGCGTACACAAAAACCACTTTTTTAATGAGGGATGCTTGGAAAGTGAGACTTTGAGCGATTCGATAATTTTTGTTCTGGCCACTTGTGAGACGCGGATCGGGGAAGTAAAACTTTGCCTGCCAACCCCATTCGTCGCCATTCAGCAACGTAAGATAGAACTCGACCCCGTCCCCCCCGCCAGAATCATCGATGGAGGTGAACCGCCCTAGGTGCGAGTATTTGGCCTTGGCAATTTGATAGCAAACCTCCTCAAAGCTTCTCCGCTTGTCCTGTCTGTAAGGCTTCAGTTTGGACCATTCGATTGGCACTCAATACTCTTAAACCATTCTCGGTGGCAACGAAAGAAGAATTTGCGCCCCGGAAGTCGCCAGATCCCCTGCCCGGCCTCTCTGCTAGCCTCAGTTGCCCGGTTCTTTTTTCGGCTTCTCGTACGGCTTCTGGAGGTATTTGCGTGCTTCTTCCAGTGCGCCTTGGGTGTTGTCATTGGTTTGCAGGGCCTGGCGGTATTCATTTGTGGCACGCTCGCGTTGTCCGGTCACGTCGAAAATCTTGCCCAGCGACACGTGGCTCCAAACCTCAGTCCAGCGCGGATCGCCGTCTCCGTTCAGGGATTCGCGATAAGCGTTGGCGGCCGCCTGATAATTGTGTTGTTCAAAGAATACGTCGGCTATCCGATAGTGGGCCAGGGAGCTATTTTTGTTCACGTCAAGGGCTTTGTTGTATTCACTCAGAGCGCCGGCAAAATCCCCCTGCTGGACCAGCGATTGTCCCCGCTGGATGGAGGCTCGCAGTCTTACGTCCGTTGAATTCTTCAACACGCGGTCGTCGGGATCAATGGAGATGTGGCGCGGCTTGCCGAATGTCTCAACCAAAAATGGCGAATCAGTTCCGACTACGTCAATACGCTTTTCCTCGGTCTTGCCGTCGGTATCGATTCTCAATTCCACCGGCATGCGGAAGAGATCGAGATCCTGGGCAACCTGGCCGACAACCCGGAAGCCCGGGCAATGGTCCGCCGGGGCACACTTATTTCCGAGGCGGTACACCGTGTACTTGGTTTTGAATTCAGGGGCGCCCGTTGAATCGAGCCATTGGGAGAAGAACCAGGTAAGGTTATCCCCATAGTTTTTCTCGGAAATCGCACGGAAGTCGTCTGTGGTCGCCGATTTTCCGGCATACTGCGCGGCGAATGTCCGCATGGTCTGATCGTATTTTTGGTCGCCTTCGACCCAGCGCAGCATGTGCAGAATCATGGCGCCCTTGTCGGTGACGAGCGACTGAAACTCGGGAGAAAAAGTATCGAGCTTGCTTGCGCTCGAAAGGGGCACGGTGTCGTAGGCCAATGCGCCCACCGACATGTCTTTGATTACCTCTTCCAGGCCTGCCCGCCCTGCGGCCTGTTCGACGTATCTCGCTTCGGAGTATCGCGCGAACCCGTCGTTTAGCCACCAATCGTCCCGCGAAGCGGGGCTGACTGAAACGCCCCACCACTGGTGAGCAATGGTATTCGCCAGCAAGCGATAATTGACCTTGTCGGTAATGGCGCGACTGGCGATGGCGGCAATCTCGGGAGCCCATGCGGATGGGACTGTGTCGTCGGGGATTTCTACAATTCTCAACGTCGTAGACATCGCCGGCCCGTAGAGCGTTTCGTAGTAAGTAAATTCCTTCAGGGCGGTTTCGGTGTAGACGGTCTCTGAATTTTGGTGAACTGGCTTGAAGAAAACGTGCAGATCCAGTCCAGCTTCGTCGCTTTTGAATTCCTGAAACGCACCCGCAATGATGGTTCCCGGGAAACTTGGCTTATCCCAGACAAAGCTATAGGTCTTGGTCGATTCCGTTTCCGCGGATGCTTTCCTGAGTGCGGCTGAAGCCGTCGCGATGCTTTCCTTTCCGCTCCCAATCACCACCATGTGAGACGGCACAGTAACGTTGATGGTGGCCGTGAAGCGATTGGTGCCATAGCCGTTCACCGGAAACCATCGCCCCGCATAAAGCAAATAACTGGTGTCGTCACTTATGGAAGCGAGTTTGAGTCCCTGGACCGGACTATCGTCGGCGGAGTCCAGCACGCCTTCGTATTCGAAGGTCAAAGTCGTGGACGCGTCCTTGGGCAGGTCTTTCGCCAGCTGCACGCGAACGGTCGAATCCTGAGTGACGCGCTCGGCGGAGAGAAGCTTGCCTGACTCGTCCGTCACTCTGGTCACGCGCAAGTCGTTATGGAGCTCGAAGGTTGCGACACTCAGATCTTCAAGAGCCGTAAATTTCACCTTCGCTCTCGCCACGAGTTTGTGTGTGTGAGGCGTGAGTTCGGCGTCAATCTGGTAGTCGCTGACACGAAGGCGCATCTTGTCGGCTGCGTGAGCGGGGAGTGCGAGTGGCAAGACTACGGCGAAACAGGCCATCGCAGCCCAGCGCCGAGAATGAAAATGCATTGGAGGATTGTCTCCTAGAAAGTCAAGCTTCTAGCTTGGATGAAGATTATGCCTCAAAAGATGCTGTCAGCAAACGGTTTAGGAGGCTCGTTTCTGCTCCCTGATCGTGCGGACTAATCCGACGAAAAGCGGAGCGCTGTCGATTCCTTATGTGACTCGCTGCTGGTGGTCGAGGAAGCTGAATATCTCACCTGCAGCGCGGTCTGAGGTGGGCAGTGTTTGCTCATCCGAGGCACCGAGCCGCGTCCTCACGGCGGTTAGTCCAGCGATCATTTCATCGCGGATTGGACCGTCGAAAACAATCTGATTGATGCCGGCAACTACGTTTTCAGCGGTAAAGTCTCGTTGAATTAGTTCGAAAACCACTTTCTTTCCCGCAATCAGATTCACCATCGCGAAATATGGGACCTTGACTCTGGGACGGCCCAGGAAATACGTGAGCGGCGAGACCCGGTACACCATGACGAAGGGCGTTCCCATCATGGCTGCTTCCACGGTGGCTGTGCCGCTGGCAATGATTCCCGCACGCGAGTGAGCCAGCGCCGGAAGGCTTTCGGAAACGATGTGAACACGCGCCGAGCCAAGCTGGGTTTCAATAAAACTACGTTCAAGGGTAGGAGCGATTGGCAATAGAAACTCGTATTCAGAGCCAAGCCTTTCCGCCGATTCCAACATCGCAGGCAGATTCATGCGGACTTCCTTCACGCGGCTGCCTGGCATAAGGGTGATCCAGGGCTTCGCCGCGTCCAATTGATGTTTATCCGCATATTCAGCGCGACCGATCGACGGACGCGAAATACCGGTGAGAGGATGCCCGACGAAGGTGGCGTCCACTCCGCGGTCGCGATAGAACTTTTCTTCGAACGGGAAAATCACCAACGCCTTGTCGACGTATTTACGGAGCAGGCGCACTCGTCCCTGACGCCAGGCCCAGAATTGCGGGCAGACATAATAGACAACAGGAATCCCGCGTTGCTTCATCTGGCGGGCTACGCGCCAGTTGAAGGCCGGGGAATCGATGACTATTGCCAAATCCGGGCGCCGCTTTTCTGTCTCTCGAATCAGCCTGCGGAATAAGCGATAAATATTGGGAAGATGACTGAGAATTTCGGAGATGCCAACAACCGAAAGATCTCTGGCGTCCACGACGATGTCGCAGCCGGCGGCCCGCATAGCTGGGCCGCCCGCCCCAAAAAACTCGCATGAAGGATCGCGGCGGCGCATGGCTTCGATAAGCTGGGCTCCGTACATTTCTCCCGAAGCCTCACCTGCGGAAATCAGGATTCGCACGAGGCATTGTAAATTGCTCCGGTTGGTGGGGTCTTTCTCTCATTGCACATCGCGACCGCCAAGAGAACAGGGGCGTATCTCATACCAAGGCGAGTTATACTGGATTTTCAAATGGGCGCTACGCCACAGAAAACGTTTTACCTTGAAACTTTCGGCTGCCAGATGAATGCGCACGACTCCGAGAAAGTCGTCGGCACGCTGGTTTCGCAGGGATATTCGCAGGTTCCGACCGTCGAGGAAGCTGGGCTGGTTCTTTACAACACGTGTTCCATTCGCGATAAGGCCGAACAGAAAGTCTTCAATCGCCTAAACGACTACAAGAAATTTCAAAAACAAGGAAAAAAGTTTGGTGTGCTCGGCTGTGTGGCCCAGCAGGAAGGCGAGAAGATTTTCGAACGCGCGCCGTATGTTTCGCTGGTATGCGGATCGGCGTCGTACCGGAATCTGCCGCAGATGCTGGTGCAGCTCGAAGCAGGGAAGCAGCGCGTAACCGGATTGGATGATCGCCAAACTGACGAATGTTTCGAGACCGAATTCACGGCGCGCACTAATCCTTACCGGGGTTACATCACGATTATTGAGGGGTGCGATAAGTTCTGCGCTTATTGTGTCGTTCCGTTTACCCGAGGTAAAGAGCGCAGCCGGGCATCTGATTCAGTTCTGGCCGAAGCTCTTCAGATGGCGGACTTGGGATATACCGAAATCCAGTTGCTCGGACAAAACGTGAATTCCTATAAAGATCCGTCGGCCAAAAAGACATTCGCGGAGCTGCTGGCTTCGGTCGGTCAAATATCGGGGATTAGAAGGGTACGGTTTACGACGTCTCATCCTCGGGATTTCGGCCGGGATATTGTCGCGGCCATTGATGCGGTTCCGACTCTGTGCGATCACGTTCATCTCCCGATTCAAAGCGGCTCAGACCGAGTTTTGAACGCCATGCAGCGGCTTTACACCCATGACCAATATCTGGAGCGGGTTTCGTGGATGAGAGCGGCGCAGCGGGACATCAGCATCACCAGCGACATTATTGTTGGATTTCCCGGAGAGTCCGAAGCGGACTTCGAGCAAACCCTTTCCTTACTTAACGAAGTCCAGTACGACGCCATATTCAGCTTTAAGTATTCTCCCCGGCCCAATACGCCATCACTAAAGCTGGGCGACGTGATCCCAGAGGAAGAGAAAGTCCGGCGGTTGACGATGTTGCAGGAGACGCAACGGGAAATCCAGAGGCTAAACTATAAGAAACACATGGGGCAGACTATCGAAGTATTAGTTGAAGGGAAGAACGAAGCCCGAAAGCAATGGGTAGGGCGGACTTCGCAGAATAAGACACTCAACTTTAGCGTTCTTAACGAGGTAGTTCCGTCTTTAGGCAGTTACGCTCCGGTGCTTACGACCGCGACGTTTCCGAACAGTTTACTGGGCGAAATGGTGATATAGAGTGAGAGAGATTTTAGATTTTAGATTGTATATTTTAGATTTCAGATTAGGTAGAGAGCCGAGCTCAGCTTGCCGGCAGTTGCAAATCTGCAATCTGAGATCTTCAATCTGAAATCGGTTTCGGGGGTCGGGAATGGAAGTAGAAATGAAAATTCGCGGCTTGATGATGGATCCGGTCACCAACATGCCCATCGTCATCCTAAAAGACGCCGGAAGCGACACTGTGCTTCCGATTTGGGTTGGAATCTACGAGGCCAATGCCATCGCCCTGGAGATCGAGAAGGTGGCGACGCCGCGCCCAATGACGCATGATCTGATAAAGAATGTGCTGGTGGGCCTGGCCACCAATGTGCATAAAGTGGTGGTGACGGAACTGCGCGATGATACGTTTTACGCGGTTATTTGGATGGAACGCGAGGGCCGGATCATCAGCATCGATTCTCGGCCATCGGACGCGTTGGCATTGGCTCTGAGAGTGGATTGCCCAATTTTTGTTGAGGATGATGTGCTCAAGAACTCGAAATTGGCGGCCAATGTGTCCGACAGGGTAACCGGCGAAGAACTGAGGAAGTGGCTGGAAGGCCTGAACGATGAGGACCTGGGCCGCTACAAGATGTGAGCCGTAGTTGGACGAAGAGCTTGCCTAGTTTACATAATACTTGTTATCGGACATTGCGTTAATTGTTCACTATTTCTATGACTGGGGCACACGATCTGCGAATTGGAGGCTTTCCGGATGAATTTTTCTGATCTGAAATCTCTAGCCTTTGCATCGCTCTTTACGGGACTGTTTTTCTGTAATGCCGCCTTTGCCCAGAAAGTCACCGTGGAGTTCGATCAAGCGGCTGATTTCGCCAACTACAAGACCTTTGCTATTCGCGGCGGAAAGTTAAACAGCAGAAATCCCGCCTTAAATAGCGATTTGGTGAAGAAGCGCATAGATGACGACATTGAGCATTACCTTGTCGCGAGAGGTCTACAACGGGTGTCCGATGGCCCGGATCTGAACGTTGTGTACACCTTCGGGTCAAGCCGCAAAACCGAACTGGAAAGCTACCCTGCCGGATGGCGAGGCTGGGGAACCCGAGTCGTCAGGGTTCCGTACGCCGAGGGTACCCTGGTCCTTGATTTGCGCGACCCCAAGACCCGGTCGCTGGTTTGGCGTGCCATTGCGAGCGAGGAGAAAAGCGATCCCACAAAGATCGAGGGTAAATTGGACGATATGGTAAAGAAATCCCTCGAGAAATATCCGCCCAAGAAGAAATAGCGGGTTTGAGCCGCTTACTGCTTTGCTTCGGGCAGTGCCGCAACATGCATCGCCGGTTCTCCCGCAAGCACGATCTTGGCGTGGAACAGAGTGCCCGCGACTCGGGTGGCGATAGCGATCAGTTCCCTTTGCCCTTGAAATACTTTGACGATCCGGGCTTTCGATAATTCCGGCAAGTTTACCGATTGTCCTCTGCGAATCCGCGAGATCATCTCTTCATTCGCCGTAACGGACGGCAACTCCGGTAAAAGGGTTCGGGGATGCACAAACATGTCTTCGACTTTGCTTTGGTCTACCGCAGATGCCAATTCTTCCAAAGTGTGGGACTCAGACAGTTTGAACTCGGAGACTGACGTGCGGCAAAGCGCTTCCAGATGCGCTCCGCAACCCATTCGCCGGCCCATGTCGTGGGCCACCGCTCGCATGTAGGTTCCCGAAGCTACTCGCGCACGAAAGGTCGCGCGATCTCCGTCGAAGGTCAACATCTCAAGCTCCTTGATTTCCACTTGAACCGGCTTAAGCGCCACGTGTTGCTTCTTGCGTGCGAGCTTGTACGCGGGTACGCCATGAACCTTCTTTGCGGAAAATGGAGGCGGCATCTGCTGAATAACACCCTCAAAGCCACGCGCGAGGTCTCTCAATTCGGGCAGCGAGATGGCGACCGTTTGTGGGTCTCCCGCCGGAGCACCGTCGGCATCGTAGGTGTCAGTGGCAAATCCGAAGCGAATCGTGCCCTCGTAAGTTTTTTCCGAAGCCGTATAAAACTGGGCCAGCCGGGTCATGCTGCCGATAACGAGCGGCAGTACGCCTCTCGCCATCGGGTCCAGGGTACCCAGATGTCCGACCGAGCGTTGCTGCAAAATCCGGCGCACCCGGTTGACTACGTCGTGGGATGTAAGACCGCCGGGCTTATTGACGATCAGGACGCCATTCATAGGCACATTTGGTAATCGGGCAATTGGGTAATTTGGTAATTTAAAGGCTGGGTTACGGCAGCCACAATATTAGTTCTTTAGCTGATTTTAATTACCCGATTACACAATTACTAAATTACCCAATCTTCCATTGAGTAATTGTGTAATTGGGTAATTTAGTGACCGGCGATCAGGCTGTTCTCACAATATAGTCTGTACCGCGGGATTTTAAATTGCTCAATTACCCGATTACTGAATTACCCAATCTTTCATGATTCCCATCCGCGACGATCAGCCTCGATTCAGCACTCCATACATCAATTATTTTCTTGTCGCGCTGAATACGATTGTTTTTTTATTTGAATTGTCGGTAGGCGCTCAAAGTCATGGCGCTCTGAACAGCCTGATTTATGAATTCGGAATCGTGCCGGGTCATTTCGCGGGCGGCTCGGTACATTTCGGCCTGGCAGGGGCATTTCTCTCTATTTTTACGTCAATGTTTCTTCATGCTTCCTGGCTGCATATTATTGGGAACATGTGGGTGCTCTGGATTTTTGGCGATAACATCGAAGATTATCTGGGCCACTTCCCTTACTTGCTTTTTTATCTTCTGTGCGGATTTGCGGCGGCGATCGCTCACATTCTGCTGAATGCCAGCTCCGATGTGCCGACCGTTGGCGCGAGCGGTGCAATCGCCGGAGTTATGGGCGCGTATTTTCTCTTGTATCCCAAGGCGCGCGTTCTCACGCTTGTCCCTCTGATCGTATTTTTTACGTTCTGGTGGTTGCCAGCATGGATTGTGCTCGGATATTGGTTCCTGCTGCAATTCTTGAGCGGGACAACGACCTCAATCGCCTATTCCAATCCAAACAGCGGCGGAGTCGCATTCTGGGCACACGTTGGGGGGTTTGTGGCGGGACTTGTGCTGATCAAAGTGATGCCACGGCGTACACAGCGCGATCGCTACGGTACATGGTAGAACCGCTCCCCGCTATAATTACGAAGTGACGTCCTCATCCGTCCGTAAAATCGCCTCCGCTGAGTTCCCTACCCGTTGGGGCAAATTTCGCATTCATGGATTTCAGGGCGAATTCGACACTGGCGATGCGCGGCGCAAAGAAGAAGCCGTCGCACTGGTGATGGGCGATGTTCAATCTTCGCCGCCTTTAGTGAGAATTCATTCGCAGTGCCTTACCGGAGACGTCTTCGGATCGCTGCGATGCGATTGCCGCCAGCAGCTCGAAATGGCTCTCTCGATGATCGCGGATGAAGGCGCGGGGATTCTAATTTACGAGCAGCAGGAAGGGCGCGGCATTGGCCTGATGGCCAAGCTGCAAGCGTACGAATTGCAGGATTCTGGACTGGATACGGTCGAGGCCAATGAGCGCCTGGGATTCAAGGCGGATCATAGGGAATTTGCATTGCCTGGGGAAATCCTTAAGTCTTTGGGAGTTTCGAAGGTCCGCCTGCTCTCGAACAATCCCGACAAAGTCGCGGCTCTCGAACGTGCGGAAATCGAAGTGACGGAACGCGTTCCCTGCGAGGCGGCTGAGAATGTTCACGCGGAAGACTACCTGAAGACGAAGAAAGACAAGATGGGACACTTGTTTACGTCACGATGAGCGATGCTTGCCGCGAATAGGAGGGACCCCGCTTTTAATAAGTAGGTACATTCGGGTCCACTTCTCTCGACCATGCGTCAATGCCTCCCCGCAGCGATTGGGCGCTGTCGAATCCTTGCTGACGCAGCCAATTTGTGACGCTCATGGAACGGACGCCGTGATGGCAAACAACGATGATGTGTGCGTCGGGATCGAGTTCCTGATGAGCCCGGCTCGGGATGTCTCCCATGGGGATCAGGTTGGATTCGGCGATCTTGGAGAGTTCGAACTCCCACGGCTCGCGGACATCGAGCAGCGTAAATTGCGCGCGCTGCTGTAAAAGAACCTTTACTTCTTCTGGTGTAATTTCGAAATCCACAAGGGGTGTCTCTTTGAATTTAAATTTCGCGGGCAAGAGTGCCCGCGCCACACATACTTAGCTCTATAAGTTGATTGCCGATTTTCTTACTTCGCCGATTGACGCAAGCGGGTCGCGGGCGCCTTCCTTTTCTGCAATCCATTTCTTTTCGTTGTGAATGATGTCGAGTAGGAGCGTCTTGTCTTCGGCGCTGGGCATCTGTTCTCTTATGTGCTCGTCATAAGACTCATCGCTAATCGCTTCGCCTGTCCGGGCGTGGAATTTCTGGCCGGACCATCGTCCAATATTTCTGTTGAACTTTAAATCAGGGGCGTAGAGCTTTGGTTCTCCCGCGCTCAGTGCGCTATTCAAGCGCTCAATCAGTCCGGCAACTTCATCACGATATAAATGACGATTGTAGTCATTCAATTCATCGAGCTTCGCCGCCTGCTCGTTCTTCGGCTCATCGTAGCGGCCTTTAATACCCCAGACGTATGCCCAGTGCGCGGACGAGGAATTGTCGGTACCGAACAAGTCGTAGGAACTGGAAATCCACTTGTTTAAATATTTCTGGATCAGCCATGCGGGAACAACTCCAGCCTGAACGATGCGTCGCAAGCCGTCGTTGCCTGTACCCATGTGGAAGGCTTCTTCACGAAGCATGTACGACATTGACCGGCCGAGCGGAGCAAATGCGGAGTACTTAAGCATTTGCAACTGAAACTTTCCGTCGCGATCGACAAAATCGGTGTAGGTGAAAAAGTCCATCCAGTTGTCGACATCGACGTTGAAGGCGCCAAGGAGGCGCTTGTTGTCGAAGGCGCGACGCTCCAGCATCTTCTGCGCTTCCACTTTTCCGGAGTAGCCGAAGTTGTCCACAAGCAGGGCGCACATCTGCCATCCATGGCGCATTTCTTCAATCATTACGCGCGTGATGGCGCGGCGGTCCCAATCGGTGGGTGCGCTCTCGAATAAGTTTCGCTGCTGCTCAACGCTGGCAAACTCGGTGTCGCCCTGATAGACGATGAGATTGATTAGCGCATCGCGCATTTGCTGGGTGGGAACCTGGCGCAGGTTCTCCCATTTGTTTCGGCCCTTGAATGCGCCGAATTGAATTTCGTTGGTTTCGATGGCGCCGTATAGAGTGTCAAATTTAAAGTCGGCAATCTCGTCGCGGTTGACGCCAATATCTTTGCGCCAATCATCGAAGAGGCCGACCCAGTCGCTGAAGGTGCCGATTTTTGCTACTTTGCCTGGCATGGGGTCAAAAGCTTTTAACCGCCGAGGACGCAGAGTTCACGGAGGAAATCTAGACTTAAAAACTATTTTCCCGTGAAAGTGGCTGGGCGCTTTTCTACGTATGCGGCCAGGCCTTCTTTGGCGTCGTCGCTTTGGAACAGTATTTGCTGGTTCTCGCGTTCAACCGCTAAAGCCGATTCCATCGGGATTTCCCAGCCCGTCTGCACAGCCCGTTTGATGCGCCCCACGGCCTTCGCGGCTTTGTTTGGCGGACAGAACTGATGCGCATACTCCATGATGCTTTCCATGAATCCGTCGCGCTCGTAAATGTCGTTGATGATTCCGAACTCCAGAGCTTCTTCGAAAGAGAAGGTATTTCCCGTGACCATCAGTTCAATGGCCTTACTCTTCCCAACCATGCGTGACAGGCGCTGTGTTCCCCCGGTACCGGGAAGCACTCCTAAATTCACTTCGGGCAAACCGATTTTGCCGGCGTCCTTGCGCGCGATTCGCAGGTCGGCGGCCATTGCGATTTCGAGGCCTCCGCCGACGCAGTGGCCATTCAGCGCCGCGATTACCAACTTCGGCGTGTGCTCCAAACGCAGCAGAGTTTCGTTGGCATGGAGGCAGAAATAGTATTTAAAAGTGGGATCCACACTGGAGAGCATTTTGATATTCGCGCCCGCAGAAAAAAACTTGTCGCCGGAGCCGGTCAGCACGATCACGTAGACATCGTTGTCCATGCGAGCTTTGAGAATGGCCTCGTCGAGCTGACGATTCATTTCGTAGGTGTAAGTATTGGCCGGAGGGTCAGCCATCTCGATAACCGCGACGCCGGTGTCAGTGCGGTAATTGATCAACTGCTTTGTGTGCTGAGCCGTTGGCGACTCGATGGTAGTTGCCATAAATACCCCCAGTACGCTTTGATCTCGGTTTAATTTTATGCCTTCTAAGACGAGAAAGCACGAAGCGGTAGTTGTATGGAAGGCGATGGGATCGCCCAGGCGTCAGCGCGACCTACTAGTTTTTTATGTCGGCCATCAGCCGCTCGACTTCCAGTTTCTCGCCGGCAGTCAACGGAAGCAGTGGCAGACGCGAGGTGCCTCCAAAATATCCATTCAGGTCCATCGCGTATTTCAGCGCGGAAATGCCCATCTGAGAGCCGACGCGATCCGCAGCCTTCGCAATGCGCTCCTGCTTGAGTTTTGTGAGATCGTGATCACCTTCTTTCCAGGCCGTATAGATTTCATAACAGGCAGTGGGCGCGGCAATCGCGAACGCGAGGATTGCTCCTGCCGCTCCCGCCTCTAGCGATGGATACAGCAGGTTTGCGGCGCCGGCCAGAACTTGGAATCCTACTTCTTTTTGGCGGGTCTTCAATCCTTCAACCGCCGTGACCGCCGAAGGCGATGAACCGCTGCCGCCCGCCGCTGAAATCGACACCAGTTCCCTGCTTCCGTTCCCTGACAGTTTTTCTTCGGCCTCTTCCGCAGCGGCCTTCAACATGCGTGGGGTAACGGCTTCAAAAGTCATAGTGACCGTCGCTGAATGTTTGACGTGACGGGTCTGGTTGGCGATCCGGCGTATTTTTCCCACATCGCCACCGGATTCTTTGATGCCAATGATGCCTGGGTGATTGGCCAATTCAACGACTAATTCCGTCGGAAGATCGTATCCAGTCAAAGCGGGCACGCTATAAAGCATGACTGGCAGCGGCGAGCGATCGGCGACTGTCCGGTAAAAGGCCAGCATATTCGCGGGCTGCATTTGTTTTTTGTAGTAATGCGGCGTGCGCACTAAAGCAACGTCGTAGCCAAGCTCTGCGGCGTATTCGGTGAGGCGAAGAGTCTCTAGAACAGATTCCAAGCCTGTGCCCGCGATTAATACCTTGTTCGGAGCTACGGCGTCCCTTGCGCTCTTGAGAACATCGCGCC
>CAAGKR010173363.1_pt1 | contig 18135 bp, 17 predicted proteins | sample 2556971 | NCBI WGS metagenome assembly CAAGKR01 (sample SAMEA5207829, study PRJEB30636) | soil metagenome | biome: forest; feature: boreal; material: soil | place: USA | collected 2011-09 | depth 1 m | reverse complement strand
TTGAGGTTCTCCCTACCACGTCTCCAGGTTCCTCAGCATGTGCTGAACTCGCACGTAGGTGCGGGGAAAGGCCGAAAGCGGGACTGCCTCAGCCAGCGGGGCCTCGCTGATCGCAGTCGTTCAGGTTATCACTAACCTGCCGCCGGTAATATCCCCGTCATGAGCCCGCGGCTGAAGTACTCGGACTGGCCCAAGAAGCTACCCCGGCTTACGGATGAACAGGTGCGAATTCGAGATGACTGGATGCGCCACTGGCACGAACAGCTGGACACCGGGTACGGAATGATCGAGAAGTTCAACCACGGTTATCCCGCCCGGTCGTCTGATCCAGCCCTGCGCACCCTCGAGATCGGCGCCGGCCGTGGCGGGCAAATCGGGTTCGAACACGTTGGCGAGGACAATTACTACGCGGTCGAGCTCCGCCAGGAAATGGCGGACGCGATCTTGGAGCGCTTCCCGAACGTGAGAACCGTCGTCGCCGATGCCCAGGAGCACCTGCCCTTCGATGACAGATTCTTCGACCGCATCCTGGCGGTCCATGTCCTCGAGCATCTGCCCAACCTCCCAGCTGCGCTCCGCGAAGTGCACCGGGTCCTGAAGCCGGGCGGCCGTTTCATCGTGGTGATCCCTTGCGAGGGCAGCCTTGCCTACGGGCTGGCCCGGCGCATCAGCTCGCAACGCATGTTCGAAAAGCGGTACGGCCAGAGTTACGAATGGTGCATCCGCAGCGAGCACGTCAACATCCCCGCCGAAATACGTGCGGAACTCTTGCGTCTGTTCGATATCACCAACGACGCCTACTTTCCGCTCAGGGTGCCCCTCGAGTCCGTAAACTTGGTCATAGGTCTCACCTGTACTCCGAAGGAGCCCGCAGGAGTTCGGTCGAGCTAACCCGGCGCCCCGATCACGTCAGCCTCCCGGTCCCCGAAGACGAACGGGTTCCGGTCTAACCAGTCAAGGGTTCGGTGAATTCCCTCCTTGATCGACAGCGAAGGCCGCCATCCGAGCGCGCGCAGGCGAGAGCAATCCAGGAGGATCAACGGCGAGTCTCCCGGCCAGCCACGTCGTCCCCCGGTGTACTCAAGCTCGGGTTCGAGCCCCATGTGTCGAGTGATCTCGGCCACTGAATCCTTGACCCGGACCGTCTCGTCAGTTCCCAGGTTGAAGATGCTGCAGCCTGGTTCGGACCGTGACTCGAGCCCGGTCAGGATGCCCTCCACGCAGTCGCCCACGTACAGGTAGGACTTCTCCTGCTGACCGTCTCCAAGCACCCGTAGGCGCGTTGGGTCGCTTCGAAGTGCGCGGTAAAAGTCATAGACGTGACCATGCGTGTATCGCTCCCCAAGGATGGAGACGAAGCGGAAGATCACACCCCGGAAGTCGAGGCCGTGGCAATAGGCGGTAATCAACCCCTCGGCTGCCAGCTTCGAGGTTCCATAGAGCGATGTCTGAGTTGGAAACGGGCACGTTTCAGGCGTCGGGAAGACCTCCGGCTCCCCGTACACGGATCCAGTCGATGCGAAAACGATTCGACTGACGCCGGCCGCGCGCATTGCTTCCAGCACGCCGGAGACGGCGAGGGTGTTCTGCTCCAGGTCCAGCCGCGGATGCTCCAGGCCGTGGCGCACATCGGCGTTTGCAGCGATGTGAAACACCGTGTCACACCCGTCCATGGCGCTCTGAAGCGTGCCCGTATCAAGAACGTCGCCCTGTACAAACTTCGCGGTGGGTCGACCGAGCAAGCCCTCAATGAACTCCCGCCTGCCCGTGGAGAGGTTGTCGTACACCACAACCTCTATTCCGTCAGCCACCAGCCGGTCGGCGAGATTGCTCCCGATGAACCCGGCACCGCCGGTGATCAGCGCCCGCCGTACAGTCGATCGGGGTGTGGCGTTCTCCATGAGCCGGGAAATCATATGCTCACGCCCCCTGCCGCCGGCGAATGCGCCGCAGCGTGCGCTCGCGCCACGGAAAACGGAGCAGCCACCCGCGCATCTCAGAGGCCGAGGTGCGCCGCTGGGGCTTAAGGGCTTGCCGCTTGCGCATTGCTTCCGGGAAGAGCCGGGCGAAGTCCACCAGCCCCAGGATTGCGCTCGGATGGCGGCGACCGAAGTCGGCTGCCTTGATCATCGTGAAGGCGGCGACGCCGACACCCTCTTTCAGCAGCCATCTCGCCTCGTAATTCTTGGCGACGGTGAGGAGCCGATTCTTGAGGATGTGCCGCATCACTGGCGCTGAAAATCGTGCACCGGTGGCGCTGCGGTGATGGATGGCGACCGCATCCGGTTCATACCAGGCGCGCCATCCCGCCCATCGCAGGCGCCAGTCCAGGTCGACGTCTTCGATGTAGCTGAAGTAGGTCTCGTCGAATACCTGGTCGTCGACGATCACAGACTCCAGGGCTCCAGCCCGGTAGAGGCCGGCAGCCGCGCAAACCCCGAAGACCTCCTGGGCCTGGTCAAACGACGGACCGTCAGGAGACAGCTCGCCCCGGTTCTCGGTCCAGCCGATCCCGTAGACGGCGTGACCAGTGGAATCGATGATGCCAACCGGACTCGCCCGCAGCAGCTTACCGGTGACCGACCCCATGTCGGGACGATCAAGGTGCCGCAGGCACAACTCGATATATCGGGGGTCCAGCACCACGTCCGGGTTGACGCAGAGCACGGCGTCTTCTAGACAAGCCCTCAGCCCAAGATTGTTCGCAGCAGCAAACCCGAGATTGATCTGGCTCTCGATCACCTGGAGGTTGGGCTGCTCCCGGAGCCAGTCGACCGATCCGTCGGTCGAGCCGTTGTCCACGACCACTACCCGTTGCGGCGGCACGGTCTGTCTCAGTAGCGACTCGATGCAGGGCTTGATCAGCGCGAGGGAATTCCAGGAGACAATCAGAGCGGAGACCGTAAGCTGACTCGCCTCGCCGCGATCGCCGGGCTGGAGGCCGGAGTCAGCCCCTCCCAGCGGGTTCCTCGAAAGCCCGGCCGGTGGGTGCCTCAAAAACGAGTCAGCGTCGCCGCGCCGCCCGGTAGGACCGGATCGCTGCCCGATAGATTGGACGCAGCCTCAGCCCCAAGCGGGTAGTCCAAACCATCTCTTGAGGCGCTGAGCCGGCCCAGGCACCCCGCTGTCCAATCCTGGTCAGGGGACCACGGGCTCATCCAATGCCTCACCTGGCAGCGGGGGAATCGCGGGAGGCGTCCCCGCATTTCCCTTGAGGAATACGAATATGAACTCGTTGTCCTTGCCATGGTCACAAGGGGCAAAATCCACAAGTTCCAGTTCAATGCCAGTGACCTCGCGCGCGGCGCTCAGGAAGTCCATGAAGGTATCCGGTCGCCACACGTGGTAATGGATGCTGTAGTCCATTTCCGAAAGTTGGCGGACGCGGGCAGGAACGTCGTCAACGTGGCCGCCGTCGATGAACATCTCCACCTTCTCGACCCACTCCGTAAAATGCCCGTCTCTACTTTGCTCGGGGCCGCTACGGTAGTCGCGCACCAGGTGCTCCACGGTGGTCAAATCGCGTTTCGAATCGAACGTCGCACGAGGTTCAGGAAGGGCTAGGTACAGGACGCCGCCGGCACGGAGCACTCTGAACATTTCTTGCAGGCCGCGAATCGGATTATCGAGGTGCTCGAACAGATGGTTCGCGATCACGAAGTCAACCGAGTCGTCGGACAAGGCGGAGAGGTCCTGCGCGCTTCCGATCAGGGAAACCGGCACCAACGGCAGTTCCGCGAGCTCCGGGTAGTGCTCGCGCAGTTGAGTCTCCTCAAAACGGTCCACGTACCGGACGTCCGCATCAGCCGGAACCGACAACGGATAGTGGAGCGCGCCGATCTCAATGCCGCTCCCGGACAACCACCGCGCCATCCGTTTCCGCTTCTTAGTCTCGGCCGGGTTCGCAAAAGTTGTCACAGCCGGTTCCTCGTCGCCGATGTTGACATCCTGATGATCGCGATCGCAACCACTCAAACGCACTCCGGTGGCGAAGAACTCCCCGGCGGGATATAGAGCGGCGATCCGGTCGCGGAGAATGTCGACCATCGCGGCCAGGTCTCCGGTTCGCTGTTCGAGATCGGCTGTCCGCTCAAGAACCGAAGCCGGCGTAAGCCACTCTGCCAGCCTCTGCCGCGCGCGCGCCCTGAGCCGTAGCTGCTGCGGTGACCGGGGTGGAGCCGGAGCACCGGCGCCGCCCGTCGGCATCTCGGGACCGGAAGTGTAGATCGGATTGTCTCCAGTCTCGACCTCCCGCAGGCCGTTGTCGTGGAGAACCCAGCTCAAGATGTCCGGGGTATAGAACCGCACGTGTTGCAGGTCGGTCCAGAATTCGTACAACTGGACATTCAGGTTGTGCGGGCTGGGCGTCACCAGCAGCAGCCGGCCACCGGGCCTTAGCGCCGAGACCGCCGAGTGAACCAACTCCTGCATTTGCTCCGCCGACATGTGCTCGATCAGGTGAGCCGCAAAGATCCCGTCGAAGTGGTCCTCATGATGGGCCAGGTACTCGTGTGCGTCTGCGACCTCGACCGAAAGGCCTTCGTCCCTCCCGAACTGGACCATCGCCTGATCCTGGTCGATGCCCTGGCCTAGTACGCCGCGCTCCGCCAGGAGCTTGAGGAACTCCCCGCGACCGAAGCCGATGTCCAGCACGGTCGATCCCCGGGCGAAGCGCTCGGCATACGGCGTATAGCGACGCATGAGCTCGGCGCTGGGGTAGCCCATGAACTGGTAGTAGTCGAGTTGCGAACCCATCAATCTCTCAGTCGGCGTTTCATGTACACCCGCCCGCGGCTGAGCAACTTCCCCGGGCCCTCAGACCGCAGCGTCTGCCAGGACCGGCCGAGTAGCCGGCCCGCCTCCAGGCGGGCCGGCTGCTCACCTGTCCAAGGCTGGCCCGGGCTCTCCTCCCGCAAGGCCACGCGGTCTGGCGCCACGTAGGGGGCCCGGCAGTATTCCGCCAGCGGGGCGGCGGCGGCCGACCAGTGAAAGCGCGTGGCGACCGCCGCCGATCGCGAGGCACACGCCTTGCGGCGGTCGGGATCTGTGGCCAGTGTCGCAATTGCCTGAGCGACAGCTGCAACGTCGCCGTAGGGCACGACGGCGCCGAGATCCTCATTGGCCACCAGATCGGACATGGAATCGCCCTCCGTCGTGAGGATCGGCAGGCCGGCCCAAAGATAATCGAGCACCCGGGTGCGAAAACTGAACCTGGTCTCTACGTCCTCGAGGTGCAGGCTGACCCCCAGGTCGGCCTCCAGCAACATCGCCCCTCGTTGGTCATAAGGCACCCAGGACTTGCCGAAAAACACGACCCTATCGGTGAGACCGAGGGAATCCGACAGAGCTCGGGCCTCAATCGCCATGTGCATCGGCAGCACCTGCTCGCTGGGGCTTCCGGGCGCCGGGAAGAGCACCCGCAGGTTGGGCAGGCCTTCGGCCAGGTCCGCCGCGGCTCGAATCAGGGTCAATGGATCGAACCAGTTCCAAATGCCACCGCCCCAAAGGACCAGAAAGTCGGTGCTCGATATCCCTCGTGTCATTCCTCGGAAGACCGGCTGGCTCGCCATCGGAGGCTCTTCGCTGATGCCGAACGGAACGATGAGCAGTAGCGATGACAGGCTTGGGTCGGCGGCGTGCGTAAAAGGGTTGACGCGTCCAGCGGCGGTCATCCATCCGGTCCAGAAGTCCCGCTGCCGTTCGGAGGCGCACAGGAAGACGTCGCCGGCACGAATCAATCGCGTCAGGACGGCGCGGTCGTAGGCGGCGATCCGGTATTGCTCCTCGGGCGAAGCTGCGGTATGCATGTGCAGGTTCTCGAGGGGGAACGGGTCATACAGGTCGGCGACCAGGTGCCGTGCCCGTCCTAGGGACGGGTGGCGGTCAAGGAGATATCCAGACGCCAGTACCACCTCATGGTCACGGACCAGGGCCTCGAGCGATTCATCGTCGTATGCGACCACCTTGAAGGCCGGGTGTGAGCGCTCGGTTGCACCGGGCACCCCCAGGGTCACATCGTGCTCTCCAGCAAGGACCGCTGAGATCTCCCAATTTCGGATCGACGGGCCAGTCATCCGCTCCGACAGCGCCTCGTGGTTGACGACCAGGACCGCGGTCACCCTTCACCTTTGCTGAATCGCTGGTCCAGCCCCAATACTGCGCAAAGCCAGCGATGGAAGCGGACGTAGTGCTCGTCGTTGTAGCTCGGGTCGAGAGCATTGTGGAACAGCGGAAGCAGCTCGTCGTCGCTGCGGACCCGGCGCGACTGCAGCCATTCGCGCTTGGCGCGCAGGTGCTCAAGATGGTGAGCGAAGTCGCTTAAGGCTACGTAGTGGCTCATCGCCACCCGAGGCAGCGGCTCCATACCAGCCCCAGCGCGAATCCGTGCCCAGGTCGAGAGACGGCGGAGGTCGAGCTTGAAGACATCGAACCGCCAATGAGCCTGCCGCAGCGCCTTGCGCAGCATTCCCCTAAGGCCTTCGTTGCGGGTCAGGCGGACCACCTTGGCGGCGATCCGCTCCCGAGGGCCGGAAGCAGACCGACGGGCGGAGCCCGGAGGCTCGTCGGCTCGATCGATACGAGGCTGCTCGAGGATGTACTCCGACAGATCGGTTCGAGCAATGCGCAGCGCCTTCTCGTTGAGCAGTAACAGAGCCGCCGGCAGGGCGGCGGCAAGGTTGTCGTCGTCGAAACATTTGTAGATCGTGAATAGAGCATTGCGCTCGTACAGGACCCGCAACTTGTGAGCCAACACTTGGCTGGCAGTTCCGTGGTGCCGGTGAAAAGCGGTGGCGCCAGGCTCGTACCAGACATCGTGACCCAGCAAGTTGAGCCGCCAACCGAGGTCTACGTCTTCAAAGAATGCGAAATAGTCCGGATCGAATCCGCCGACCTCCAGGAAGACGTCGCGGCGGATCAGCATCGCACCACCGCAGGCAAACAGCAGCCGTCGAGGGCAGTCGTTATCAGACGTGGTTTGGCCGTGGTCGACCTGGAAGCCGTGGCCCTGGAAGTTCACGCCGCCGCCAATGAAGTCGATTGCTGACCCGTCCCAGTTAGCGATGCGCGAGGCGATACAGGCCAGGCCTGGCTGCTCGCGCAGCGGGCCCAATAGCTGCCGCAACCAGCCGGGTTCTACGTGCATATCGTTATTCAGAAATCCGAGCCACTCTCCAGTGGCCAACGCCGCCGCCCGGTCGTTGCCCTCGGCAAAGCCGTAGTTGCCGTCCAAGGCCACTACCTCGACGCCCGGAAACCGGGATCGGACGTAGTCCGCAGAGCCGTCGCTTGAGCCGTTGTCGCACAGGATCAACTGCATTCGGGCGGCGGGGTAGTCGAGCTTGACAAGCGAGGTCAGGCAGGCATCCAGGTGCGCCCGCCCGTTCCAGTTCAGGACGATAAGGGAAATGCTGGGATCCTCAAACATCTGTGTCGAGCGCCACCGGAGTCTTTGCTTCCAGGGGCGCGCCGTCGACCTGCCAGCGATGTGGCAGCATGAAAATGCCTTCACTGGCCTCGCCCTCAACGTCGAGGACATGCTCTCGGCTGGAGAAGTCGTAGATGTGGCCGGTGCCCGGCTCAACCAGGCCGAGATCGAGCAGGTAGGAGCCCGGGCTCAGACTCAGGTCATCAAGCTGTAGCCGCACCTGGTGACGCCCCGGGGTCAAGCTGGCGAGGCACTCGTCGGCCTCCATGCTGAGGCCGGTACAGTACGTGCCGTCGCGCTTGAAAACACCAATTCCGGCCGATACGCCGGGAAGTTGTTGGCGGCACTCCACTTGCAGTTCGATCGCCCCTCGTTCGCCATGCCGCAGCGCCGCCGTCTCCGCCCCGTCACCGTCCAGAACCCGCACACCCTCGATCGTGACCTCGCCGCTCCCCCATCGCTGTAGGCGATCCGAGTTCACCACCTGGACCTGGCTGCGCTTGTCCTGGCTCTCGGTGTAGAGCCCGATCGCCCGATCGACCGGCCCGTCAACCATCAGGCGGCCATCCTCAATCCAGATCGCGCGCTGGCAGAGCTCGCGCATCGTGCCAAGGTCGTGGGAGACGAAAACGATGGTGCGCCCGGCGCCTTGGAGGTCGGCGATCCGATCGAGGCAGCGTTTCTGGAACGAGGCATCGCCAACGGCGAGGACCTCGTCGATGAGGATGATGTCTGGGTCGACGTGGATTGCGACGGCAAAGCCGAGCCGCATGTACATACCGCTGGAGTAGTTCTTAACGGCGTTGTCGATGAATCGCTCGAGACCGCTGAACTCGACGATTTCGCCAAAGCGAGCGTTGATCTCAGCCCGGTTGAGACCAAGCAGGGCGCCGTAGAGGTAGATGTTCTCGCGACCGGTGTATTCAGGGTGAAAGCCGGCACCTACCTCGAGCAACGCTGAAACCGTGCCGTTGACCGTTACGCTGCCGCGATCCGGCCGAATGATCCGGGCAATCAGCTTCAGCAACGTGCTCTTCCCAGAGCCGTTCGCCCCGAGTATGCCAACACTCTCCCCATCAAGCACGGTGAGGCTGACGTCGCTCAAGGCGTCGAAATCCTCGTACTGGCCACGACCCCGGAAGACGGCTTCCTTCAGGGTCCGGCTCTTGTTGTGGTAGATCCGGTACCGCTTGGAAACTGAGTCGGCCTGGACCGCCACCAGGCGGTCGTCCGGCCCGACGTTGGCTTGGTTTCCGATCACAGCTCCTCGGGCAGGTGGGGCCGGAGGGCGGAGAAGACGAGCCATGCGGTGATCGAAGCGGCCACGGTGATGACTGCGAAGCCAAGCACGGGGAGGGGCTCCGGCCACTGCCGATAGAAGATCACCGATTGGTAGGCCTGGGCGAGCCATGAGAGCGGGTTGGCCTGCACTACAAGCGCCAGTTTGTGCGGCACCAGCGACTTCGGAAAGATGATCGGGGTGGCGTAGAAGCCCACAATCAGGGCTAGGTTGAGGAGATATTCCAGATCTCGGAAGTAGCACGTAAGGGCGCTGAGGATCACGCCCAAGGCCCCGGTGAACACCAGCTGAAGGAGCACCAGCAGCGGCAGGGCCAGCCAGGCTGCGTCGACGCTTCGGCGGTAGACAACCAGGCCGAGGAGCACCAGTGCCAGCGAGATCACGAGGTTGACCCCCGCCGTCATGACCTCCGCAAGGGGCAGCAGCTCGAGGCGGAAGTAGACCTTCTTGACCAGCGGAGCGTTGGTCAGGATGCTTACCGATGCACTCGACAACCCCTGGCTGAACGCGATCCACGGCACCAGGCCGGCAAGCAGGAACAAGGCATATGGCTGGATCGGGATCCTCACGATTACCGAGAAGACGACGGTGTAGATCACCATCATCACCGCCGGGTTCAGCAAGGTCCAGAAGATACCCAGCACCGAGCCTCGGTACCGGGTGTTGATATTGCGTAGCAGCAGGCTGCGGAAGAGTTCGGCGGCGATCCGGCTCTCCGGCCGCGCCCGCGCGATAGTGCTCAAATCACCCTAATGGTATGAGATGGGGCTATCTCGGCCGCGATTTGGCCTCCTCATATACTTGGTCGATCCATAGCCCCCTCAGGAGATCGTCGTCTGAGCAAGCGCGTAATTGTCACCGGCGGCGCCGGGTTCATTGGCAGCGAGGTCACACGCCAGTTGGTCGAGCGCGGCCACGAGGTCCGCGTCATCGACGACTTCAGCAAGGAGGGGCACACCGCCCCGACTGGAGTCGACTTCCACCGGGCGGACCTGACCGAGCTCGGGGTCGCCTCCGAGCTCTTCGCTGGCTTCGATATCTGCGTAAACCTCGCCGCGAAGATCGGGGGAATCGGCTACTTTCACGACTATCCGGCCACCATCCTGTCGGAGAACAACAAGCTATATTCGCGGACATTTGAGGCAGCCGTAGAGCACAAGTTCTCCCGGATGGTCTACATCTCCAGTTCGATGGTCTTTGAGGGCGCGACCCGATTCCCCTCCCGGGAGGAGGACTTGGCGACCACACCGCCACCGGTTTCTGCGTACGGCTTCAGCAAGCTCAGCGGTGAGTGGTATTGCGGAGCGTTCGCCGATCAATTCCAGCTTCCGTTCACGATTTGTCGCCCGTTCAACGCCTACGGCGTCAACGAGCTTCCCGGGGACGAGGTGGGCTACGCGCACGTGATCCCCGATCTGATCAAGAAGGTGCTGGCAGGCCAGGACCCCATCGAGATCCTCGGTGACGGCCGTCAGACTCGATCATTCACCCACGTGCGGGACATTGCTCGGGGCATCATCCTGGCGATGGAGTCAGAGGCCGCCGTCAACCAGGACTTCAACATCTCAGCGTCCCGTGAGACAGAGGTCCTCGAGTTGGCGCGCATCATCTTCGACGGGTGCGCCACCGGTCGCGAATTCCAAGTCGCGTCAGTCCCAGGGTTCACCCACGACGTCCAACGTCGAATCCCGAGCACCGACAAAGCTCGCGAGGTACTCGGTTTCGAGGCGGAGGTTCCCCTGGAGGGGGGCGTCGGCGAGGTAATCGACTGGCTTCGATCCACGACGATGTCGGCGATGGCGGGAGCGGCCGAGCCCGCGCCCAGAGTGAATTGAGCGAGCCCATCGTAGCCGTCGTCGGCCTCGGCAGGGTTGGCCTGCCGCTGAGCCTGGTGCTAGCGGCAACCGGATGCGAGGTGCGCGGCATCGATATCAACGCCGAGATGCTGTCATCCCTGGCCGAGGGAAGGATGCCCTTCTTCGAAAAGGATGCGGACGAACTGTTGGCGGCCGAGCTGGGGAAGCGCTTCCGCGCGGGAAACGACATGGCCGCCGCGTCGGGATGCGATTATGTCGTGCTGACGCTTGGAACACCGGTCGACAGCAACATGGACCCGGACCTGTCGCAAATCGAAGCCAGCATCAAGGAACTCGCGCCGCATCTTGGCAACGGCGAGACCGTCATCCTGCGGTCGACTGTCAACCCTGGCACCACCGAATGGGTCCGCGCCAAGCTCGAGGACGAGTTCGGCTACGAACTTGGCAAGGACGTCTTCCTCGCGTTTTGCCCCGAACGCATCGCCGAAGGGCGTGCCCTCAAGGAACTGCACGAGATTCCCCAGATCGTGGGCGGCGTAGATCCCGCCAGCACAGAGAACGCCCTCGCGTTGTTCTCCCGACTCGGAGTCGCGTGTCACGAAACCGATGCCCTGAGCGCCGAACTGGCCAAGCTCTTCACCAACATGTTTCGCTACATCAACTTTGCGATCGCCAACGAGTTCATGATCCTGGCCGGCCAATGGCACCGCGACATCAACCACATCGTCGACCTGGTCAATACCGGCTATCCTCGCGGAGGCCTTGCCCGGCCAGGCCTGACGGCTGGACCGTGTCTGTTCAAAGATGGGTTCTTCCTCATTAACCAACTTCCGTTCATCGAGCTCATCTCGACAGCCTGGAAAATCAACGAGTCGGTTCCGTTGTTCATGGTGAGTGCGGTCAAAGCGGAGATTGAACTGCGCAATGCCAACGTCGCGATCTTGGGCGCGGCCTTCAAAGCCGACTCGGATGACGATCGCCAATCGCTTACTTACAAAGTGGCAAAAGCTTTGCTCAGGGAGCGCGCCACCGTCCGCATCCACGACCCAAACGTGCCCGGGATGGAGACCGACCTTGAGGATGTCCTCCGCGACGCCGACGTTGTCTTCGTCGCCATCAACCACACCGAGTACAAGCAGATCGGGCTCCCGACCCTGCAGCAGATGGTCAAGCCCGGGTGCCTGATCTGTGACATCTGGAATGTCTTCGGCACCGACCACACCATCTTCCGCGCGGGCAACCCGGATCCGTCCACCGGCCCCCGGCCGCGCATCGCGATGGGCCGCATCCCTGACTGACGCCTCGTCACCCCCCTTCCTCTCCGTGGTCGTGCCAGTGCACTACGAGCACGAGGTCATTGCCGAGACCCTCGATCGGTTGGAGAAAAGCCTGGCGAGTTCGGCTGAGATCCTGGTGGTTTACGACCTCGACGAGGACCCCACCACCAGCGTCGTCCGCGGCGGCGCCGACCGCTGGCCTCGGGCTCGGCTGGTCCAGAACAGCTTCGGGCGCGGCGTACTTGGCGCCATCAAGACCGGGCTCAACGACTCAACCGGCGACCACGTGCTGGTCTTCATGGCCGACCTCAGCGACGAGCCCGAGGTCATCCCAGCGATGCTCGAGTTGGCGGCCCAGGGCTGCGACGTGGTCTGTGGCTCGCGCTACATGTCGGGTGGAGAGCAGATTGGCGCGCCGCGCCTCAAGGGTTTCCTTTCCGCCGCGGCAGGGCGGTCGCTGCATCTGCTGACGCGCCTGCCGGTCCACGATGCGACCAACTCCTTCCGCCTCTACAGTCGCGACCTCCTGAGGTCTGTCCAGATTGAGAGCAGAGGCGGCTTCGAGATCGGCCTGGAGCTCACCGTGAAGGCTTATCTCCAGGGCCGCCGGCTAGGTGAGGTGCCGACCACCTGGAGAGAACGCGACAGCGGCGAGTCGAAGTTCAACTTCCGCAAGTGGCTGCCCAGCTATATGCGCTGGTACTTCTATCTCCTGGCACAGGCACCGTTCGGGTTCCGCTTGCGCACTTTGCCCAGGGTGGCGCTGGAGGCGCCGGGTGAGGGCTAACGCCGGCTGACCAGCTTCTCCCTGCGCGCGGCGTTGAGCGCCATGCGCGTGCCGCCAAGGACACCGATGCCGGCCGCCACCGCCCAATTGACCGGCGCGGCGCGGCGCGGCCGCTCATGTTTACGGTAGTAGATCCACATCGCGCGGTGGAACTCCAGCAACATCCGCCGGCTCTGCTTGCGACTGGCCTCCCCCTTCAGGTGGAGGGCGTGGGCGCTGGGGACATACCGGCCCAGGCGCCCGGCCGCGCGTAGCCGCCGGCAGAGATCGAGGTCTTCGCCGTACATGAAGAAGGCTTCGTCGAAGCCGCCAACAGCATGAAAGTCGGTGCCCCGAATCATGAGGCAGGCGGCGGTGCCGGCCTGCAGTTCCTGCTCGGCGTCGTAGTCAGCGTGGGCGAGACTGTAGCGGTTCAAGCCGGGGCGCCCAGGAAGCAGCCTTGGCAGCCGGCTGAAGTAGAGCAGCGCCCCGACGGGATCAGGATCGTTCCGGAGGCAAGCGTGATCTGGGCGGCCGGACTCGAGATCGATCCGGGGCCCGACAAAGCCGAGCCGCGGGTTGCCGTCGAGCGCCGCCGCCAGGCGCGCGATCGCGCGGGGCTCGATGAAGCAGTCAGGGTTGAGGACGAGCAGGAAATCCCGCTCAGTGCGGCTGGCCGCCAGGTTAACACCGGATCCAAAGCCAAGGTTGATCTCGGATTCGATCACGCCGACGGCGCTGAAATCGCGCCGCACCATGGCGGCGCTGCCGTCCTCCGAGCCGTTATCGACCACGACCACCTCGATGCCGAGCCGCCCGGCCTCCAGGGTTCGCAGGCACCGCTCCAGCACCGCACCGGTGTTGTAGTTGACGATCAGGACGCCTACCCGCCAAAGCAGCGATCGGTCCGGCGACGCCTGGGCGCCCGGCCCCGGGGCCTCCATCAAACCGCCCCGACCAATTCCGGAACCAACGCGGCAAGCGCCTGTCGCCATGGCCTCATCGGGGGCTGACCCAACTCCGCCCAGTGCCGGTTGGCGAGCACCGAGTATGCCGGGCGCTTCGCCGCGGTCGGATAGTCGGCGGTCGCGATCGGGCGCACCTCGGCATCAATCCCGGCGAGGGCGACCACGGCGCGCGCCAGCTCGAACCAGGTGCAATCGCCCGAATTGGTGAGATGGTAGATGCCAGGTGGACCGACCTCAACCAAGCGGCGGCTGGCAATGGCCAGGTCGCGAGCCGATGTCGGGCTGCTGCGTTGGTCGTCCACAACTGACATCTCCCCCTTCTCTCGTGTCACCCGCAACACTGTGCCTACGAAATTGGGTCCTGAAACCCCGTAGAGCCAACTGGTGCGCACCAGGTAGGCGTCCGCCCCGGAGTTCAGCAGAGCCTCCTCGCCGTGCACCTTGCTGCGCCCGTACGCGCTCACCGGTGCTGTCGGTGAGCCCTCGCCGATCGGTTCGCGAGCGGCTCCGTCGAAGACGTAATCGGTCGAAAAGTGGACGAGCGGCACCACCAGGTCGCGGCAGACCTGGGCCAGGCGGCCGACTGCCCGGCCGTTGACCAGTTCGGCCTGGTCGGTCTCGCTCTCGGCCCGGTCGACGGCGGTGTAGCCGGCGGCGTTGAACACGACATCCGGTCGCTTCGCTCGCACCATGTCGCGAAGGCGGGCGCCGTCGGCGACGTCGATATCCGCCCGGGTGGCGGCAATGACCTCGTCGCCCGCACCGTTGCAAGCCCGCACCAGCTCCACTCCGAGCTGGCCCCCGGCGCCTAGGACAAGAACCTTCATGCCCTGCGAGACGCTCAGGCGGTCGCCCGGGCCGGCTTGTAGTTCTTCTTGTAGAACTCCCAGAACTCGCCCGATTTCAGCGGGCGCCACCACGGCTCGTTGTCCTGGTACCAACGCGCGGTCTCGCGGATGCCGGCGGGGACGTCGTACTGCACCTCCCAGCCCAGTGCGCGCGCCTTCGAGTTGTCGAGGCAGTATCGGTAGTCGTGCCCGGCCCGGTCTTCGACGCTCTGCTTGAGGGAGTGCGGCTTGCCGAGGGCGTCCAGGACCAGATCAGCGACCTCCACCCCGCTGGTCTGACCACCGGCGCCGATGTTGTAGGTCTCGCCATCGACCCCCCTGTGGAGAACAACGTCGATACCGCGGCAGTGATCCTCGACGTGGATATAGTCGCGCAGCGCCTGGCCCGCACCGTAAATCGGCAGGGGCATGCCATCGATGGCGTTGGTAATGAACAGCGGGATGATCTTCTCCGGGTACTGGTAGGGGCCGTAGTTGTTGGAGCCGCGAGTGATGACCACCGGCAGGTTGAAGCTCTCGCGGTAGGCCCAGGCCTGGAGTTCGCCCCCAGCCTTGCTGGCGGAGTAAGGGCTCCGCGGCGCCAGGGGATCTGTTTCTTTCGAACGCCCCTCCTCGACATGCCCATAGACCTCGTCGGTGGACACCTGTAGGAAGCGCTCATGGCCGTACTTCTTGGCCGCCTCCAGCAGCACCCAGGTCCCGAATACATCGGTCTGGATGAAGGCCCCAGGCTCCAGCAGGGAGCGGTCGACATGCGATTCAGCGGCGAAGTTGAGGATGCAATCGTGCTCTGAGGCAAGCCCGTCGACCAGCGCCTGATCGCAAATGTCGCCCTTGACGAAACGGAGCCGCGGGTCCCCTTCCATGTCTTTAAGATTGGCCAGGTTGCCGGCGTAGGTCAGTTTGTCGAGCACCGTGACGGTGTAGTCGGGGTGCTCGCGCAGGAACATCCTGGCAAAGTTCGATCCGATAAAACCGGCGCCACCAGTGACGATGAACCGCTTCATCGGTGGCAGATGCGGCCTCGAAGCGAGTCCTGGCCGACATCTATTTGCGCCCTTCCCTCGGTAGGGTTCGTTCCGATGCTCACGGAGGCGCCAGCCCGCAAACGACGTTGTCCCCCCTTGGCAACGACAGCGCGGCAGCCAGGCCCGGGGAGTTAACGTCTATGTAGGTGAGGCGGTGGTTGGGTAGCGTGAGCGTTCTCAGAGGAGCATTTGGCACGTCGTTCAGCGAAGCATATAGGCCAATCGATCCATCGGTCGGAGCAATGACACTGAATGAGGTCGGCTCAGCAAATTGCACAGATATCCGTGAGTCGTCACCATCGGATGTGACCGCAAGACAATTACCGGTGACCGCAGTGATAGCGGAGTGGATCGGCTGATTTGATATTCGAGCGCTACTCATCGGAAAGCGTGGGTGATCGTCAAGAGCGGTCTCCAGGTAGAGCTGGGCCCAGAATCGGGCGGATTGTGGAGGGGTCGCGTGTGGTGGGAAGGCTCCGTCGTGGATAAGCAATCGCAAGTTGGCCACTGTGATGTCTGGTGCTCCCAATGGCTCGGGATTCAGCGCTGGTCCCGCCAAGACCATCTGGCCGGAAGACAGAAGGTCCTGGCTGGCAAGGATCCGAACCTCTGATTCCTGCTTAATCTGAGCGAAGACGTGGGCATGGTTGACCAAGCCGCCGGCTCCCTGTATTGCGCACGCGGCGATGACCAGGTACGTTCCGGCACGTAGGACGGTTGCGTTAGCAGTGAACCGTGTGAGCGCCAGCCCGACCGCAGGCAGTAGGAGGGCGACAGCGAGGTACGTATAGCGGCTCATCGCAGCTTGGTCGACTCCGAAGCTAATCCGTCCGATCCCAATAATGACGTACAAGGCCACGGCGCCCAAAGCAGCCGCCAAAGCACCCGACGCGGTCCGGAGGCGGTCACGCCACAGCCAGACGGCTACGCCCAAAATCAATAGAGGAGCAGTGCCGACAAGCCCAGTGGTGTCATCAAAGGCGTGCGTAAGGCCCGTCCAAACGTAATCTGGGAGCAAAAGAATCTGAGTCTTGCTTGGAGGGTTAACAGCGACATAGCGTCGGCCAAAGGACGCGACCCAAACTAGGTAGGTGGCGGCAGGAACGGACAGCGTCATGAGCGCTGAGCGCCAACCCCGCTTGACAAGCGAAACCATCCCAGTCGCCACGGACATAGTGACCCCGATGCCCGAGAACATGCATGCCGCGACGAGCAGTATCCAGACGGCGACCATTTGTGACGGTGAAGACCCTCGCCGGTCCACCAGGAGCAGGGCTCCATACCCGACCAATGCCGAGCCGACGAAACTGATCTGGAATGCGGTCAAGAGATTCTCATACCCGGCGCCAATAAAGAGAAAGAGCACAGCGAGCACGGTAGCCATCCATGGCTCGGTTCCGTTTCGCTTCATCGAGCGCCAAACCAGATGCGCCAGTCCGACGTGGAACGCCAGCAGAACCGCCATGTACGGGGTGTACGTGTGCAGTCGAAATACGCCGTAGAGGCCCCGAAATATGAGGAGGGGAAGCGTCGACCAGTGTTCGTTATGTGGGGTGAGGAGGTGGAGATTCTGTCCGCCCGCGATTCGCTTTGCTAGGAATTCCCATTCGTCGTACGTAAACCATTGGCTGCGGGTCAGATAGAGCAACACTGTGAACGCGAGCGCAAGCGAAGCGATGTGCGCAGCCGTGGCAAAGCGGCTATTTCCAGGCAGGCTCGGCGATCCGAGTGGTTGTGCGGTTAGCTCGGCCATTTCCTGGTGTTGACTAGTCCGCGCTGTCGTCGGGGTACTCCCGGAGGAACAGCCTAACGAAATTGCTCCCGATGAACCCGGCGCCACCAGTGACGATGAACTTTCGCATCACCTTGCCATTCCAGCGCGCCGCCGGTCCCGGTTGCGGCTCAGCCTCACCAGGAGCAGCGTTTGGATGGCGCGCACGCCATCGGTCCAAGCCAGTTTCTTCCCCTGCTCGCGGGTGCGGGCCTTATAGTGCACCGGGACCTCGTAGATCTGGTAACCGAGGTTGAGCAGCCCACCCGTGATTTGCGGCTCAATCTCGAAACCGCGGGCGGTCAGGCGCAGCTTCCTCGCCACCACCAGGGGCATCACCTTGTAGCAGGTCTCGATGTCGGAGAGGTAGCAGTTGAAGAGGATGTTGGTGGCCAGGGTGACGAGTTTGTTGCCAATCACGAACCAGAAGCTGAATGAGGTGTGGCTGGCGAATGCCCGAGTGCCGAACACGACTTCCGCATCGCCGTTGGTGATCGGCTCCAGCAGCTTGCCATATTCGTTGGGATCGTATTCCAGGTCGCAATCCTGGATCAGGACGACGTCGCCGCTGGCGGCGGCCAGGGCGGTGCGGACGGCAGCACCCTTCCCCTGGTTGCGGTTGTGGAAGATGACGCACACGTCCTCGTGCTCCTCACCGAGCCGGGTGATGATCTCGCGCGTGCCATCGGTCGAGCCGTCGTCGACCAGGATGACCTCCTTTTCCTGGGGCGTCGCCAGCACCGCCGCCAGGGCGAGTTCGACGGTCGCCGCCTCGTTGTAGGCGGGCTCAGGACGGAAAGCTTCACTTGACCGGCGGGCTGGAGACGAAGTCGTACCCGAGGATGTGATCATCGTGGGCGATCCGGCCCTCCTGGGCGGGATCGTAGACCGAGCTCGTGACGTACAGCAGGTGAGTGGTGTCGAGGGCGCGGCA
>CAAGKR010240448.1_pt1 | contig 18137 bp, 18 predicted proteins | sample 2556971 | NCBI WGS metagenome assembly CAAGKR01 (sample SAMEA5207829, study PRJEB30636) | soil metagenome | biome: forest; feature: boreal; material: soil | place: USA | collected 2011-09 | depth 1 m | reverse complement strand
GGGGTCGAGCTCGGTTCGCGGTCATGCCGCCAGCATGATTTATACAAGTCAGTTGCGCAAGTGGCTTGTATACTTCAGACTCGGCCCATGCCCGACCAAGCCGATCGCTCCGCCTTGCTCGTGATGGACGTCCAACCTGGGATTATCGACCGCACGCCGGACCCCGCCGCCTACCTCGCGCGCGTCACCGAGGCGGTGCGCGCGGCTCGCGCTCATGCCGTTCCGGTGATCCAAGTGGTCGTCGGCTTCCGCCCCGGCATGCCCGAGGTGAGCGTGCGCAACCAGGCCTTCAGCGGCGCCAAGCAGCAGCGCCCCGCCTACCTCTCCGACCCGCGACCCGCGATCACCCCGGAAGGCAGCGACGTGGTCGTGACGAAGCGCCGCGTGAGCGGGTTCACGGGCAGCGATCTCGAGGTCGTCTTGCGCGCCGGAGAGATCGACCACCTCGTGCTGTGCGGCATCGCAACGAGCGGCGTCGTCCTCTCCACCCTGCGTGAGGCCGCCGACATGGATTACCGGTGCACGGTGCTCGCCGACCTCTGCGCGGACACGGACGCCGAGGTACACGCCGTGCTCACGGGCAAGGTGTTTCCGCGACAAGCGCGCGTCATGAACGCGGCGGATTGGATGGCTGCTCTCGGGTAACGCACCTTGGCGGGTCGACGCGATCCTCTCGGCACCGCGATGCGGCCGAAGGAATCGCGCGCTTTCTGACCTTCCTCTGCCCGCTTTTAGGGTGTAGCGATCTTCACCGCCGCCGAGCGGGGCTAGCGGATAGAAGAGAGGAAAAGGCGAAATCTGATCGCGTCAAACGGCCGATAGGACCTCTTCCGTCCCCTTCCCGCGCTCCGCAACCCGCCCAAGATGCCCATTTTCACGGGAGACGGCGAGGTATGCTGCCTCCGGCCAGATGACGGTCTCCCTCATCGTGCACGGCGGTGCAGGCGACTACCGCGAGGACGACGGCGACGGCAACGCTTACGTCGCGGGCTGCCAGACCGCGGCCCGCGACGGCTTCGAGGTCCTGCGGGGGGGCGGCGCGGCGCTCGACGCCGTGATGGCCGCGGTGGCGCGCCTCGAGGACGATCCCCTCTTCAACGCCGGTCTCGGCTCCGCGCTCACGCTCGCTGGGACGGTCGAGTGCGACGCCTCGCTGATGGCGGGCGACGGCCGGACCGGCGCGATCGGCTGCCTGCGCGATCTGAAAAACCCGATCCGGGCGGCGCGGCTGGTGATGGACACGACGATGCACGTGCTGCTGGTGGGCCCCGGCGCCGAGGAATTCGCGCGCGCGGGCGGACTCGAAACGGTGGCGCCCGGGGCGCTCGTGACGGCGCGGATGCGCGCGAGGTGGCACGCGGCGCTCGAGAAGCGAACCGCGTCCCACAGCGGCGGCACGGTCGGATGCGTGGCGCGCGACGCCGACGGGCGGGTCGCCGCGGCGACCTCCACCGGCGGCACGATGCTCAAGCGACCCGGACGGGTCGGCGACTCGGCGCTGATCGGCGCTGGCACTTATGCTGACGACGGTGCCGGCGCGGTGTCGGGCACCGGGGTCGGCGAGGCCTTCATCAGGGCCGCGGCGGCCAAGCACGCGATCGAGGCGATGCGCGCCGGCAGGTCAGGTGACGAGGCGGCGCGGGAGGTGCTGGCGCTGGTGAAACGCCACGGCGGCAACGGCGGCCTCATCTGGATCGATGCCACCGGGCGCATCGGGGCTGCCTTCGACACAGCCCGGATGCCACACGCCTGGATCGCGGGCGACGGTCGCCCAGGGAGTAACGAAGCGAGGCGCGAAGGGAGCGGCTTCGCGACCGCCTGAGACGGCGGTCCTCTACTTGGACTGCCTGCTTGGCCTGCTTGTTCCGATAGTCCGCCATGATCACTTTGCGCTGCTGCTTGGGGACCTCGGCGTACCTTGAACTCACTGCGTGACGGAGCGCAGATCGGTCGAGTAGCCGAACATGTCGTTCAGCGGCACCTCGGCCATCGCCTGGACGAACCCTTCCTGCTTCTCCGACGAGATGATCGTCCCGCGGCGCTGGTTGAGACCGCCCATGGCTCTGCAAAACGGATACGGCGCTCACCTCGGGGTGGGAGTGCGCCCTGCTCGCTGGCTCGAGCGCGCTCGTGCTCTCACCGCATAGGTGCGCGTGGTCGCGCCGTCCTCGCGCCCGGCCATCTCTGAGCTCCGTGCGCTCGACCGGGAGCGCCAGGTTCCTCGAACCGGCAACGACACGTTGTGCTCCTGCCGGCGGACCAGGTCCTCGCGGCCGACGATCCGAAAGAATACCTCGTCGTCAATCGGGTGGCGACGCTCAGGTTCCACCCCCAACCCCGCGGCGTCACCGCCAGACTGCCCGGGAGACTCGCCCACGGCGCCGCCGTCCAAACCCCATGGCTCAAAAGTAAGAGCCCGCCGACCGCAACGCGAAATACCGCCAGATTCAGGGCGGCATCCCCTGGGATCAGCCTCTGCCAACGTCGCTCGATCACACGCTACCGCTGGGTGACCATCTCGGCGCGGTCGAGCTGCAGCGCCACCGAACGGCCGCCGATGAACAGCGTCGCGCGCACCAGCGTCGGTCCCTGCTTCGAACCGTGGGCCTTGCACTGCATCCGGCAGCGGATCTCGTGGAGATCGCCGACGGCGTCCGGCCGCGCGCAGACCTTGCTGGCGTCCAGCATCTGCGGATCGCACACCTCGCCGCCCATCGCGATCCCGCCCTGGATCACCTCGTCGTCCCCCTCGGCGCTCATCTGCCCGTGATAGCTCGCCTTGAGGCTCGTCCAGTAGAGCTCGGTGTTCCCATCAGCCGCATTGGCGGCGGTTCGAGGGTCGACGTCGGCCGTCGCGCACGCGGCGAGGCCACACGCGACGAGAAGCGCACCGGGGACTGGTAGGCGACCCAAGGTCGCGACTGTACCAAGCGAAGGCCGGCGATGGTCGGGCACTGCGGCGGAAAGAGCCGCTCCCACGTGTTCCCGTCAATCCGGCGTCGTCTCGAATTTTCGCGTGCGAAAGTGTCGCGCCTCGGGCGCCTCCCAGGGTGAGACCGAAGATGAAGCGCTGGCCAACATCCGCGAGGCGATCGGGGGTTGCCGGACCTGTCGCGCGAGCCGGCGGTCCTTCCCGAGCGACCCGCCGCGCCTTTCCGGGGTCCCCGAAGAAACAGCTTGTATCCGGTAGGCGTGATTGGGTCGGACTGCCTCCTGTCTGCGCTCCACTCTCGTCGACGCCCTACAAAGCTCTCAGAAATCTGACTGCGACCTCGTCGAGAGGCCATGAGTGTTGCAGTCCCACTCTCGTTCATGGCGGCTCTGAAGTGGCATAGGATTTGCTTTTGATTTGCCCCATGCCCATGAAGGCTTCGTCCGTCGCTATCACGGTTCTCCTCGTAGCCATCCTGGGGTGGGTGACCGGATGCGGCGGCGGCACCACGAGCCCCCTATCCATCCAGGGCGACTCGGGGACCACGACGGGAAATTCACGGAGCGAGGCCGGGCTAGGTAGCGACGGCGCCGCCGGACGATCCGCGGCTCCGCAGGCGGTCAGCATGTTCGCGCTCATCGGCGATGTCCCTGCGTGCGCGGTGGGTTACGCACACCCGAACGCCTGCTGCCAGCGCGGCGCGTGCCTCGAAGATCCGAGCGACCCGTTCGCCGCGTGTGACAAGACTTCGCTGACGTTCCCGGACCGTCGCACCTGCTGCGCTCTCGCCGACGGCAACAGCTGTATCGCTGCGTCCAACCTGGACGCGGGCATCGACGGGGCTGCCACCGCGGCCTGCTCTTTGCCCTGCGGTCCCGAAGGATATCCGGCCAGCGAGGCGCAATTCGGGCAATTCGCCGCTTGTTCCAACCCGCCGTCGGGCATCAGCTGTGTCTACTGTTGCTCCGGCTTGGGCTGCCCTTCCGACGAGTGCAGTTGCCCTGCGCAGTTTGAGGGGAGCCCTCCATGCGCATGCAACACTCCTCGGTGCAGCCAGTGTCCCGATGGCTGGCAGGGAGTGCAATCGAGTCAAGTGGACCTTTGCTGTCGCGCTGGCGCAAGCGGCTCCACCGAGTGCTTCTCGCAATCGGGCCAGGTCGAGGCGCCGGCCGAAGGGGGCGCAATGACGTCCGGACCGAATGGATGTGATGACTACCAGTCCGCGAACGGGCACTTCAAGGAAGTCTTCTGCGACACGACCATGACCCCGCAGTGCACCTGTTCGCTGGATGGGAAAATCACACAGACGCCTGCCGTCAAGGACGGCTGCTCGTTCTCGATCTGCGGCTCTCCGTAGTATCCCGGCGAGCAGGAAGCACTTCGACGACCACCGCCTACGCGTGCGCGCCAAGGGCGGCAAGGAACGCGCGCGTCCACTGCCGCACCTGCTCCTGGAGCTTTTGCGCGACTACATTGAGCTCGAGCGCCCCGATCGATTTTCAACGGACGCGTTCTTCGTGGTGCTTCAGGGGCGTCATCGCGGAGAGCCGATGACGGCCAAGGGGGCTGCGTAACCTCTTCCGGTGGCGCCGCAAAGAGCCGGACAAACGCTCACCGGTTTCGCCACACCTTTGGGGCGGACATGGCCAGGGCAGGGGTGCGGCTGCCGATCCTGCAGCGAATGATGGGACACGCGCAAGCTCGAGACGACGTTCAATACGTCAATCTCACGATATCGGCCTTGGTCTTGAGGTAGGGGGTAGAGGTAGGATCGTGTTGGGATCGGAGCAGGTTCCGGTGCACGCGCTCCAAGCCAGCAAAGTAGCTGGCCACGGGGTTGGCGTCAGCTTTCCCGAGGCGCTTTGCCCAGCGATAAAACGCGCTCAGCGTGTAGATCACGCGCTCGACCCCGCGGGCGCCAACACCTTGCGAAGGTCGGCCACCAACTCGTCAAGAAGCGCGACGTCAACCCGATCGATCTGGAGGTGATTCAAGCGGGGCGCTAGGTGCTTCTGGTACCGGTTCTTATCGTCGCGGCAAGAGCGGAGCTGCTGGCGAGCTTTCAGCCAGTCGGGCACCAGCTCGCGGAAGGTCGAAGCGGATTGCTTAGGCCTGGGCTTGGCTCCAGGTAGACCCGCCTTGATGTTGGCCACAATGCTGGCCAGTCCCTGGGTGGCGGCGTCTTTGTCTGGGTAGCCGCCGACGTACTTGCGTACCCCGTCCTCTACGTACTACAGCCCGGGGATTCGGTCGCTTCCACGGGTGACTTCTGAACTGAGCTGCGTTCGAACAGCGCTACCCGGGCTATCGGCGCCGCCGTCACCTTTTGCCGCGACGGATCGGGAGCGGCGAGTGCCTTCACTGCGGCGAAGTCGGGTCGGTCGGCCATCGACGGAAGCGACGCGCACCTCGAGCAGCTTCTAAGCCTTGACGCCCAAACTGCGAAGTTGTGCGACGAGGTCTTCGTCCAGTCGCGCGAGGGAATTGGCGGCGGCGCTCACCCAGGCCTTGCCGCGACTCGAGAGCTCCTTCCAGGCAATCGTGATCTCCCCCGGCAGTTCCGCCAACAGCAGACGTAGAAGCGCGCTCGCCTGCGCCCGATCCTTGGGTGCCTTCGTGACACCAAGCGCCCCGCGGCTCCGTCTCGAGGCCACGATGAGCTTGTGGAGGGCGAAGCGCCCCGGCCTGGGAACGTTCACGAGAACGCCCGAACCACCGAGGACCGCGCCGGGTTGTGTTTCCTCGATGAGGTAATCAAGGAACCGCAAAGGAGTCGCCGCGACACCGAGCGCCGCGATGTGGATGGGCCCCTGCCGCTCCTTGCCCACGAGCGGCGTCAGAACCTCGACCTCGACCTCCGCTCCCCGGACGCGAAACGACGTCGCCGGCTCCGTCGGGTTGAGCACCGCGAACTTCGGAAGGGCATCCCCAAGGTCCCGAGGAATATCGGCAGGGTCTCCATCGCGAGCAAGGGCGACGGCGATTCGATGGTCATGGGCGATGTCCACGTCCTCGGTGCGGACCATGGAGTCCAGCCATCTGACGCCAAGCATATTGCCCAACACGGCGAAGGCGTGCGAGCCGACGAGAACGCCGCCGATCCGGAAGACGGGAGCGAGACGGGCGAGCACGTCAGCCTCGGCGGCGCTGACGATGTAGGCCCCACCCGCGCGCGCCATCGCGATCAACTCCGCGCGCGAGGTCGCGTCGCCGCGACTGCGTCGCCACCTCTCTATCAGCGCGGAGACCTCAGCCGTCTCGGGCCCGATGTAGCGTTGGATCTTCTTGCCCTGCTCCTGCCGCTGCGCGTACCAGTAGCGCCGTCCGCGAATGGTCTTGGACACCATCGTCGCGTCGGAAGTAGGGTCTCCGGCCTCGGTCGTCATGAGCAGATCCAGCAAGCGCGCGTACGCCGTCTGCGTGAGGAGCGGAAGCCTGCGATAGGCAGCCTCGGTCATGTTATACGCCGGAGTGTATCACGGCGTATAAGCCGGGGCCCCGAAGATCGACGGCGTCGTGTTCATTCAACGTCTCTAAAGATCGAGATCCCTCAACTCCCAAGCACCCGACTAAAAAGGTGTCGACACGACGGGGAACTACGCCGAGCGCCCCACCGTCACCGATCGCAAGCTGTTCATCAACGTCCCACGTTGGTCCGTTCTGGTCCTACGCAAGGACTGAGGTTTATCGGACAGGTTGCCCCGTGTTGGGGGAACTCCGACCGTCCCTGAATCAGGGCCCGTGCGACAAGGCTTTCCCGATGTGGCGGGTGCAAAAATCCGTGACAGAGACTGTCCTATGAGTGGAACGCCCGAGGTGACCCACACCGATGCATCCGTCTCGGAGAATTCCCACGAGCCGCGTGGGAAGCGCGTGTCGAATACCAAGCGATTCATCATCGCCGGCGGTATCTGCCTGGTCGTCATCGGGGTGCTCGCGGGTCTCAAGTTCGCGCAGATCTCCGCCCTGATTCGCTCGGGCAAGGCCGCGCAGGTGGCGGGGCCTCCCCCTCAGGCGGTGGGAACGGACGTCGCCACGGCCGCGGTCTGGCAGTCCGTGTTCGAGGCCGTCGGCAGCGTCACGGCCGCGCGAGGCGTGACCATCAGCAATGACAGTCCGGGCGTCGTCCGCTCCATCCGCTTCGACTCCGGCGCGCAGGTGCGTGCCGGCCAGGTGCTCGTCGAGCTCGATGCCGCCGTCGAGCGGGCCCAGCTCGCGTCGCTCAAGGCGCGCCTGGGGCTGGCCGCGACGACCGCGGGGCGCACCCGGCAGCTCACCGAGAAGGGGGCCTACCCCAAGGTGCAGCTCGACACGGACGAGGCGCAGCTCAGGACGACGAGCGCCGACGTCGCGGCGCTCGAGGCGCAGATCGAACGGAAGATCGTGCGCGCGCCCTTCGCCGGCAAGCTCGGCATCCGCTCGGTCAACCTCGGCCAGTACCTGAACCCCGGCACCGCAATCACCGTGCTCGAGTCGACGGAGGCGGTGGTGGTCGACTTCACCATTCCCCAGCAGGAGCTGGCGCGCATCCCCGTCGGCGCGGCGACCCGCATCGTGCTGCCCGGCACGGCGTCGCTGCAAACGCTCGAGGGCAAGGTCTCGGCGGCGGAGCCGAACGCCGATCCCACGACCCGCGCCGTCAAGCTGCGCGCCAGCGTCACCGACGAAAAGGCTCAGCTTCGGCCCGGCATGTTCGTCAACGTTTCGGTGGTGCTTCCGGAACAGGTCAAGGTGGTTTCGGTCCCGGCCACGGCGATCGCCCGCGCGCCCTACGGAGATTCGGTCTACGTCGTCGAACCCCGCAAGGACGACAAGGGCGAGCCGGTGATCGGTCGCGACGGCAAGCCTGCCAAGGCGGCTCGCCAGCAGTTCGTCCGCGTGGGACCAGCTCGCGGCGACTTCGTCGCCATCCTGGAGGGGGTCACGGCCGGGCAGGAGGTGGTCACCCAGGGAGCGTTCAAGCTGCGCAACGGCGCCCCGATCATGGTTAACAACCAGCTCAAGCTGTCGCCCTCCGAGACGCCGCGGCCGGAGAATCACTGACCGTGAAGCTGACCGACATCTTCGTCCGCCGGCCCGTCCTGGCCGTCGTGGTCAACCTCATCGTGGTGATTGCGGGCCTCCAGGCCATTCGGACCCTCAACGTTCGCCAGTACCCGCGGCTGGACAGCGCCACCATCACGATTCGAACGCCCTACGTGGGCGCCAGCGCCGATCTGGTGCGCGGCTTCATCACCACCCCCATCGAGCGCTCCGTCGCGGCGGCTGACGGCATCGACTACATCGAGTCGCAGAGCGACCAGGGGTTGTCCACCATCAACGTTCGGCTCGAGCTCAACATCAACACGGCGGGGGCGCTGGCGGACATCAGCGCGCGCGTGAACCAGGTCCGTGGAGATCTGCCGCCCGAGGCGGAGGTTCCCGCGATCTCCCTCGAGCCCTCGGACGCCGCGTTCGCCTCGATGTACCTCAGCTTCGACTCGAAGATCCTCGCGGAGAACCAGGTCACTGACTACCTCCTACGCGTCGTGCAACCGCGGCTGTCGGCCGTGGAAGGCGTGCAGCGCGCCGACATCCTCGGCGGACGGACGTTCGCCCTCCGGGCGTGGCTCAAGGCCGACCGCATGGCGGCGCTCAACGTCAGCCCGGCCCAGGTGAGGCAGGCGCTCGCCACCAACAACTACCTCTCGGCGGTGGGACAGACCAAGGGCACCTACGTCCAGCTCAACCTCTCGGCAACTACCGACGTCCAGTCGGTCGAGGACTTCCGACGGCTCGTGATCCGCCAGGAGGGCGGCACGCTGGTCCGCCTCAGCGACGTCGCCGAAGTGGTGCTGGGCGCCGAGAACTACGATCAGGACGTGCGCATGTCCGGCAAGCGCGCGGTCTTCATGGGCGTGTGGGTGCTCCCCAACGCCAACGCGCTCGACGTGATCGCCCGCGTCCGCACTGAGCTCGACAAGATCAGACGAGAGTTGCCCACCGGCCTGACCGGCATGATCGCCTTCGACGCGACCCAGTACATCGACAACGCGATCCACGAGGTGCGCAAGACGCTGTTCGAGACCATCGTGATCGTCATCATCGTCATCTTCCTTTTCCTCGGATCGCTGCGCGAAGTGGTGGTGCCCGTGGTGGCCATCCCCGTGTCGCTCATCGGCGCGATCTTCCTGATGCAGGTCTTCGGCTTCTCGTTGAACCTGCTCACGCTTCTCGCCATCGTGCTCTCGGTGGGTCTCGTCGTCGACGACGCCATCGTCGTCGTCGAGAACGTCGACCGTCACATCCGCGAAGGAAAGTCCCCCGTCGACGCCGCGCTCCTCGGCGCTCGCGAGCTGGTAGGGCCCATCATCGCGATGACGATCACCCTCGCGGCCGTGTACACGCCGATCGGCTTCCAGGGCGGCCTCACGGGCGCCCTCTTCCGCGAGTTCGTGTTCACCCTCGCCGGCGCCGTCCTCATCTCGGGGATCGTGGCGCTCACCCTCTCACCGATGATGGCCTCGGTCCTGGCCCGTCCGCAGCGGCGCGGTGGCTTCGCGGAGCTCGTCGAGCACACGTTCGACCGGGTGAGGTCTCGCTATTCGAGCATGCTGGCGACGACGCTGGCCAACCGCCCCGCGGTCTACGCCGTGTGGGTGGTGCTCACCTTGCTGGTCTTCCCACTTTACTCGTTCTCGGCAAAGGAGCTCGCGCCCACCGAGGACCAGGGCGTCGTCTTCGGCAAGGTCGACGTGCCGGCCAACGCCACGATGGAGCAGCTGACGCCCTACACGGAACAGGTCTTCAAGGCGTTCCAGTCGATGCCGGAGTTCAGCCACAGCTTTCAGATCACGTTCCCGAGCGGCGGCTTCGGCGGCATGATCGTCAAGCCCTGGACCGAGCGGAAGCGCGACATCTTCGGCATTCACCAGGAGCTGTTCGGCAAGATGATGGGCATCACCGGCGTGCTCGCGCCGGTATTCTTGCCGCCGGCGTTGCCCAGCTCCGGGATCTTCCCCGTCGAGTTCGTCATCGCCTCGACGGGCACGCACGAGGAGCTGGTGCGGGCCGCCGACCAAATCGTCATCGAGGCGATCAAGAGCAACCAGTTCGCGTTCCCGCCCGTCACCGACGTCAAGATCGACCAGGCCGAAGCGGAGGTCGTGTTCGACCGGGACAAGATCGCCGCCATGGGCCTCAACATGCAGCAAGTGGGGAGCGATCTCGCCACCATGCTCGGCGGCAACTACATCAACCGCTTCAGCATGGCGGGGCGCAGCTACAAGGTGATCGCCGAGGTCGAGCGCAGCGGCCGCCTCACCCCCGACAGCCTGGCGGCCATCCACGTCACCGGCCCCAACGGTTCGGTGATCCCCCTTTCGGCGATCGCCACATTCCGCACGGGCGTCGAGCCTCGCACCCTCAACCGCTTCCAACAGCTCAATGCCGTGAAGATCTCCGGAGTGGCGCCGCGGGGCCTGGACGAAGGACTTCACGTCCTCGAAGCCGCGGCCGAGAAGGTTCTGCCTCCAGGGAGCCGCGTCGACTACACCGGCGAATCCCGCCAGCTCCGACAAGAAGGCGGCAAGTTCCTGCCCGCCATGGGCCTCGCGATCCTACTCATCTTCCTAGTCCTGGCCGCTCAGTTCAACTCGTTCCGAGACCCCATCGTCGTCCTCGCGGGCTCGGTTCCTCTGGCGATGTTCGGCGCCTTGCTGTTCACCTTTCTGAAGTTCTCCGGCCCCCCCGGGATGAAGTTCGGGCTCACCGAGGGCTGGACGACGACGCTCAACATCTACTCGCAGGTCGGTCTGGTCACGCTGGTCGGCCTCATCGCCAAGAACGGGATCCTGGTGGTACAGTTCGCCAACCTCGAGCAAGCCCGTGGACTCTCGAAGGTCGCCGCCGTCCAGGCGGCCGCTGAGACACGGCTGCGGCCCATTCTCATGACCACAATTGCCACCGTGGCCGGGCACTTTCCGCTGACGCTGGTGACCGGCCCCGGCGCGGCGGCGCGCAACTCGATCGGCATCGTCCTCGTGGGCGGGATGGCCCTCGGAACGATCTTCACGCTCTTCGTGGTTCCGTCGGTCTACGTGCTGGTGGCGAAGGATCACAGCAAGGAGCGGGAGCGGCTGCGGGTCCCGACTGCTCCATCGACGGGGGAACCTCTTCTTGCCCCGGGGCTCTCACCCCCGTGAGCCCAAAGGGAGCTCCGGACCAGGCTGCCGGAGCGACTGCAAACTAGCGCGGATCTCCACAGCTCAAGTCAGAGCCACTTGTCGAGCCGCTCGAGGAACAACCTCCACGGCAGGACGTCAATCTGGAGACGATCATCAATTGCGCCGCAACTCGGCCGCGCTGTGCGCGGTCGCGACGAGCTGAAACGCCAGAGATTCCGCCAGATTGCCCAGAAACCGCCCCGCGCTCACCATGATCGCACGCCCGCGCAAATCGATGCTCGCTTCCGTGCGCCGGCCAAACCGGCGAGAGGTCAAGGATGAAAGAGCCAGACGATGAAAGGAGTAGCGAGCATCCTCGCGTACCGACGGAGTCACCCGGCCGCATCTGCGTTTCGCACCGTGCGGGTCCCCGAGCTGACTCGAATCGCGAGGCCTATTGCGCGGGTCTCCCCGCTCGGGCTTGAGAGGATTGCGGACGCGGATTCGACGGAGGGTAACAACTACCAGGACGGCGGTGATCACCGAAACGACAACGCAGATCCCGGTGGTCATCTGCAACGCGTGCCAGCGAACCACGGGAACCTCTCGGGATGCTCGAGCACGTCGCGCGTGCGCTTCCGCATCTCGCCAAGGAACTCCAGACCAAGACCCGGAACGCTCTCTGCGTAACGGTCAGCGGTCGTTTCGAGCTCGGCCTCTGCCTCGGGCTCGATGTCGAGGCGGGCGACCTTCATCTCGCCTTGAGCTTGGACTCAAGGCGAGCGAAGACGTCTTCAGCGGGCTTCCCTAGAGCTCGTCCCGAGCGGACGAGGTTCGCCCGTCGCGCGATCTCTGCCTGCCATTCGTCGGCAAGGCTCGAAACGGATTCTTTCGGTGCGATGGCGTCGACGACAACGCTCCGCTCGTCCTCCGACAGCTCAGCGGCAAGAGCGATGACGTGTTGGACGGCGGCGCGCGACATGAGGAAATCTTGCTCGCCGAACGGTCTCCTGTCGAGCCCGTCGTGGCTACCCCGTCCATCCGTTGGAATAGCAAGGGATCACGCGGCCCTTCGGTAGTCGTGATGGAGGCCGCCGAGCACGGGAATCGCGATGACCTTGCCGGGCGTAGTTGTCGTTCACCGGCCCATCCGGAATCCGCTGCCCTATACCTTGATGAGGTCGGGCCTTGTTGAAATAGCGCACATATTGCCGGGCGACATTTTCGAGGTGCTGGTCGTCGAGGAGGAGCACGTGCTCGAGGGCTTCGCGTCTCAGACTGCCGACGAACCTTTCGCCAACGGGATTCATGTTCGGGGCCCGCACCGCCGTCCTGATCACCCGCGTACCCGCGCCTCGGCAAAGCGGTCGAATGTGGCTCCGAACTTCTCGTCGCGGTCTCGAATCAAAAACCTCGGCGTCAAGCCCTCCATGGTCGCGTTCCGCAACTGCTGGTCCTGACGACCGATCCCAGCAAGAGGACGAGGCCGCCTTCCTGGGCCGGGCCGAAGGTCTGCCCGCCGCGCGCCGACCGTGCCCGCTGCGGCCTCGGACCCTGTTCTCCGCAGAGCAGCGCTGTCCCGAGTTGCCGAGAAGTCCCGGGGCCAAGGTCGCGTGCACGGATCGAGCCCCCCCTTGGGGGCCCTTTGGGGGGCTCGATCGGGGTTTTGGCGAAGAACAGGATACCTGGACGCCTCGGAGCGCGGTGTCTGGAGCCTCACGGAGAAGGGACGGACTGAGAGGCTCGATCCCGAGTCCGTCCATGCGATGTTCAAGGCCGTTCGCAGTCAATTCCCGCGCCAAGGCGCCAAGACTTGCGACGAGGAACCCGTCATCACCGCGGAGGACGGCGAAGACGAAACGGCCGATGACGGGGCGAAAGATTACAAGACTCGCCTCATCGACGTCTTACGTTCACTTCCACCGTCCGGCTTCGAGAGAATCTGCCTGCGCCTGCTTAGGGAGAGCGGCTTCCAACAGGTCGTCGTAACAGGGAAGTCGGGCGACGGCGGGATCGACGGTCACGGTGTGTTGGAGATCAACCCCCTGGTAACTTTCAAGGTATTCGGCCGACAAGGGCCTGATCGTCACCACTGGGGTCTTCACCCGGAAAGAAGCCACGCGGGACGGTGTCCCACCAATCGAACTTGTCGACGGCGATAAGCTCGTCGCGATGTTCGAAAGAGCGAAGCTCGGACTTCGACCGGTCCAGACCTTCGAGGTAGAAGACGCCTTCTTCGAGGAATTCAGGACGTGAGTGGGATATGTTGGCGCAACCTAGGTCAGGGGGGCCAGTTGTTGAGGGCGTAGCCGACAGCCGGGCCGAAGCTCGCGCACGCGTTCGAGCATCGACGATCTCCTCGTTTTCGGGCTCAGACGAGCCCGCCGTGGAAGCGCCCGAACGCACGCGACAGCATAACCGACATCAAGACGAACCCGACCCCGAAGACGAGGATGTGGAGCGTCCGCCGGGGCTCGAACTTGCCCACGCGGGCGATCAGCAGATATCCGATCAGCAGGTTCAAGAGTCCCCAGAGGACGTTTACCGTCGACGACGATAGACCCTGACCAGGGGGCGAGGCGAAGGGACTCTGGAACGCATTGCCCGAGACACCGTTGACGAAGTGCGGAACGAAGTTGGCGATGAAAGCACCGCCGAATAAGTAGGCCACGTAGTGGAACCAGCGCATCGTTGCTCCTTGGTCGGGATGTTGGCGTCCCTCCGTTTGGGCTCGTGGGAACGGTAGCACACCGGGCGGGCTCACCGATTTGCATCCGTCGCCCCTCATGAGCGACGATCACGATAGTCGGGGCCGTTCCCCCACAAATCGCCGCTCTGCGGATTGCCCTGGAGGTGAACGCCGAGCAACGGCGCAGGTGCGTGCGGCACGGCGCCACACCGACGCCCTGATCGCCGGCGCCATCGCGGGCTGAAGTCGCGACCGCCAGGAACGCCTGTGCGCGCGAACTCGCGAAGGGGACGAGCGAGTTCCTGGCCGAAGGACGCCGACAGCTTCGCGAAGCCACCTCGCTGCTGGTGCGTAGGCGAGGGTGCTGCGCATGCGCTTCGGATCGGCGAGAAGTCCGACCACACACTAGAAGAGGTGGGTAAGGCCTTCTTCGAGGTAACGCGCGAGCGCATCCGGCAGATCGAGGCAAAAGCGCTGCGCAAGCTCCAGCATCCTGCGCGCAGCAGTGGGCTCAAGTCGTTCGTGAAAAACGGGCTTTGTGCGCGCTCATCAAATAATAGATGGGACGCCCCAGGACCCGCTGGCGGCGGGAACGGGGATCGAGCAGGGGGCGATCCTCGTACCGGGCCTGCAGACCGACCTGCCGTTCGACGTCCTGGTCGACATCGAGATCCAGTAAATAGACATCGGAGCGTGATCGGGCGCCCGTGCAGGTGGCCGGCTGGTAGATTTAGGCGCACGCGGTTCGGTGGCTGAACTGCCCGGGGGAGTCAATCGCCCCGACCAAGCGCGAGCGCACCCAAGGCCTCGGTTAGCTCCGGAACGATCTCGGTAGCGGTGCCTCGTAGGTACACGCCACGCGCGCTGGTCTCCGCCAGCGCCGAGAAGACCGTCGGCTCGGGATCGACCACGATGAGCGGCCCGCCGCGCGCCGCGACCGTCTCGCACATCTGGGCGGGCAGCGAGGTCGCTCCGCTCGTCCCGACGACGATCAGTACCGCCGCCATCTCGGCCGCTCGCCGGGCGCTCACGTAGCGATACAGCGGCTCGTCGTACGACTCGTCGAACCAGAGGACGTGAGGACGCAACCACTCGCCGCACTCGCATCGAAGTGCTGCAAGCTCGGCGTCGTTGAGCGGACGTTCCTTCTCCCACGTCTCGGGCAGCATCGCCGGCAGCTCTCGGACGGTGGGCCGACAGCCGCGCATGCACCGGCAGAGGTCGGCGTTGCCGTGAATCTGGTAGGTGCGAGCCGCAGAGTTGCCGGCCCGCAGGTGCAGGCCGTCGACGTTCTGGGTGACCAGCAGAAACCGATCGCCCGCGCGCTCTTCGAAGCGGACCAACGCCCGGTGCGCAGCATTCGGCACCGCAGAACGGCAGACCCCGCGCCGAAAGAGGTACCAGCGCCAGACCTCTGCCGGCATGCGCGCAAACGCAACGGCGGTCGCCATCTCGGTGGGCTGGTAGTTCCGCGATCCGACCCGCCAGAACCCCTCCGGCCCGCGGAAGGTCGGGATGCCGCTCTCCGCGGAGATCCCCGCGCCGGTCAGGAAGACGACGGGTCCAGCGGCGGCTGGGATCGCGTGGCTGACCCTATGCGGCAGCATGCTCTGGCCCGCCTCTCAGCTTATCGTGCAGGTACCTGTTCATCCAGGCCAGGGCGCTGGTTAGTTGCAGGGGCAGCAGAAAGTCTGGCCGCCGCCGGGCCCGCCGAAGATGCTCCGGCACCCGCTCGGCGGCGACGGATTCGGCCCCGGTCCGGGAGGGTCCCGTCCGCACGCGGCCGCGTATTCGTCGGGATTGCACAAATTCATACAGTTCGAGTAGGTCACGCCTGGCGTGGCGGGACCCGGACACTCGCCGAGCTGGTCGCTAAGACAGTCCTCCTCCTCGTTCGAGACGTCGCACGACAGAGCCGCGCGCGCCGCCGTGCACGCGCCGGACACCGGGGCGTCCAGCGTCCCCAAGCCCGCTCGCCAAGTACACGCTGGAAGCGAGCCGGTCGTGTCGCTCAGGCTCTGCTCGTCCGACGTCCCCCATGACGGCCAGCAATCCCCAAAGCGCGTACCCAGTAGCGCCTATGATTTGACACCCGCTCATGACATTCTTAGTGTGCGCGCGCCAGGGCGACGCTAGTTCAACAATCTCGCCTCCCAAATCCGGGCGAAGCCGTCGTAACCGACGACGTCGGGCCGGAAACCTGTAGCGGCCTCCAACATTTCGCGCACGTCGATCTCCGTGAAGGCGCGTTCCTCCATCCGCTGTTCGAGATGCGGCGTCATCTCCAACTCCCAGTCCCACCAGTCGGGCCACGATGTCGACCTGCCGCTCCTCCGCGCCATGGGTTCCGTAACCTAGAACTGGCGGCCCGAGCCTGCGGCGACCGGCCGGGCGTCGTCGAGGCTGGCGATTCGCACTGCCACCGACGCGACGCGCCACACGGCGATCGACACGCCACCCGGCAGACGTGCAAACGCATCGTGCCCATCAAAGCCACTCGATGCCGAACGAAAAGTCGAACACCGAGCCGACGCCGCCGTGCACCTCGGTCGAGCTGTTGGCCGGCGTCATGAGCAGGATGCCGGCCGCCCAGGGCGAGTAGCCAATCTCCCCGGAGAGCGCGAGCCCCTGCGTCGGGAAGAATTTCAACCCGACCGCGCCCCGGGCCTGGACGATCGCGCCGATCAGCTTGTTCGACGTCGACGGGTCGCCGGTGTTCCGCGAATCCACCAGGTTCGCCGCGCCACCGAGCGATAGGTACGGAAACAGCGACGCGCTCTCGATGAAGACGCCGAAGTTGATCGGGTAAAGACCGAGGCCGAAGCTGGTAAACTGCGGCGCGAACGACAGCGGCGCATCCAGCTTGAAGAAGAATCCAGGCCCTCCCAGGTGCAGCGTTGGTGTGATCGTGAGCGCGTTCGAATCGACCGCGAAGTTGCTCTCCTGGAACGCCTTACCCGACACCGCGTTCACGCCGCTCACCAGAGCTCCCGGCGCCGTGAGATGCACGTCCTGCATGCCCACCCGAACCCCCAGCCCGACCCAGCCCATCTGCGGCCGCGGTGTCTCGGCAGGCGAGGGGACGACGACCTCAGCTTCGGGCGCAACCGCTCCGCTCGGAGGTGAAGGCGCATCAAGGGCCGGCGCGGCCAGGACCGCGAGCGGCGCTGTGGCCGTGAAAATCCCGAAGACTCCGCACAAGAATCGCGCGCGCATGAGGGCACCTGAGCAGTGGGCGCAGGGCGCCTTGCACCGTCCACGATAAGTGTGGGCACGATTCGACGGAGTCCCACCCGAATGAACCGGATCAGTACGATTTGACGGAACGCCGCGGTCGGCGTCACAATGCAACGGTCGTCACGGGGCGCGGTCTTCAATCGAGGCGGCGGCGCGGCTCACCCCGGCGCTCAAGATGTGTCCAGAAATCGACCCAGAACCTCGTAGGTCCGAGAAGCCGAGTCGCCCGCGAGCGCACGCCGGCTACCGAACCCCTCGGGCCATCGAGAACGTCGACTCTGGTGCATCCTGGGAAGTCGTTTTCAGCCAGATTGGGCTAACCGTCGATGCGCTCAAGGAACACGACCGCTCAGCGCGGCGGATCGATTGCTGGACACCTCTTCAGCTCCGGTCGATGATTGAGCGACTGGGTGAGCCCATCTGGACTCGAGCTCGCGAAGCCCCGATGGCCGCGCCGCAATCGGGCTGGTCAGCGGGCCTGGTCTTCGATCTGAGCCGCGGCGCGGGTCACCGCGAGGCTCAGCTCCGGTCGATGATTGAGTGACTGGAGGACGACGCAGTAGCGCTCGGTCAGCTTGAGGAGGGCATCGATCTTGTCCTGCGAGGCGTCGGTGTCGAGACGGCATCCGCCCGGACGAGCTCGAGGCGATGTCGCGGGTCATCGCCACCGCTCAGAAGCGGATAAAGAAGGTCGAGGAAGCGAGCCGCACCCGGTGCCGGCCCGGGTCTTCAGCGACAGCGCCTCGACGGAGGTGGCGCCGCAGCCGATGGCCTCGCGCAGTCCGCCCTCGTTGACCTTGTTGCAGTAGCACACGACACGGTCGCCGCCCCGCCGCCGAAGGTGGCGCCGGGTCCGGCACCGGCTGCGATCGGGCCGCGTGGCCCGGCCAAGAACCGGGCGATTTCTCGTGCATCGTTCTCGGCGTTGCGCAGGCGTGGGCTTGATCCGCTTTCGCAGAGGCCAAATGAGGCGAGCATGCGATATGATCGGGCTGAAAATAGGTAGACCTTGACCGCCGGGGCGGTCAAGGTCCGGAGGCCCGCAATCACACCGATGGCGAAGGCGAACAGAAGGACGTGCGTCGGGCTCATCGGACTAAAACCGCCAGATCAAAGAGGCGCCCGTCGCCTGGGC
>CAAGKR010424288.1_pt1 | contig 18140 bp, 13 predicted proteins | sample 2556971 | NCBI WGS metagenome assembly CAAGKR01 (sample SAMEA5207829, study PRJEB30636) | soil metagenome | biome: forest; feature: boreal; material: soil | place: USA | collected 2011-09 | depth 1 m | reverse complement strand
GGCAACTTTCTTCAAGGCCTGGCGCGACATCAGCATGGTGCGGCCGGCCTCCGAGCGGAGCCATCCCGCGTTCATATCGGTGTCGATGGCGCCCGGTGCTATGGCGTTAACCGTGATGCCCCGAGCCCCCAGCTCCTGCGCGAGAACGCGGGTCATGACATCGATCGCGCCCTTCGTGGCCGAATAGGCCGTGAACATCGGATTCGCAAAACGGCTGAGTCCGGAGCTCAAGGTGACGATCCGGCCGTTGTCCCTTATGCGCGGCAGGGCTTTCTGGATCAGGAAGAAGACTCCCTTTACGTTCGTGTCGAAGAGGGAATCGAAGTCGGCCTCCGTCATTTCGGCGAAGGGCTTCGAGACGATTATCCCCGCGTTCGCCACGAGGACATCTATGGCCGGCGGCATGCCATTGCCCTTGAGCGCCTCGTCGGTTCGCTCGAAGAACGAGCCGATTCCCTCCAGGTTGCTCACGTCACCCTGGACGAGCGCTCCCTTCCCGCCCTCCTTCTGAATCTCACGCAGGACCTCCTCGGCGTCCTTCCTGGACCGGATGTAATTCACGACCACGAAGAAGCCGTCCTTCGCGAGGCGCCTGGCGGTGGCGGCTCCCAGGCCGCGACTCGAACCCGTTATTACCGCGATTCTGGGGCTCGTGCCCGGCGAAGTAGTCATGGCACCGAGATATACGACGCTTTTCAAGGAGCGCAAGGTGCCCACTGGGCGAGGGCCGGCATGGAGGACGCCGCCGCGCTTCGGGGATCGCTCCCTGCCTCCCCATAGCCGCATTGTTGGCGCGGCCATACCGAGCGCGCGGATCCGGAGCGCCAACTGCCTACGTCCCTTTCGCGGCGGCGTGCTGCGTTTTGCGAAGCAACTCCGCGATGGAAATCCGGGATTCTTTCAGCGCAACATCGATATCGAAGTCCTCTCCCAATATCGTCTCCAACTGCCTTGCACCTAAACCAAAGCACCAGGAATCAACCTTTCTCAGCCCGTCCTTGAAACGATCCCCTGGACGAAGCTTTCCATAAGGGACGCGGTAGCATCTGCCAATTTCCCGGAGGATTGTGATTTGGCGACTTCCGACGAGTGTTCCCTGTTCGCCGAAAATGCCAACAAGCTCGGGATCCGGCAGATTTTTCCGGCCGCCCAGGAGCGACCACCTTGCTGAAAACCTCCCGGCGAACAACGCCACCAGTCCAAGCGCGCCGCCCACCATCAAGATGGTCGGGTCATTCCAGTCTTTCAGCTCAGTCATGCGGACATATGCCGGCGGGCGCCCGGCCGGAAAGCAATGAAGAAGAGATTTCGCCTCCCCGCATTGAAGAATGAATCGTCAACGCCGGGTAAGCGGGTCGCTAGCGGACTTCGTATATCTCGACGAGGCCAACACCCGTGGCCCCTCCGGCGCCGGACACCTGGGCCGTGTAGGCGCCTGGCGGGAGGGCAACGACCATCGCGGAATCGGCCGAGGCGGACGGAAGCGAAAAGGCGCCGACCTGTGAGAAGACGCTGGCTGTCGCTGTCTGCAGCGACATGGCCCCGAGGCCGCCCAGAACCGCGCCTCCGCCCGGCACAACTGGGTTTCCCCAGCCCGAATTTACCGCGATGACCGCGCCGCCGGCGTTGTAAAGCGTCAGGACGGGGCTGCCAAGCGTTCCGGTAACCCCGAATGCCGCCAGTGCCGGGCCCACCGCGCGGATCAGGAGCGTCTCGTCGGAGGTTCCCTCGACGACAAAGCCGCCGACCAGGATGTTCGGGCCCGTGCCAACCTGCGCCCGGACGGAAATATTTATCAGGCGGTTCGCGGGCGCGCCGGAATCAGCGTCATAGATCTCCGCCAGCGCCACGCCGTTGCTGCCCGACTGGGACACGATCTGCGCGGTGTAGGCGCCCGGTGCGACTGTTTCGAGCAGGGCATCGTCGTGCGAGCCCGCGACGAGGTCGAAAGCGCCAACCTGGGAAAACACGGAGGCGAGGCTCGGGTCCCACGTATCCGCCTGGTCGAATGGGGTCGTACCGCTGAAAAGAGTAAGCTGCGGGTCGGCCAGGTAATCTGTGATCCCAAAGGCGCCCAGCGCCGGGCCGTCGCCGCGGATGAGGAGCTTCTTGATGCCCGGGCCGGTCGTGACGAAACCCGCGATGAGCAGGTTGCCACCCTCCTGGACGTAGGCCCTTGCGGACAGGTTTCCCAGCCACGCGTTGCCCGTTTTCACGGGTGGAGGGGACGAGCTTTCTCCCAGGCGTATCGAGTTGTTTTCATTGTCGGCCAGATAAATGTTTCCGCTCCCGTCCACCGCCACGCCGTTGGGATAGGCGAACAGGGCGACCGCGCCCGAGCCATCGGTGCTGCCAATGTTTCCCGCAATGCCGGCGATGGTCGTCACGGCGCCGGCTGATGTGACCTCGCGAATCGTGTCGTTGCCCGAATCCGCGACGTAAACATTTCCGAGGCCGTCAGCCGCTACACCGAGGGGCCCGTTGAAGCTTGCTGCCGCGCCCCCGCCGTCGGCATGGCCAATGACGCCCGCGGCGCCGGCGAGGGTCGAGACGATCCCCGCGGGGGTGATCATCCGGATCGTGTTGTCGTCCGTGACAAACAGGTTTCCGGAATGGTCCGCGGCTATGCCGCCTGGGCCGCCGAACCTTGCCGCGCTGCCGGTGCCGTCGGCAGTCCCGAACATTCCCGGGGTGCCTGCAAACGTCGTGACCGCGCCTGCCGGGGTGATCCTGCGGACAGTGTAGTTGCCCGAATCGGTCACGTAGAGGTTGCCGGATCCGTCCAGGGCCACTCCATAGGGGTTCTTGAAGCTTGCGGCCGCGCCGGTTCCGTCAGCGCTGCCGACGGTTCGTGCGGCGCCCGCGAGCGTCGTCACAAGGCCCCCCGGCGTGACCTTGCGAATCGTGTCATTGCCGGTGTCCGCCACGTAGACGTTACCGGAGGCATCCACCGCGATTCCGGTCGGTTCATTGAAGCCGGCGCCTGCGCCCGCGCCATCCGCGCTCCCGGCGATTCCCGCGGCGCCCGCGAGCGTCGTGACCACGCCGGCAGGCGTCACCTTTCGTATCGTGCTGTTTCCGTTGTCCGCAACATAGGCATTGCCGCTCCTGTCGACCGCCAACCCGGTGGGCGAAAAGAAGCGCGCGGCGCCCCCCGCGCCGTCGACGGCGCCGGCACTCTCGACGCCGGAAAGTGTCAAGACCGACCCCCCGGGCGTTATCACGCGGATCGTCGTGTCATCCGAAACGACAATGTCGCCGGAACTGTCCACGGCCACGCCGTAGGGATCGGTGAAGCTTGCCGCTGCGCCGGGGCCGTCGGAGCTTCCCGTCACAACCGGGGAACCCGCGAGGGTGGTGACCACGCCGGCAGGTGTGACCTTGCGGATCGTATTGCTCCGGTTGTCGGCGATGTAGAGGTTCCCGGAAATGTCCTCGGCGATACCGGAAGGGCCGTTGAACCTGGCGGCGGCGCCCGTCCCATCGCTGCTGCCCGAGACGCCCGGATCTCCGGCGATTGTCGTGACTGATCCGGTGGGCGTGACCTTGCGGACGGTGCCGGCGCCTGCGTCCGTCACGTACAGGTCGCCGCTTGCGCCTATTGCCACGCCATAGGGATAATCGAACAACGCTCCCGAGCCGGTGCCGTCGGTCGTGCCTCCAACGCCCACGACACCGGCGATCGTGGTGACAGCGCCGGCCGGCGTGATCCTGCGGATCGTGCCGTTGCCCGAATCCGTGACATAGACGTTTCCGGTCCCGTCCACCGCCAGTCCCGTTGGATGGAAGAAGCCGGCGGCCGCGCCGGTACCATCGGAACTGTCGCCGCTCGGACCCGGGTGGCCCGGGGAACCCGCCAGGGTCGTGACGGCGCCCGCCGGCGTTATCTTGCGGATCGTGTTGTTCCCATATTCCGCCACATAGAGGTTGCCGGAGGCGTCAACCGCGATCCCGGTGGGGCTGTTGAACCGGGCTGCGGAGCCTGTGCCGTCGCTGGTGCCGGTTGCGCCCGGTGAGCCGGCGAGGGTCGTGACCACTCCCGCCGGCGTTATCTTGCGGATCGTGTCGTTCGCGGCGTCGGCAACATAGAGGTTGCCCGAGGCGTCCGACGCTATTCCCCCGCCTCCCCTGAAGCGCGCGGCCGCAACCGCGCCATCAACATTGCCAGGCGAAACGCCTGCAAGGGTGCCGAAGGTATAAATGGCCTGCGCCCGAGGGGCTGCGATTGCGACTGTAGCAAGAAGGACCAGCCTCAGGCCCCGTGAAAAGGCAAAAATCACTTTCGAACATCCAGGGACCATTTTGGGCGGATTTAGGGGAATATTCGCGAAGTCCCCGAACGGTAGTGACCGAATCATTAAACGCAATGCACGCCTCCCGAGCCTGCTCGGCGTCCCGGGGGACCCGAAATCCGATGTGCCGTGGATGCGTCGGTGACTTTCAAGTGACGACCAGAAAACTTCAGCCAGCTTTTCTTGCCATGCCCTTAAAAATATGCACTTTCGGTCTTCGACGTGCCGGAGCTTCCACAAATGCGACGGCAAGGACCGGGTTCACCGGTATCCTTTCGGGTTCGGAAGACCTTCAATTGGTTTTCCTGATTCGGCGACCGGTGCTACGAATTGATTCCACATTTGGCGACACTTCCGAAGACTTTCCGCTTACCCATGATTCCGAGGACTGGACACACGGTCTCACGGAGGGCAACCTGTCGATGGGTGTTCGGTTCAGCACGGCGAAAGGCCGCCAAGGGAACCGGAACTAGGACTGGCTTACTCTATGCATTGGGCTATCCAGAATTCGACCCGGGGTGGCCTGCGTCGCAGAAGCCGTAACTCGTGAACACAACCTAATATATCATGAAACTCAGGAGATCACTCTCAAAGTCGCTGGTCGGAACGTTCCTGCTGCCTGGCTTCCTGTTGGCCTCGGATCCCGCCGCGACCCCGGGCCTGGTCGAGCGCACCGCGATCCCCGAGTCGATCATCGAGGTCGCGGCGACTCCGCTACCCGGCCGGCCGCATGTCGTGAGGGACGGCCTGACTTCAGACGAGATGGCAGCTTCCATGCGCGTGGTGGTGAGCCTGCAGATGCGCCAGGCCCTCGAGATGAACGGCAGGCTGAACACAGGGGCCCCGATCCCCAGCGACGAGATGGAGGCAAAATACCTTCCCCTGAAGGCCGACTACGACAAGGTGGTGGCCTGGCTCCTGAGCGAGGGCTTCGCGATGGACGAGACCCGCGATCCCATGAGGCTGAATATCTTCGTCCACAGCTCCGTGGCGAACCTGGCCAGGGTATTTCAGCTGACATTTGCACGGGTGGCGACGAACGAGGGCGAGTACACATCGGCTGTCACCGCGCCCTCGGTGCCGGACGCCTACGCCCCGGCCATCTTGGGGATCATGGGCCTGCAGCCCCACCTGCATTTCCACAAGGGCAAACTTGTCATGCCCTTCGGCAGCGCTTTCTTGGCGCCTCCCGACATCCGGACCGCATATAATGTGCCCGCGGCGCTCACGGGCGCGGGTCAGGGTATCGGGATCATCATGCAGGGTCCCGCGCCACTGACCGCGGACGTCTCGACCTTCTGGACCGATTGCGACGTTCCCCAAACGCTGAGCGACTACAGCGTCATCGTGATTGATGGGGGCTCGCCGACCGGCGATGGGACAGAGGGCGACATCGACGTGGAATGGTCGTCCGGCATGGCCCCAGGAGCCGCGGTCCGTTTCTACGACATACCCGACCTCGGCGAGGTGGAGATCGTCGCCGGCCTGACACAGTTCGCCACGGACCGCGCCACGGTCTCCAACCTGAACGTCGTTTCCATGAGTTTCGGGGGCTCCGAATTCGACACCACCGCCACCGATCTGATGGCATTTCACAACATATTCGGCACGCTCGAAAGCGCTGGAGTGACGATTTTTGCATCCTCTGGGGACGGCGGATCGAATCCGGACGACACCGGGGCGACCAACGGCTATTCGCCCTCGTTCCCGCTCGCGGCGGAATTTCCGGCCAGCGACCCCTTCGTCACGGGGGTCGGCGGCACCGAGCTTTTTCTCAACTCGGATGCCTCCATCAACACTGAGGATGCCTGGTTCCTGCAGGCCTCGGACGAGACCGGCAGCAACGCCACGGGCGGCGGATTTAGCACGATCTACGCCCGGCCGTCGTGGCAGGTGGGAATGGGCGTCGTCACCACCGCCGGCATCGGCCGGCAGGTTCCCGACGTGGCAGCGCCAGCGTGGCTTTTGGAGGGCACCGGCCAGCTCACTGCCATAGTTTATGAGTCGGGTGGCATGCAAACATTGGGCGCCGCCGGCGGTACCAGCGTCGCCTCGCCAATATGGGCGGGCATTTGCGCCTGCATTAACCAGGCTAGGACGACCGCGGGACTATCCTCCCTGGGTCTTATTGGACCCACGATATACCCCCTGTTAGGGACATCGTCATTTCACGACATCACCCAGTCCGGCACATTGGGCAACGGTGCCTATTTCGCAGGCGTGGGCTACGACCTTCTGACAGGCCTTGGTTCGCCCAACGTCTCGAATTTGGTGACCGTGTTCGTCGGGCCCACCCCTTCACCGACACCGACGCCGACACATACTCCAACTCCTACCCATACCCCGACCCCGACCCACACCCCAACGCCGACTCACACGCCGACGCCGACGCATACTCCGACTCCTACCCATACGCCGACCCCGACCCACACACCGACGCCGACGCATACCCCGACGCCGAGTCCCACACCTTCGCCGACGCCGAGCCCCACGCCCACACCCACACCTAGCCCGACGCCGACCCCGACGCCAAGTCCGACACCGACTCCCACGCATACCCCGACGCCGAGTCCAACACCTACGCCGACGCCGAGTCCAACCCCCACACCTAGCCCGACGCCGACCCCAACGCCAAGTCCGACACCGACCCCAACGCCGTCACCGACTCCGACACCGACTCCGAGTCCAACCCCGTCGCCGTCGCCGACACCGACACCAACGCCGTCGCCAACGCCGACACCAAGTCCAACCCCAACGCCGTCGCCGTCACCGACTCCAACGCCATCACCGACCGCGAGTCCGACACCCACTCCGACTCCAACAGGTAGAAATGGAAATGGTCCCACTCCGACTCCGACGCCGACTCACACACCGACTCCTTCTCCAACACCGTCGCCGTCGCCAACTCCGACACCCACTCCGACTCCTTCGCCTACGCCGACCCCCACGCCTACGCTGAGTCCAACGCCGTCGCCAAGCCCAACACCAACACCTACGCCGACGCCGTCGCCGTCGCCAACTCCGTCGCCAAGCCCAACACCTACTCCGACCCCGTCGCCTACCCCGACGCCTACGCCAACTCCGACGGGTGGAAACATCCGCCCGACTCCCACTCCAACTCACAAGCCTACTCCGACGCCGAGTCCTACACCGACCCAGTCGGGATAGTTTAGATCATCGCCCCCCAATCTGCTGATACCGTTGCAAGGCTTAGCCGCCTTGAGATAACTGTGGTGGCGTGAATCTGCCCAGGGCTTCGTTCAAAGTTGGCGAGGCTTCTTCGAATCTCGGCGGAAGGAGACGGGGCGCCGGAGCGGAACTCAGGCGCGCCCGGAATGCGCACATTTGTTGGCACCCTTCCTGGCGTTGAGGGATTTCAGCGGCTAGAGGTTCTTGGATAGAAAGGCCTCGATGTGCTGGTAGAGCTCGATCTTGTGATCTAGGTGACGGACTCCGGAGGCCTCGTTGAGGAATGAAATGGTCTCGAGGGGGACGTTATTGCGCTGCACGGCCGACGCCATGTCCTTGGACTGGCTGATCATTTCCGGGTTGTCGAATTCGCCCCAGGCAATGAACAGCGCGGAGTGGATTTGCCCGGAGTTGTGAAGCGGGGACATCGCGTTGAATTTCTCGGGATCCTTGCCCGGATCACCCAGCTTGCGGAGGTACCGGGAGTAGGTGGGGTCGGTGAACTTGAGGTAGTTGTCCTCGCGAATATACCTTCCATAGTCATAGAATCCAGAAATCGAGAGCGCGCACTTGTACAGGCCGGGTTCAAAGGCCGCCCCGGCGGCCGCCAGGTATCCGCCGAATCCGGTTCCGATGATCGCCACGCGTTTGGGATCGGCAAGTCCCATGGCTATGGCCTTTTTCGCGGCCGCGGCCACGTCGTCGCTCATCTTCCGGAAATCCCAACTCTCTGCCTCGGGAAACATCCACGTGTAGCCCGCCGAGCCCCGGTAGTTGGGCTGAAGGACCGCATACCCGCGGCTGGCATAAAACTGGACGTCGGAGTCGAAGCCCCAGGCCCAGCGGCCTTCGGCGTAAGCGTGGGGAATCACGACAAGGGGGGGCGGATTCGTCTTGGAGGCCCCGGCGGGAAGCGTGATGTACGCATCCATCTGCCGCCCCTCGGCCGTCGCGTACTTGATGACGCCCATGGGCTGCATGCGCTTCGGGTCAATCCAGGGCGCCGAGTTCTTGATGAGCCCGCCCTTGTGCTTTTCGAGATCAACCCAGCTGTAGACCACGGGCTGCCGGTCCGAGCCGCTGGTGACCAGGACGGTCTTGCCCGCGTCGTCCATGCCCTGGATCCGGACGATCTGGTTCGGGAAGAGGCCGTCCACAAGCTTTTGCAGGTCCCGATAGCCCTGCGTGAACCAGATGACATGCGGCGCCGCGCGGTCGTAGATCGCGCCCACGATGTTGTGGGACTGAGGGTCGCGGAACAGCCAGCCGTCATAGTCGTAGCCCTTGTCCTGGAGGATGACGTCGCCGGGCCTGCCCGTCGCCGCATCCATGAACTCAAGCGGCCGCGGTCCCGCCCCGTCCCGGGGCCCGAGGGCCACGATCTCGCCTGGATTGTCGCCAGAATCCAATACCTCGACCTGATCGAGGTCCTCTGGGCACTTCACCCAGGATTCTCCCGCAAGCCTGCTCATCGAGAGGACCCCATCCTCCTGGGTGATGCCGAAGGCAAGCTTGCCCATCTTGTCGGCCAAGAATGTGATGTCGAATCCGTGGTCCGTCTTGAGCTCGGGGTAGCGAATGACGAGTGACCCGTGATTTGCGGCGCTGATCATCTCGAGGTGGTCATAGCGCAAACCGGACCCGGACAGGTCCACGAGGAATTGGGTGCGGTCCTCCGGCGGATTGGCCAGGACCTCCATGGAATCTGCCTGCGTATCCGCGGCAACCGGCTCCGCGTTGCTGAGTTTGCCGGCCTCGCTCAATATGAGATACCCTCCCCCGAGCTTCCCCGTGCTGGTCTGGTAGGTCAGCCGGCTTCCGTCGAGCCATGAGAATGAAGATATATCCTTGTCGCCGGTCGGCGGGCTAACCCCGTCGATGGCCTGGGTCTTCAGGTTATAGGTGAACAGGCTGGTATGGTCGTCGTTGCCCGGGACGATCGCCCCAATCTGCGTCCCGATATGGTTCAGCTGCACGCCCATCAGCAAGGCCGGTCGGACGAAGTCGACGATGGGGATCTGCACATTGGCGGGCACGGGTTCCAACCGCTTCAGGTCGGAATATTCGCTGGCGACAAGCGCGGGACCCGCCAGGCAGGAGGTCAGGGCGCAACAGCGGGAAACAAGCGCCACGCGGGTAAGAGCGTTTTTGGGGCGACGCATGGATTTGAAGGGCAGGAGGGGGCAGCTTGAGACACAAGCAGCGCCGTGCAAGGCATGATTGTTTCCCGCGTCCCGGCCGGCAGCGGTATGCCTTGGCCAGGAAAGCGGAATCCTGCGCAAGAAAAAGCTTGGTCACCCGAGGCCTCGGAAACCGGGCATTAACCCGGCAGGCATTTCTCCTGCGACCTCGGGTTATATCTAAATTAATGATATTCAATGGCTGCCCGGAATGGAATCGAGCCTGGGACCAATTGGTTCCAATGCGGACAGCCCAATACGATTGAATCCGGGCCCACGCCGGGTTGGATCACTGCCGGATGAAGACCTACTTTCTCAAGCTCTTGCCGCCCCGTCCGACTTTTGCTCAGGACATGACTCCGGCGGAGGCAAGACTGATGCAGGATCACGGGATCTATTGGGCGGCCCTGATGAGACAGGGCATCGCCGTCGTCTTTGGCGTGGTTGGCGACCCGAGAGTGCCTTATGGCGTGGGTATCGTTGAGCTTCCTGACGACGCCGATCCGCGCGCCCTTACCGCCGATGACCCGGTGATCAAGGCTGACGCCGGGCTCACGTACGAGATCTATCCCATGCCCCGAGCGGTCGCGCGCAAAGCCTAGCTGCCCGCCGGGGCCTGGCATCTGGGGATCATCAGGGGGATCCGGATGGCAACGCGGTGTCTCTGAGCGTTGCACTCCCACCGGGCTGGACGTTGCGCCAGGATGGCCCGCTTTGAGCGGAGTTGCTCATGTCAGCTGGTCATCCGCGAGATTCATTTTCCGCAGCAGGGGCAGCCATCGGGGGTCGGTGTGCAAGTTCCTGAACAGCTGGTCGCATTTCAGCAACATCATCCCGGCATCTCGCTGGCGGAAGCTGGTTTCGAGCCACGCGAAGGCCTCGTCCGGTTCATTGCGAAACGCGTGGGCTTCCGCGGCCTGAAAGGCGGATCGTTTGCCATGCTTGGCCTTTAGCTCACTCAACAGTGAGTCCGACTCGGCGAGCCGGCCCTGCGCGAAGCGCACGCAGGCCATGCCGGTAAGCCGGGCCCATTCGATCGACAGATTCTCAACCGCCTCGGCGGCGGCGTCGATCCGGCCCTGGAAAAGGCGGCCAAAGGCCAGAAACAGCCGGAGCCGGAAGACCGAGGGGTTCAATGCCATCAGGTGCTCGATTTGCTTCTCCATTTCGGCAAAATCCCCCTGGTTGAATAGGCTTCTGACCAGAGCGTATGCCGAGAAATAGTTCAGGGGATCCAGCTCCAATGCCTTGCGCCCGAGCAGGACGGCTTGGTCCGTCTGGCCGATGACGATCGCCAGCAGCGCCTGGAAGCTCACAGTCTCGGCATCGCCGGGCGCCAGCGCCGCCGCGCGTTCCAACGAGGTCCGCGCCTGGACCCAGTCCCACTCGTGGCTGAGGTACACGATGGCCAGGGCGCCGTGCCCCTTGGCCATTTCAGGGTCCAAGGCGATGGCCCGCTGCGCCGCCTCGCGGGCGAGTTCGTAGCCGGTCTCGACGGTGTGCGTGCCCGAGCCCGTTGACACGAAATAGGCCTGGGAAAGACACGCCCATGTGAGCGCGGAACCTCCGTCGATGGCCAGGGACGCCCGGTAACACTCGATCGCCTTGGCGTATTCGTCGGGCACCTCGCGGTTGAAGATCGCGCGCCCCTGCAGGAACAGCCGGTAGGCCTCGGGATTGACGACCCGCGCTGGGGAGGTGGCGCCCAGCTTGAGCGAAAGGTTTTTCGCGATCAGCCCGGCGATCTCGTCCTGTACGGCGAAGATGTCCCTTAGGTCGCGTGTGAACGTGTCAGACCAGACATGGAAACCGTCTGCCGCCTTGACCAGCTGCGCGGTGATGCGGACGCGATCGCCAGCCCTGCGCACGCTGCCTTCGATCACATAGGCCACGCCAAGCTGCCGCGCGATCTCCGGAATCGGGGTGTCCTTCCCCTTGAAGTGGAACGCTGATGTTCGCGCCGACACCTTTAGCCCGCGCACATTCGCCAGCACGTTGAGCAGCTCCTCGCTGATGCCATCGGAGAAATACTCATTGTCCTTGTCGTTGCTCAGGTTTGAGAAAGCCAGCACCGCCACCGATGTTGGGTCCGCGGTCGGTGCTGCGATGTCCGGCCGCACCGACCCGTCCGCGGAGCGCCGCACGCCGTCATCGGGTGGACTCCCGCCCAGGAGCCTCCTCACCTGGCCGGCAAATGCCACTGGAGTCTCGCCGTCCGGCAGCCGGGTCCATTGCACAGCCGAGAAGGAGTCCGGCACATCCGCGTCCGCATCGGGTGTCCGATCCACGCATACCGGCAGCAGGAACGCCTTCTTCCTTCCCATCAAATGCGTGCGCTGGTCGGCCAGCCGCCACTCCAAGCGGAAATACCCTTCCGGGCGGCCTTGCGTATTCGCGGAGATAATAGGCACAAAAAGCGCGCAGTCCTTGATCTGTTTGCGTATCTTGGCGTCCCACGCATCGCCGCCCCGGAGTTCGCTCTGATCGAACCACACTTCGATTCCGGCCGCGCATAGGGCCTCGCAGATGCGCCTAGCCGCCTCGGCATCCTGCGAGGCGTAACTCAGGAAGACCGCCCCCTCGGGGGTCCCGGTTTGGGCGCTGTCGGGCATCAAGCTTGGCTCCGGGCAGACGCTGGTGAGCCAATGGGTATCTGGCCAGTTCAAAGGCCGGGCCCAAGAGCAGCGGGTCCGGGGCGGTCCCCAAGCCGAATTGCACGCAGGCAGCCGGAAGTGAACACCCCATAGTCATAACAGGCCCCGGGCGTTATCCTGAACGAATATCATGACACGCAAAGGATCGAGAATTGGGTCTTTCGGCGGAAGTTCGGAAATCGGGCCAGTGGTGGCAGGCGCCACCCCAGATCAATAGAGATGCCAGTAGATGAAAAAGAGCGCTATCCCGCATCCAAGGATTGTTTCGCAAGGCGATTGGTCCGCCGAACGTAAAAAACTTCTTGCACTCGAAAAGGCGTTGACGAGGCATTACGATCTCGTGAACGCCCGGCGACGTCGGTTGCCAATGGTGAAGATCGAGAAGGAGTATGTTTTCGACGGTCCAAAGGGCAAACAGCCCCTCAAAGGTCTTTTCGGCGGATGTCGCCAGCTCATCGTCTATCATTTCATGTTCGACCCGGCATGGAACAAGGGCTGCCCCGCCTGCACGGGCTATGTTGACGCCCTGGGCAATCTCTCCTTCTTGGGCGCCCGCGACACGACATTCGCTCTCGTCTCTCGGGCGCCGTGCGCCAAACTCAATGCCTATAGGGCGCGAAGAGGATGGAACCTGCCGTGGTATTCTTCATTTGGGAGCGATTTCAACTACGACTTCCATGTCACGCTCGACGAGAAAATCGTTCCGGTGGAATACAACTATCGGCGCAAGGCCGAGATCATGGCAAAGAAAGGACCCCGTGTGACCGAAGGTGAGGAACACGGACTGAGTGTCTTTTTCCGCATGGGCGGGGATGTTTTTCACACCTACTCTGCCTACGCGCGCGGCACCGAGCTACTCACCGACGCCTACAGCCTCCTCGATACGACACCCTATGGGCGCCAGCAGGACTTTGAAGACTCGCCGCGCGGCTGGCCGCAGAAGCCGACATACGGTTAGATCCTTCGAGCGCGACTCATCCCTGGTTTCGCATCGTAAATTAGCCCGAGAGGAAGAAGAGATCGTCAAGAAGCCCGAGGCGGAAGCCAAGAAATGAGGGACGTTTTCAAAAGCTACGACCTTACTGCCGAAGAATGCACCACGGTCGTCGAATCGCTTCGGAAGCGGCCTATGGACTGGGTGACGTTCATGATGCGCTTTGAACTTGGATTTGAACAACCTGACGCCGGAAGGGCATGGAAGAGTGCTCTGACAATGGCTGGTGCTTACATTATTGGCGGAATTATTCCCCTCGGCGCCTGTTTGATTTTATCCAAAGCGCAAAGGGCATTGAAGCTTTCTGTCATCGTTATGCCTTCGGCCCCCGCTCTTTTTGGCGGAATCAAGGGCAAGTTTGCCGGGATCCCCGTCTATCGCGGCGCGTTGCAAACTACGCTTATAGGCGGTCTCGCCGCCGCCGCATTTGGCATTGCGCGATTGATCTCATGAGGCCGGCACGCACAACAACCCAAACCGACGCTCTGTGAATTGCAGCAGCCGAACTGGCCGGGGATTATGCGATGTTTAGCTCAGGACTACCTCACCCGATGCCAAAGGAATCAACCAAAGATAAGCTTTCCGTTCCGCCGATTGAAACCATTGCGCGACACTATGATTCTCTCGATTTTTTCTATCGCGACATCTGGGGTGAGCATATTCATCACGGCTTGTGGCTCACTGGTCGGGAATCGCCAGCCGAGGCGGCAAATCAAATGAGCCGTCGGGTTCTTGAACGTCTTGAATTGGCCCAAGGCGCGCATCTCGCGGATGTCGGATGTGGTTACGGAGGCACTGCCCGGATCGCAGCGGCGGTTTATGGAGCAAATGTAGTCGGGTATACAATCTCCTCAGCCCAAAAAAAATACGCCGATGAACGCAAAGTCTCTCAAGGTTCGGTGGAGATACGCTTACAGGACTGGACGGAGTCGGGACTCGCCGATGGATCATTTGACGCCTTGTTGTCGCTGGAGAGCATTGAACACATGCCGGACCGGATGAGTTTCGCACGTCAGGCGCGGCGAGTACTGCGGCCCGGTGGGAGAATGGTAGTTTGCACGTGGCTCGCTTCCGAAAGCATTTCGGCATGGTCTCAACGACATCTTTTGGAGCCTATAGCGAGGGAGGGCCGACAGGCCGCTTTGGTTACCGTGAAAGAGCTGAGCAGTCTTCTCAACATCGCTGGTTTTGCCGACGTGCGAATCGAGGATGTGACTTTACAGGTTAAAAAGACCTGGAGTGTCGTGATTCGCCGGTTGCTTCTGCGGGTGCTCACGCGGCCCCGCTATTGGCGCCTAATGCTGAATTCAAGCGCGAGCGACCGCATATTTGCCGTCACGGCCTGCCGCATCATGATCGCCTATCAAACGGGCTGTATGAAGTTCGCCGTGCTCACATGCAGATGATTGCGAATGAAATGGCTGCAAGAGCCGGCGCCGCGCACTTCTTGGAACAAGCAGCGTCACCATCATGTCGCAGATGCACCATCTCTTTGAAAAAGATCCTCCCCGCCAGCCGCTTATGAGCAAGAAGCTGATTTTCGCTGGAGGAGGAATCGGTGGGCTGACTGCGGCGCTTGCACTTCATCGAGCAGGATTTGATGTGGCAGTCTACGAGCGGGCTCCAGCATTCACTGAGATCGGTGCGGGTATGAGTCTTTGGCCCAATGCCACCCGGGTGCTGCGTTCCCTTGGCGTGCTTGAACAGGTGCTAATCAGCGGCGAACCCGTCACTCAGTTTAATCTGCGCCGCCCCAAAGGGAAGCTGATCTCTGCAATCGCGATGTTGGGGTTTCAAACCCCGGCAGTGTGCATTCATAGGGCTGATCTGCATCGAGCGCTTCGCAACCAATTGCCGGAAGGCTGTTTGAAATCAGGCGTTCGCGTGGAGTCGTTTGCGCAGGAATCCAACGGTATCTCTGCAACGCTTTCAGGCGGCCTTGAAGCTAACGCCGATGGCCTGATCGCAGCCGATGGCATCAATTCAGCCATTAGAGCTCAAATTCACGGGCCGGGCGAACCCATCTACCGGGGTTACTGCATCTGGCGGGGCATCGCCCCAGCGATTCCAGGAGCCGTTCGGGGGCATATAAGTGAAACCTGGGGGCATGGACGCCGGTTCGGCGTAATGCCCATGGGGCAGGGACGTGTCTGTTGGTATGCCACGCGCAACAGTCCGCCTTCGCAATCAGACGCCCCGGAGGGGCGCAAGGCCGAGGTGGCAGCCTTGTTCAAGGACTGGCATGGACCGATTCCGGAGCTGATTGAAGCCACCAATCCAGCCGACATTATCAAGAGCGACGCACGCGATCGGAGACCGCTTAAGAGATGGGGTGACCGCCGTGTGACTCTGCTGGGCGACGCAGCACATCCTATCACTCCCAATGTGGGTCAGGGAGCTTGCATGGCGATTGAGGATGCCGCCTGTCTCGCCAAGTGTCTGCTCGCATCATCTGACGTTTCGGTAGCCTTCCGTGCTTATGAAGCGCTCCGGGGACCCAGAACGGCCCACATAGCCCGACAGGCCCGCCGAATCGGGGCCATCGGACAGTGGGAGAACCCCTGGATCGTGAGAGGTCGCGACTTAGTCACGCGTCTTGTCCTCTCGCGCTCACCGGACATGCAGCTCAATGCAATTTATACTTACGAGGTTTAGGCGAATTCTGTGGCTCCCTTTGATGACGGCCGTCGCTTGCAACGGCTCTCCGGTTGTTATGGATATGGCCCAGTCGCATTTCGAAATAGCAGTGAAGGCCACGATTGGTTCATTTGTTGCCGACCTCCAGCTGTTTGACCTTCTCATCACGACGACGCCACGGGCGGCCCAGATTGAGTCCGCCGTCTTCCGATCCACCTTCTCTGCGATAAAGACCGGAAACGTTGATCGCGATCGCGACATGAATGACTGGCAGCAGACAGACAAATTCCCCAATGTCATGTTCACCCTCGCCGCTCTTGAGCCGGAACCCAGCGGGAAATCAATCGCACGCGGCCAACTGCGGTTTCACGGCATCGAGCGATCGGTGAGTTTCCCGATTTCGATTGAGACCAAGGCGCAGATAATCGCCATCGAGGGCGATGTGACGATTGACACCCGAGATTTTGGTCTACCCGTGATCACCAGATTTTATTTCTTGAAGGTAGATCCCATCGTCCACCTGCATTTTCATTTGCAGGGAAAATTGGCCGACTCTTAGGTCCGCTAGTTGCCCGCTCCATGGATCGAATTCTCCGGTCAGAGCTTTTGGATTCGCTCCCGCCGGATGATCCGGCAGCAAGGCACAGCCGGCGAGACCTACGAATTGTAAACCGGATCATAGGCAGCGAGAAGTGGTTTCGGCAGGTATTTCTATCCAAGCTGAAGCCAGGGGAACGTGTCCTTGAATTGGGTTCAGGGACGGGGGAGATAGGGATGGCGCTATCAGCGGCGGGCCTTGCGGTAGACGGCCTGGACCTTTGCCCACGCCCCCCAAGGTGGCCGAGTAAAGCGAAGTGGTATCGGGCCGACATCCGGAGCTTTCTCAAGTACTCCGAATACGCCGCCGTGATGGCAAATTTGACCTTACATCACTTCAGCTCCAATGAACTGGCGGTCCTTGGGACGAAGCTCGCTGGAGCGCGGCTCATTGTCGCTTCCGAACCGATGCGTCGACGTCGGTCACAAGCGATGTTCGCCGCATTCGGCCCTCTGCTTGGTGCAAACCACATCACCCTCCACGACGCACGAATCAGTATTGCAGCCGGCTTTCTAGGTGACGAACTTCCGCACGCGCTGGGCTTGACGGCTGACCGATGGAAGTGGAAATGCGAAATGTCTACGTTCGGGGTCTACCGAATGATTGCGCGCCGCCTCTGATCCTGCGCTTTTTAGTCTCCAGCCTCCTGGCATTGCGCCTCAAAGCTGCCATCCTAGGGATGGTAAAGGGACCACATAAACATCAACTCTATGACTACTTGGCTCGTGGCGTCGTTCAATCCCTTTCCAATGCCAAATTCCACGTTTGTCTTCCCATTGTAATCGACAACCGCGAAAACAGATTGGCTTTGCTCATCGCCCGCATGCATATGCCTGATCGCGCCGAGATCGGCGTATTCCTCGGCCGCCACGGTCCATAACTTCGAAAAATTATAGGCGAAGCGCGTTTCCGGGACGAAATCAAGTTTGCCAGGGCCATTGAAGTCGGTGTCAAGGATGGGATTTACAACCACATCAACCGGACCAAATCGTACGCCGACAATCGGGCGGATTTCACCTGAATAGCGCGACGGTTCCCAGCGCTCGGCGTTGCGACTATACTCAAAATTGATTCCATGAAAGAACGTGCGGTCCTCAGCGTGGGTCACGACGAACAGAGTCCGAAGCTTTGTGCTCTCGATGTAGGCGTTCCCATCGTGGGTTAGCGTGTAGACGGGCAGGTAGATTCCGAGTTCAAGCCAATCAGTAGCTCCATAGGCCCACTCTGGGACTCCGTTTACTGCCCGGTCGGGCACAGCGTCCCCGGAGAAGGCCGGCTGCTTCAGCCCCTCGGGAGTGTAGTTGGCCTGCGGAAATTTCCGAATGTAACTGAAGGCGTCGCAGGACTTGGCATCTCCCGGCCCTATCTCTTGCGCCAGTCCACAGCCCCAAAATTGGGGCTACTAAGAAAATTGTAGACGAGGCTGAATGTTCCTTCCGATTGGTTCACGTCGGGAAGCGACCCATAATGCGCATTGCGATGCGATTCGACATATTCAACCGCGATGGCCTGATGCTTGAAAAGGCGAAAAGTGAGGCCTACATCGCCGCGAAATATCTGCTCTGTTCCGCTGCGGTCGTCGGAGCCCGTCCCGCT
>CAAGKR010269500.1_pt1 | contig 18151 bp, 7 predicted proteins | sample 2556971 | NCBI WGS metagenome assembly CAAGKR01 (sample SAMEA5207829, study PRJEB30636) | soil metagenome | biome: forest; feature: boreal; material: soil | place: USA | collected 2011-09 | depth 1 m | reverse complement strand
TCGACAGGACAGTTCCTCGCGTCTTACATCTTCGGCTGGGATGATACTCCGGCGATCTACAGTCACGGCGGGACTTACTCGATTGCCACCAAAGACAATCACTACGGTGGTGTCGGCTCGTACTGCAACGATGATACGGTCTGCCCGCCAGACCGGAATGCGTCGAATCCCGGTTATCCGGAGCAATACTTCGTCACCCAGCTCAGTCCGAGTATGGGCGTCGAGTGGAGGTACCAAAACACCAACACGCTGAGCTGCACACGCAACCCGAACAATTCAATCACCTGCGTTAGCGACCACCCCGCCGGATTTGAGTGGTGCGTGAACGCTCCGGCGATTGATTCGAACGGTGTCGTCTATGCCAACAGCGAAGATGGCAATCTCTTCGCGATCAATCAAGGCGGGACGCTCAAGCAGAAGATCTTCCAGCAACTGGCGATCGGCGCAGCATACACGCCTGCGTCAATCGGCGGAGATGGAAAGCTCTATTCGCAGAACGATGGTCATCTTTATGTCGTCGGAAACTGATCGAGCAAAGCAGCGCTTCTCCCGGCGCGGCTATGGTCCGGCTACAAAGCAGACTTAGCTTAACCGAAATGGCCCGGGCAGAGATGTCTGGGCCATTCGTTTTTCGGCGTCAGGCAAAGTCATCCAGAGGGCATTTGTCTGAGCCGGATATCTTTACCTTAAAAGGCGGCTTCGGCAGATATTGAGTAGTTAATTGCACTCCTTTGGCCACGGCTATTCCACTACGACCTCCCAGCACTTCATCGGTGATTAGCTCAACCAACTTCAGCGCTTCATCGAGGCCGGAAGAGATTCCGCCGCCGGTGACCACATATTTGCCGTCTTTAGTTTTGTTCAAGACATATCTCGGGTAACCCCTGACCACTTTGATTTTCTTGAACCTTCGCAAGCAGGACCTGAAAGCCCAGTGCGTCGTCGCCTTATAGCCGTCCAGCAAGCCGGCGCTGGCCAGAAGGAGCGCGCCTTCGCAGACTGAAGTAACGAATTTCGCGCGCTTGCTTTGTTCCCGCAGGAAGTTGAGGAAGACCGGATCGTTCATGCGATCCTTCAAAGCCGCAGGATATCCTCCGGGCACCCAGAGCATGTCGAGTTGCGGACAGCCATCGAACGTTACGTTCGGTGAGATTGCGACTCCCGCGGCCGTCGTCACGGCTTCGGTGGTGGCGGCGACCAGCAAGACCTGCGCGGATTTCTGTTTTGCAGTTTTGCTTTGCCAGGTCTGATTCATCCAGAAAAACATTTCGCACGGGGCGGCTATATCCATCAAATCAACCTGGTCATAGACGGGGATGCCGATCGTGAAAACTTTTGGTGTGGTCATGAGGTCGATGCTCCTTTGGGAATTGGAAGTAAAGAAACTTACGCGTCAGCTCAGTGAACTTCGCTGCAGCTGACGTCTTGAGTTGGCGATTCTAACTGCGAGCAGCTTTGTTTGCCAGTCCCGTCAGGGACCAAATATTCATAGCCATCAACCCACGACGAAACGCTTGAGCCTATTTATGGGCAACCGAACGTTTAGCTCACTCGGAGCGATTAATCAATTGAAGATCGCGGTTGCGATAAATATGTCGCCCTACGCGGCTTGCAAATAGACGATTGTGTCCTCCGCTTCGACCCTGGCTCCGGCGATGAGATCGCTCTACGGAAGGATCCGCGCAACTGATGGGTTGATTGGTTCGCGTATGCTAAACTCGACTCAGCAGTGGAACAGAAAAAGTTTGTTAGAACCCAGGCGCGACAGCGGGTTCGAAAGATCAAGACGCGCGCTCGATACGAGCACCGAAGATTAAAACGAATTTCGCGCACTGCAACCCTCGGCGGTCTCTTTCTTTCATTTCTAAAAATTGGCGTCACCGGATTCGGCGGCGGACTCGCCGTTCTCACTAGCATCCGCAGCATTGTCGTGCAAGAGCGGCGCTGGCTGAACGACAATGATTTCGTAGAAGCACTGGCCCTGGGTCAGAGTTTGCCCGGAACCAGCGCCGGCAACGCCGTCACTTACATCGGATTCAGACTGCGCGGTTGGCGCGGCGCAGGCGTTTCGCTTTCAGGTTTCATTCTCCCTTCGATGCTGATGATGATCGCGCTGGCGATCTTCTATGATCGTTTCCGCGCGCTACCCAACACTGAACAGATTTTTCATGGATTCAATGCTGCGGTGGTCGCGCTAATCGCGGTGACCGCTTGGCGGATGGGCAAGCACACCCTCAGCAAACCCTGGCAGCGGCTGCTGGCAATTCTCGCTTTCGTAGCAGTTGTATTCCTGAAAGCGACAGTCGTTGAAGTCATCCTGCTCTCAGGATTGGTGGGCATCGGGATTGAAGCGTTCAGTGAGAGGCAGCTGTCACGTCTGGAAAGAATTCGCGGGTTCGCCGCCCGCCGCCAGCGACGCATTCGCAACCGTCTGGTGGTTCGAAGGACCAAGCCCCACAAATTCTTTGGCGGCTATCTGACGGAAGCGCTGGCGGAAGAACGACTACGAAGTATCAGTGAAATGCGAGGGCCACTGCCGGACGAATCCGAATACGAACCCGACGATTCTCCGGTAAGCCTGGACGCGGAAGACAAGCATTCTTCACGAGGGTTGTTTCTTCTCATGCTGCCCGCATTCGCCAAGCTCGGCCTGGCGCTATCACTGTCCTTCATTTTTCTTCGCATCGGCGCGGTCACCTTTGGCGGCGGGTTCGTGATGATCCCACAAATTGAAGCCGAAGTCGTCAACTCGCATCACTGGCTAAGCCATCAGGAGTTTGCCGATGCGACGGCGTTGGGACAAATCACCCCCGGGCCCGTCTTGATCATGGCCACGTTTGTCGGGTATCGCGTCGCCGGAGTCCTGGGAGCTGTGCTGGCGACTCTGTGCGTGTTTCTGCCGGCATTCTTAATGACCATCGCAGCCGGCTCGTCCTTTCGCCGGTTTCGCACCAATCGTCAAATGCAGGCTTTTCTGCGGGGGGTCGCGCCGGCGGTGACTGGTCTTTTGTTCGCCGCCACCTGGAGCATCGGCCGCGCCGGCATTCATACCGCGATCGGGCTTTCGATGGCAGTGATCGTTCTGGTGATCCTCTTGCGCTTTCGTCCAAATGTATTCTGGGTACTGATCGGAGCAGGAGCGTTTCGATTCTTGCTGGCGCTAATCCTATGGTGAAATCTACTCGTTTTCTTATTGCCGCCTCAATCCTGTCCGTTGCGCTAATAACAGGCTGCGTCCAACAACCCGCGGCTACGTCCCGTCTGAGCGTACCACCGGCCACTGCTCCCGACGACGTCCTTTATGTCGTCGAGGGCGCAGGTCAAATCCGCGCGATTGAGCCGAACGGCAAAACCCGTTGGACCTTTTCCGTTGCCGAAGCTGTGGCGAAAGCAAACAATCGCTCTTCGCATGACTTTCAAATCGTATACATTGTCGCGCGCGGCGGCGATCGTCTCTTCGGACTGGCAACCCAACTTACCGGAGAACACACAGGCCAAACCTACTTGTTTGCGCTCGCCGGTGATCATCTTGTCTGGCAGAAAGAAACACCACCACCCACCAGCATTGCGCCGCCGATCGCAGCCAGCGCCGACTCGCTTTACGAAGCTACCTATAACGGTTTGATTTACGCTTTTGCGCGAGCTGATGGGCGGATGACCTGGCAGAGGCGGATAAGCGAGGGACAGATTGGTTCGCTGACGATCGGGAGCGATGGGACTATCTATGCGATCGGTCCGCTCGGTCATCTGCACGCGATCAACCCAGATGGGTCCGAAAGGTGGGCGATCGAGACTCACGAATAGGTTTCGGCCAAAACCAAATCTTTCGTTTGCGGCAAAGCTCGATTGCGGCTTGTTATCAGCGGCTTTAGCCCTGAAGCATCGCCCGCACCGCGCCTTCCAATTCCGGATACTGGAACTTGAAGCCGGCGTCGTTGAGCACTTTCCCTGCGACGCGCGTGCTCGATAGCATCATCTCGTCGGCCATCTCTCCAAATGCCAGACGCGCGGCGAACGCCGGCATGGCCATGAACGTCGGCCGCGACAAAACCCGACCGAGGGTCCTGGTGAATTCTTCGTTGGTCACCGGCTGCGGCGCGACTGCATTGATTGGTCCGCGCAAAGATTCAGTGTGAAGAATAAAGCTGATGGCGGCGACCACGTCATCCATCGCGATCCAGCTTATGACTTGCTGTCCCGATCCAACTTTGCCGCCGAGGCCGAGTTTGAAAGGCCGCAACATCGATCCCATGATGCCGCCGTCCTTCGTCAATATCACGCCGAGGCGTAGTTTGACGACGCGAATCCCCGCTTGCTCGGCAGGTGCGGTCGCCGACTCCCATTGACGACAAACGCTGGCCAGAAATCCTTCGCCCGGACCGCTGTCTTCATCAACCAACTCGTCGCCGCGACTTCCGTAAAAGCCAACCGCGGAGGCATTGATGAACGTCGCGGGTTTGCGCGACAGGTTCGCCATCGTCTCGCTCAATAGCCGCGTGCCGTTGACGCGGCTGTCGAGGATGCGACGCTTCTTCTCTTCCGTCCAGCGTCCATCGGCAATTCCGTCGCCCGCTAAATTAATGACCGCGTCGAAGCCTTCCATCGCCGGCGCGTCGATCGATCCACGATCTGGATGCCATTCAATCTCACCGGACTTGGCCGCCGAGCGCACCAGACGCGTGACTTCAGCGCCTTCGGCTTTCAGCTTCGAGACCAGAGCCGAGCCCACGAGACCGCTTGCTCCAGCTACTACTATCTTCATGTCTTTGATTTCCATTCCTGGCCTTGCCTCAAACTTGCTAAATCATCGTAAGGCTTTAGCTGGAAAGAGTACTACCAAACATGAATCCTTGCGAAAGACGGCATGCTTTTCTTTCGCCCGAAAATCTGTAGAATCCCCGCTTCAATTTTGATTTTGCCACTGTGACGCGCTTCAGAATCTTCGTCTTCATTCTCGCTTGCGTGGCGGTGCTCTGCCTGCTCGGGGTGCGCCCGACGCAGACGCAGTCCGTCCTGCGGCGCATCACTAACACCACCGAAGAAGGCATCAACATTAATCCTTCGCTCAGCGGCGACGGGCGCATCGTCGCTTTTGAATCGACGGAAGACATTGCCGGAGCCGGCGGCGCCGATCACTTCCGCGCGATTCGCGCGAACATCTCAGTCGATCCTGCCACATTCTTTCAAATGGGCGGGACCCGCGCCGTCGCGGCCGCGATTTCGCAGGACGGGGCGCGGATCGCGTTTGCTTCCAAAGACGATCCGCTTGGAACCAACCCCGACGGCAACTCTGAAATATTTCTTTTCGACGGCGCGCGGCTGATTCAGGTGACGAATACCTCGCCGGGCGACATCGCGAATCGCGTCACGAATGGAAATTTCCAACCTTCGATCTCAGACGATGGCCGCTTCATTGCTTTCTCGTCAAACCGCGACCCGGCCGGGCAAAACGATGACGGCAATCTCGAAATTTTCATCTACGACACGGTCGCGACGACGTTCACCCAACTGACGAACTCTTCCGGAATCGTCGGCAGTAGCGACGCCAAGATCAGCGGCAACGGCGCGAAGGTAGCGTTTGCGCGCGATACCGGCGCGACGCCGAGCCCCCGGCGCGATCTGATGATTCAGGATCGCGCTTCCGGTCCAGCCACGGTAATTGCGAGCCAGGTGCAGACGCTCCTGATGACTTACGGACGCGCGATCAGCGACGATGGCACGCGGGTTGTTTATTCAGGCGAGACGGCAACCAACTCGAGCCAGGTTTTTCTTTTCGATGGGCGAGGCGGAAACTCGACGCGTCAGATTACTGCGCTGGGCACGCGCGTCACAGAAGCGCCTTTGCACGCCACCATCAGCGGCGACGGCACGCGCATCGCCTTTGCCACGCGGCGAAACTTTAACAGCTTCAACTCCGACGGCAGCGTCGAACTCTATGTACACGATGTTCCGTCCGCCACTTTCTCAAGGATTACGACCGCGCCTTCGACTGCTACCGGGGACGTAGTTTCGTCGCTAAACGACGATGGTTCGATCGTCGCATTCAGTTTTCCGCGCGTGCTCTCAGGCGCAGTAAACGACAGCAGCACCGCCAACAACTCGGAAATCTATGTCACCGCAACTCCCGCGCGACCTTCCTTTGGAACGCTGACCGTCGTGAATGGCGCGTCGTTCGGCAATGAACCGTCAACCACGAAGGCCGTGGCGCCGGACAGCATCGCGGTCGCTCGCGGCGGCGCGCTGGCGAATACAACGCTCCAACCGCAGCGCCTTTCTAACGGAACGTTGCCGACCAGCGTCGGGGGCACCACCGTCACGGTCAACGGTCGCTCGGCGCAAATCTTTTTCGTCTCTCCCGGCCAGGTCAATTTTCTGGTGCCATTGGCGACAGAGATTGGCACTGCCGATGTCGTCATCACTAACTCAGAAAACTTTCAATCGCGTGGCAGGGTGCCGACTCTGCGCGCTGCGCCCGGCATTTTTACGAAACCCGGCGACGGAGCCGGCGAAGGAATGGTCTTAAACAGCGATCTGCTTCAGTCAGGCCCGTTCGATCCGATCGGCGGCAATTTGCGTCTGACGATCTTCGCAACCGGCGCCCGCAACGCGATCCAGACATTCGTCGTCATGGGTGGGCGCGTCGTCAACGCCGCCTCCGTAATGGCATCAACAGACATGCCGGGGCTCGACGAAGTTCACGTGTTGGTTCCGGCGGATTTACGCGGCGCGGGAACGGTCGATCTGTTTGTGGAGTCTGACGGCCGCGCCAGCAACTCGGCCTCGATCACGTTCATCGGCGACGGGAATCGCGACATTCTGATCAACGAAGTGCTGGCCGACCCGCCGGGAAGCGCCGCCACCGATCTCCAGGGCGACGCGAATCACGACGGCGTGCGCAGTTCAAACGATGACGAGTTTGTCGAGCTGGTGAATACGACTTCGCACGATATCAACCTCAGCGGATACCAATTATTGACACGCAGTTCGACCGCGACCACCGACACGCTGCGCCACACGTTCGCGGCCGGGACGATTCTTTCGGGATGCTCGACGATCGTCGCGTTCGGTGGCGGCACCTTCGATCCCAACAACCCGGCGTTTGCCGGCGCGCAAGTCGTTAAGGCTTCGTCAGGCGGTCTGTCGCTGACTAACTCGGGAGCAGTGATCACATTGCGCAATCAAGCGGCCGGCGTCGTTACTTTATTTACGTATGGCGGATCGACCGGACTCAATGGCGGCGCGAGCCAGGCGCTGACTCGCTCGCCGGATGTCACCGGCAGCTTTGTCCTGCACCAGTCCGCGACGGCCAGCGCTGGTCGACTCTTCAGTCCAGGCACACGCGTGGATGGGACGCCGTTTACGCCTTGTCCGCCAATAGTGCGCGTCGATGTTTCGCCTGCTTCAGCGACGATCTTCACCGGCGCGCATCAACAGTTCACCGCGCGCGCCTTTGACGCCGGCAATCACGAAGTGACGGGCATAATCTTCACGTGGCAATCGAGCAGCACTTCGGTCGCTACGATTGACCAGAATGGCCTGGCCACGGCAGTCGGCCCAACCTCCACCGAAATCCGAGCTACCGGCCGCGGCGTCACGTCCGCGCCCGCGAGCCTCACGGTGCAAGACATCCCTCGCGTGCTGACCAGCGTTACTGTCTCGCCGGCTACCGCGACGATTCCGGCAACCGGCGCGCAGCAGTTCACTGGCCACGGCTTCGATCAATTTGACATCGAGATCGTTGGTCTCACCTTCACGTGGGATTCGACCAACACGAGCGCCGCCACGATTGAGGCGACCGGTTTGGCTACTGGAATCAGCCAGGCGCAAACAACTATCAAAGCGACTTCGCAGAGCATCACTGGAACTGCGACGCTCAACGTGACGCCGCCGACCATAGTCATCAATGAAGCGCTCGCGGCTCCGCCTACCGGAACTGACGGCGACGCGAATCACGACGGCGTGCGCAGTGCAGGCGATGACGAGTTCGTAGAGCTAGTTAACTCAACGGGCGCCGGCATCAGCATCGCCGGCTGGACGGTTCGCACGCATTCAACGACCAGTTCGACGGAAACGATTCGGCACACTTTTGTCGCGGGCACGAGTGTGCCGGCAGGCGAGGCGATGGTTGTGTTTGGCGGCGGCGCCTTCAGCCCCACCGATCCGGTGTTTGGTTGCGCTCAAGTCGTCAAGGCTTCGTCGGGCGGCCTTTCGCTAACGGACTCTGGCCTGACGATTCTGATTAGCGACGGATCGGGCAATCTTGTTACGCAGTTCTCTTACGGCGGATCGACCGGAATGAGCGGCGGCAATGCGCAATCGCTGACGCGCTCTCCCGACATCACCGGGAACTTTGTCCAGCACACCACGATCGCCGGCGCGCGCAAATTCTCACCAGGTCTGAAAGTTGACGGCACGCCTTTCGGCAATTGCCCCGGCCATCCAGCCACCGTGACGATCGCTCCGGCATCAACCAGCATCAACGTCGGACAGACGACTCAGTTCACGGCACAGGCGTCTGACCAATACGGTCGTGCGATGATCGGAGTGACGATTAACTTCGCGTCGGACAACACCACGGTCGCGACCATCGATCTCACTTCCACTAACCCGGTGACCGGCATCGCGACCGGAACGGTCGGCGCGCACAATCCCGGCACGGCGCACATCACCGCAACCGCGACTGATGGAACGACGACCGCCAACAGCAGTCAGGCGACGCTGACTGTGAACGGTCCGTCACTGACAATCAACGATGTGAGCTTGAACGAAGGCAACTCTGGCCCGACCACGTTCACGTTCGTTGTCAGCCTGAATCAGCCGGCGCCGGCGGGCGGCGTAACTTTCAATATCGCGACGCAGGATGGCACGGCCACGGTCGCCGATAACGATTACGTCGCGCGCAGTCTCACCGCACAAACAATTCCGGCTGGCCAGCAAACTTACAACTTCGCGGTCACCGTCAACGGCGATCTGAACATCGAGCCGAACGAAACATTCTTTGTGAATGTGACGAATGTCACTGGCGCCAGCGTCGGCGATGGTCAGGGACTGGGAACGATTGTAAATGACGACAGCCCGTCGCTTAGCATCAACGACGTTTCCGCCAACGAGGGCAACACTGGAACGACGGTTTTCGGGTTCACGGTCACGTCAACGTTACCAGCGCCGGCGGGCGGAATCACTTTCGATATTGCTACGCAAGACGGCACTGCTACGTCGGCCAGCGGCGACTATGTCGCACGCAGCCTGACGGGCCAGTCGATTCCTGCCGGCCAAACCACGTACACCTTCAACGTAACTGTTAACGGCGACACGCTGGTCGAACCGAACGAGACTTTCGTTGTGAACATCTCGAACGTCTCGGCAAACGCGGGTGTTTCGGATGGACAGGGCTTGGGAACAATTCAGAACGACGACACTGCTAATCTGGTGATCAGTCAGGTTTATGGCGGCGGCGATAATTCCGGCGCGCCCTTCCGCAATGATTTCGTCGAAGTCTACAACCACGGAACCACGTCCGTAGATTTTACGGTCACGCCCTATTCGATCCAGTACGCCAGCGTCAGTACCAGCTCCAGCGGTAATTTTGGAGGCACCACTGCCTCGAGCAAGACAAACCTGACCACGGGCACGATCGGCCCCGGCCGGTACTACCTGGTCCAGGAATCAGGAGGCACCACGAATGGCGTCGCTCTGCCAACACCGGACGCCATTGGCACGATTGCGCTTACCGCAGGTGCCGGCAAGGTCGCGCTGGTTGTAGGCCCGACCGCGCTCCCGCCGGCGAACACCTGCCCGGGAGATGACGGTTCGTCGCCCTTCAACGCAAGCATTTCAAGCATCGCCGACTTCGTCGGCTACGGAAACAGTCCAACCACCGCGGGACATTGCTACGAAGGATCGGGACCTGCATCTGCGCCGTCGAATACGACTGCAGACTTCCGCAAAGCCGGCGGTTGCGTCGATACGAACGACAACACGGCAGACTTCCTTGTGGCTCCGCCCAACCCGCGCAACAGTAGTTCCCCCATTGGTGATTGCAAGCCGGACATCGCCATTAACGATGTGACGGTGACGGAGGGTGAGACGGGAACGAAGACCGTCGATTTCACGGTTGCGCTGTCGGCTGCCAGTGCGCAAACAGTGACGGTGAATTACGCGACCGCCGATGGCACGGCTACCGCCGGATTGGATTATCAAACCGCAACCGGGACCGTTAGCTTTGCTCCGGGTGAAGTCAGCAAGCCCATCACGATCACGATCATTGGCGACACGCTGGACGAGGCGAACGAGACCTTCTTCGTCAATCTCTCGAATGCGACAAATGGGGTAATCGTCGACACTCAGGGTCAGGGAACAATCAACGACAACGATCCCACTCCGTCGCTCTCAATCAATGACGTATCGGTCGCTGAAGGGGACAGTAGCACTACGCCTGCGACTTTCGCGGTGACGCTCTCTGCCGCCAGCAGCTTTACCGTGACGGTGAACTACGCGACGGCTGATAACACGGCCACTTCCCCCAGTGACTATCAGTCAACCAGCGGCACGCTGACGTTCAACCCCGGCGAGACCTCAAAGCCGGTGACGGTTCCGGTCAATGGGGACACCACGTTCGAACAGGACGAAACCTTCTTCGTCAATCTGAGCGGTCCGTCAAACGCAACCATCCTGGACAATCAAGGCCAGGGCAAAATCACTAACGACGAGGCGCCGCCGCCAATACCGACGCTCTTCATCAGTGATGTCAGCATCGCCGAAGGTAACAGCGGAACCTCGACCGCAACTTTTACGGTCACGCTATCGCCCGCCAGCGGCAATACCGTCACGGTCGACTTCGCCACTGCGAACGGTACGGCTACTACGGCCGGCAATGATTACCAGTCCGCGAGTGGCATGCTCACGTTCAATCCGGGCGATACCAGTAAGCCAATCAACGTCACCATCAACGGCGACACTCTGGTCGAGCCGGATGAAACCTTCTTCGTCAACCTAACCAACGCCACCGGCGGAGCGGGGATAGGCGACGCGCAAGGCCAGGGCACGATTCAGAACGACGACACAGCCAATCTGGTGATTAGTCAGATTTATCCAGGCGGCGGTCTGACCGGCGCGTCGTTCACAAACGACTTCATAGAACTTTTCAATCGCGGCACCACGACTGTGGACTTCTCGGTGACACCGTATTCGGTTCAGTTCTTGAGTACTACAGGCTCTACCTGGGCGAAGACTGATCTGACAACAGGCACGCTCGCACCGGGAGGTTACTTCTTGATTAAGGAGTCTGGTGGTGCCGTGGGTGCCGCGCTGCCGACACCGGATGCCACGGGAACCCTCAACATAACCAGCACCATAGATGGCAAGGTTGCGCTCGTGGCGGGAGCGACACTTCTTACCGGCAATTGTCCAAACGATGATGGGAACGCGCCGTTCAATCCCGTTAGCGGCACGATTGCTGACTTTGTTGGTTACGGCGGCACTTCGGCCACCCCAAATCATTGCTACGAGGGATCTGGGCCGGCAGCGTTCACCAGCGGCGGTAATACCACCGCAGACTTACGCAAGGCCGGCGGCTGCACCGACACGAACGATAACGCGTCCGACTTCCTGGTCTCCGGACCGTTCCCACGCAATTCGGCTTCGGCGGCGAATAACTGCGCGGGCGGCGCAACGCCGAATCTTACGATCAATGACGTAACGGTGGCCGAAGGAAACAGCGGCACGACGACGGCGACTTTCACCGTCAGTCTTTCAGCTCCGGCTCAAGGCGCCGACGTGACGTTTGATATAGCCACGCAGGACAACACGGCGACGATAGCCAACAATGATTATGTCGCGAAGAGTCTGACTGGTCAGATCATTCCCGCCGGCCAGACAACGTATACGTTCAGCGTGACGATAAACGGTGATACGACTGTCGAGCCCGACGAGAACTTCCTGGTTAACGTAACGAACGCTACCGGCGCCACCATCACCGATGGCCAGGGCTTAGGGACCCTTCAGAACGACGATCTGCCCACTCTCTCAATCGATGACGTTAGTTCGACCGAAGGCGACACTGGTACCAAGACCTTTACATTCCACGTGACGTTGTCAGCAGCAGCGCCCGCGATAGTCACTTTCAACATCGCTACCGCTGACGGCACGGCCACCGTTGCGAATAACGATTACGTCGCCCGCAGCATCACGGGCCAAACGCTTGCCGCCGGAAGTTCGTCCTTCAACTTTGATGTGACCATCAACGGCGACACGAATATCGAGCCGGACGAGACGTTCTTTGTTAATGTCACCAATGTTTCAGGCGCAACCATTCTGGATGGGCAGGGACAAGGCACGATTCAAAACGATGATAGTCCAGTTCTCAGCATAAATAATGTTTCCGCAAACGAAGGTAACAGCGGCACGACGACGTTTACGTTCACGGTTACGTCGACCTTGGCAGCTCCCGCAGGCGGCATCACGTTCGACATTGCTACGGCGGACAACACGGCAGCGAGCGGCGACTACGTTGCGCGCAGTCTGACGGGCCAAAGTATTCCCGCGGGACAAACTACTTATGCTTTCGATGTAACAGTCAGTGGCGACACTTCGCCTGAACCCGATGAAACATTCTTCGTCAACATCTCGAATCCCGCAGGTGGCGGCGCAACAATCTCCGGCAGCGGCCAGGGAACGGGCACAATTCAAAACGATGATGGTGCTTTGATCGTAATTAGCCAGGTTTACGGCGGTGGCGGCAATACCAGCGCAGCTTACAACGCGGATTTCGTCGAACTCTTCAATCGCAGCAGTGGTGCCGTGAACATCACTGGCTGGTCTCTGCAAAATCAGTCAGCAACCACAGTGGGCGGCGCCGGCGGTACCAATTGGACGGCCGCCAGTCTTTGCCCGACCGGCCCGTGCACAATTGCCGCGCATTCGTACTACCTTGTGCGATTGACGAGTCCTGGTTCTCCGGGAGCCGCCTTACCGACTCCTGATTCGACTCCGACTACAACCCTTAACCTTTCAGCGACGGCTGGGAAAGTTGCCCTCGTAAACAACACCGCGGTTCTGGTCTCGCCGTCGGGAAGCGGATGTCCTTCATCGTTCGCTAGTGTCGTTGACTTTGTTGGTTACGGCACAGGTGCGAGTGGCGCGAATTGCTTTGAAGGTAGTGCTGCCGCCACTGGCCCGGCAAGTAGTCCGACCTCGGTGACAAATACGACGTCTGTATTCCGTAAGTCCGGCGGTTGTATCGACACGAATGACAATGCCGCAGATTTTGCGATCTCAGGGGCTAATCCACGCAACAGCACTTCAGCCGCAAACGATTGCACCACTGGCTTCCGGCCTGACATCAGCATCAATGATCCTGCGGCCGTAACCGAGGGCGACAGTGGAACTACCACGCTGACCTTCAACGTAACGCTTTCAGCGCCAAACAACTCACAGACCGTCACCGTGAATTACGCGACGGCTGATGGCACAGCAACCGCCGGCGCCGACTATCAAGCCGCCAGCGGAACAGTCACTTTCAACCCGACTGAAACCACCAAGCCGATTGTGATAACGATCAATAGCGACCTGCTGGATGAAGCGAACGAGACCTTTTTCGTCAATCTATCGAATGCCACGAACGCAGCGATCCTCGATGCCCAGGGACCAGGGACGATCAACGACAACGACCCGACGCCGTCGCTTTCGATTAACGACCTGGCGTCGATTCCGGAAGGTGACACGGGAACGAGCACCGCAACGTTCACTGTTACACTTTCTGCCGCGAGCGGCCAGACAGTAACCGTGAATTATGCGACCGCGGACGGCACTGCGAACGCCGGGAGTGATTACGTCGCGAACAGCGGCACGCTCACTTTCAATCCCGGCGAAACGACGAAACCGATTCCGGTGGCGATCAACGGCGACACGACGTTCGAGCCGAATGAAACGTTCTTCGTGAACCTCACTACACCAGTGAACGCGACGATCTCTGATACTCAGGGTCAAGGCACAATTACGAACGACGACTCTGGGCTTACAATCGATGACCCGTCGATCTCAGAAGGCAATAGCGGGCCAAAGACCTTGACCTTCACAGTTACGCTGTCGCCCTCCAGCACGCAAACGGTGACAGTGCAATTTGTGACCGCGGACAGTACGGCTACGACGGCTTCAGGTGATTACCAATCCACCAGCGGCACGCTCACGTTTAATCCCGGCGACACGAGCAAACCTATAAGTGTCACAGTCAACGGCGACACTAACATCGAGCCTGACGAGACTTTATTTGTGAATCTGAGCGCTGCCACTAATGCAACGATCGTGGACGGCCAGGGTCAAGGTACTATTCTCAATGATGATTCGCCACCGTCGTCAGCGAATCTTTCCATCAGCAAGACTGACTCGCCAGACCCTGTGGCCGTAGGCAACGACATTACTTATACGATCACGGTCACCAACGGCGGGCCTGATGCAGCAACCAGCGCAGCTTTGTCGGATACTGTGCCAACGAACACAACTTTCCGATCGATCACGCCACCGGCCGGCTGGAATTGTTCCACGGTTCCAGCAGTCGGCGGCACCGGATCGATCGGCTGCAGTAATCAGAGTTTCGCGGTCGGTTCAGCGGTCTTTACTCTGGTGGTGAGGGTGGGCGCAGCGGTTGCGGACGGCACGAGTATCTCTAACACAGCTTCGGTTAGTGCAACTACTTCTGATCCTGACATGAGCAACAACTCAGCAACACCGACGACGACTGCGAAGACGCCGTTGCTGGTCGTTAGTCAGGTGTATGGCGGTGGTGGTAACTCAGGCGCGACTTACAAGAATGACTTCATCGAAATCTTCAACCGCGGTACTACCACCGTCAATTTCGCCGTCACCCCTTACTCGGTACAGTACGCGGCCGCGACGGTTGCGTTTTCGGCAGGTAAGACTGACATAACTTCCGGCACAATCGCTCCTGGTCAGTATTTTCTGATACAGGAATTTGCGCCTGCCAGTCCCGCCGGGGCTGCGCTGCCGTCGCCGGATGCAACCGGCACAATTAATCTAGACGCGAATGCCGGCAAGGTAGCGTTAGTTCTCGGGACTACTCTCCTAAGCGGCAACTGTCCGGGTGACGACGGGATCGCGCCCTTCAATCCTGCCGGCAGTGGAATCGTCGATTTTCTTGGTTATGGTTTTGGCACAACCACCGGCAATCCAAATTGTTTTGAAGGCACTGCTCGCGCGTTAACCGCCTCGGCTACGGCTAACGCAAAGTCGATAATAAGAAACTCGAGCTGCGTCGATACCGGCAACAACGCGTCTGACTTCAGTTATCCCGCCGCGGCGCCAACGGCTCGCAACTCAGCCACGACTATCGTGCCCTGCCCATAATTCTTACCGGAAAAGGCCTGGAAAGCCGACGAGCTATCCGCCCATTGCCCGCGCGTCTCTCGATGATTTAACTATAACGAAAAGGCCCACTCCTCGTTTATCCCAGAGCGGTGATGCACGCGAACGTGCTAACCCCGCGTCTGACGAACATTCGCTTCTTTTGAATTCAGGACCTCGACTGCCTCATCGGTTGTCGTGATGTTATCCACATCGATTGACTCTCCGGTGTGGTGCTTCAGATGGCGCGCAGCCGCCAGCAGCATACCCCGATGCATCGGCGAAAGCGGATGAGCGCCGCAACCGGTAAAACGCGGAACCGGGTTCGGCTTGATATCGGGAGTGTCCGTGCGCGGCGTGGACAGAGTCAGGACTTCGCTAAGATCGTTGGCTTGCTTGTCGCGCTCGGTCAGATGCTGACTGTTGAGCCAGCGCTTTGCCACCGTCTTGATTACCGAGGTGTGATCGAACTGGGTGTGGCAAACCGTTCCCTGCTCAATTAGGGGAGAAACGAGAACCGCCGGAACGCGCACACCGAATCTTTTGAAATCAAAACCACTGCCGCCCGGTTGGTCCGGCGGAATGACGATGCCGTCCGGAGATACAGCGCACGGCGGCGGCGTGGGCACGTGATCGTATGTGCCGCCATGCTCGTCGAAGAGAATAATCAGCAGTGTGTTCTCCCAGTTCGGACTGTTCCGCAAAGCTTCATAGACGGTGTGAATGAGCTCGTCTCCATAAAGCACATTAGTTGCCGCGCCGGTTTCTGTGATCGAAAACGCCGGGTGCATATCGTTCTCAGGGCCGTACTTCTTGCTGCAAAGCATGTTCGGTTCGATGAATGAATAAGCAGGCAGACCGCCCGGCTGCTTCGCATCCTCAAGAAACTGGTCGATCGGAAAAAGGTGCCGGCCGAGTGGAACGAACTCCCAAAGCTTTTCCTGAATCAGCAAAGCGTTGCACAACAGCAATGGGCCGCCGTAGTAAATTCGCCAATCAATTCCACTCTTCGATAGCAGGTCATAAATCGTATCGGTTCGATTGAGCAGATGACCGATGTCCAGAGGATCCGGACCGGTCTTCCAAAAGTTAAGCACGTAGCCGGCTGACGTCGCCGCATGGACAAACGAGCGGTTGGGAAACGTTTGGGTCGGCACCGAGCTGAACCAGTAGTCACAGACCGCGTAAGCGTTTGCGAGTCCATTGATCACGGGCAGGCTCTTCGGCGTGAAGCAGTTCATTATGATTCCCGGATCCGAATCCATCGGCGTGTCTCCGCGAAAGAGTGATGACAGAATTCTGCTACAGCCTTTCTTAGGCTGACCGGCCCTGTCGATCGCATTCTGATAGTTGATCACAAAGCCCTGCATCGCGGGAGTGTCAGTCGTGTTGGGAATCGGATACGGCAGAGTCTTTGGGTTGTACATTTGCATGTAGACGTCGTCGTACGGCTCGTTAGGATCGGGAAACGGATCAGTCATCACAGTGCCTTTGCCGACGCGGGCAAAGCCTCCGCCTGGTCTGGGGTTCGACAAGTCTTTGCCCGAAACACCTTCGAATGTTTGCCCGCGCGGGACTCTATCGAACGGCGGATCGTTGTCAGGGTCGTACAACCAACCGAGAACGTTGTCGAACGAACGGTTCTCGAGCATCAGAGTCACGATGTGGTTGATTCGGTTTAGTTGATTCTCGGTATCGGGCATAGTCTTGTCTCCTCTGTCGCGCCGGTTGCTTCAACCGGCGCCCAGAACAAGTGATCGAAGAGTGAGGTACTGATGCAGATTGGAAAGGTGGCACGGGCGTCCCGCCCGTGAAATCACGCGCAAGATGCGCGTGCCACAATCAAAGTGCATCAGTACCAAGGGCGATGATCTCAGGCGACGGAAACCGTTCGCGCCTGATCAGGCAAAGCCCCAGGCTTCGTTAATTCCGGCGCTGTGATGCACGCGAACGTAGTAGATGCCGTCGACGAAGGCTGGTGACATGTTCTTGCAGCAGAGTTCAAAATCGATCGTCTCGCATGATCCCATCTTCTTGTTGATTACTTTGCGGGTCACACAGACGCGCTTGCAGGTCTTGGCATCATAAATCCACAGTTCGATGTAGCTCACCGCGATGGCTGTTGGTCGCAGATTCTTAAGCGTGCCTTTCGCGCAGTACTCGCCGGCGCCATGCCCGGCCTTGAAGTCGATCGACACATTGGGATTCTGCGCAAACAGCGGCAGAGCGAATGCGAGCAGCAACACAGCTGCGGAAAGTGGGCGAAAGAGGATCTTCATAGGCTTGCTCCTTTGAAAGGTTGAGAGTTCCAAGCCAGCCGGACTGGCCTGATTTCGAGCAAGCGTCGTTTACCACTTTTTCCCGCAGATTACAAGGAACTTTGGAAGATATTTCAGCGGACTACACCGGTGATGGGGCTCGAAGCGCTGGCATACAGCCGCCGCGGCATTCGCCCTGAAAGGTAGGCCAGACGGCCGGCTTCAATCGCGAGCTTCATCGCCTCGGCCATCTTCGCAGCATCTTTCGATTCCGCGATCGCCGTGTTCATCAGGACCGCATCCGCGCCGAGTTCCATCGCGATCGTCGCGTCGCTCGCGGTGCCGACTCCGGCGTCCACGATGATCGTCGCGTCCGGGAGTTGCTCGCGCATGATGCGCAAGTTGGTTGGGTTCTGCACCCCAAGTCCCGAACCAATCGGCGCTGCCAGAGGCATCACCGCCGGACATCCAGCGTCGAGAAGTTTCTTCGCCATGATCAAGTCATCGCTAAAGTAAGGCAGCACGATGAAGCCTTC